>Ga0302270_10000519_pt1 | contig 41387 bp, 39 predicted proteins | sample III_Bog_E2_3_FD_198773 | JGI IMG/M metagenome (GOLD analysis project Ga0302270, IMG submission 198773) | Peat permafrost microbial communities from Stordalen Mire near Abisko, Sweden - III_Bog_E2_3 | ecosystem: Environmental > Terrestrial > Soil > Wetlands > Peat | place: Sweden: Abisko... | reverse complement strand
GATGGAGCCCAGGGCCAGAAGCAAGGTCGGGAAAGTTTTCCTGTTCGGGGTCATCTCATCCTCCCATCGGATCGAACGCGACATCCAGGCACTTCACCCAGTGAAGCTTAGGGGGTTCGACGCGAATGCGGGGTGGGTTTGGACCCCGCCTCGTTGTCGATTGAACAAATGCGGTGGACGAGCGCCCCTCAAGGCGCCGGGCAGTTCAACCGGTTCACCGCCGCGCGGATCGCGGCGTCCGCGGTGGCCCCGGCGGCTGTGGCGGTGCACGTGGTCTGGTGCCCCTCGGCATCGAGCCCGGCCTTGACCTCGTAGCGCAGGAGCGCGCCGGCCATGCCGTCCAGCTCGCCCTTCGCGGTGGTCTTCAAGCTGACCGACAAGATCCGTCCCGCGCCCTCGTCCAGGGACCAGCCCGAGCGCGCCAGGGCCTTGGATAGGTCGTTCCTCCAGGTCTCGGAGGCCGGGGCCAGCTTCAACTGGAAGGACTTGACGGTTCCCGTCCAGCGCACCGCGACCTTCCCGGGCTCCGAGGCGAGGGATCCGGATTGCGTGCGCAGGGTCCAGGAATCGCCGCCGCCCGATTTGGGGTGCAGCAGGACCCTCCCCGACGCGTCGGTCCGACCGTTGGCGAGGACCGCGCCGCCGGGACCGTCCAATTCCAGGGCCAGGTCCGCCACCGGAGTGCCGTTCCAGGAGGCCTTGGCGGAAAGCGTCGCGGCGTCGGGATGGTCGCGCGATACCTCCACCGTGTCGGGAACTTCCAGCTTCAGTCCCGTGCGCAGGACCCGCGAGAAGGAATCGCGCACCGGCGCGGAGAGGGGAAACTCCTGGGAACGCGCCTGGGGCTCGCCCAGGGCCGCCTCTTCGCGACCGTCCTGGAACTTGCGGCGATCCAGATCCAGGGCGGAGAGCTGTTCCGCGGCTTCCTGGGGGTGGCTGGAGTTCAGGGCCGCGCGCAGGCGCTTGATCCGATCCACGGCGTCGTCGGAGGCCGCGTCCATGGCCGCGCGCCCCGGGGCGGCCAGGTCCGAGCGTTCCAAGGTGGCCAGGGCGTACCAGGTCGCCCCGTCCTGGGCGGTCTGCACGATCTGGATCCCCGCGATCTGCTCGTCGGACTTGACGTTGTCCTGGTCGGTGGCGGATTCTCCCGAGCGTCCGCCCTCCTCCCAGCGGGAATCGCTGGTGCTGGACCGGATCCTGGCCCGCACTTGACGGGAAATGTCCGCCATGGAGGCCTGGCGCGCCTTGTCCGCAGTGGCGGACGATCCCACTCCGACCCAGCACGTGGCCGGAGGACAGGCGGGCCATTGGCCCGACACCGCCCAGTCCGGGGGGGAGGCCACGACCAAGGTGGTGCCCGTCAGCAGGGCCGCCCACCGACGTCGCATCTACCCGTCCACCAGCTCGAGCATGAGCAACTTGCGGTTGCGCAACAGCTCGTGGACCTTCACGCCCGGGGTCTCCAGCCGCTGGCGGAACACGCGCGAGATGGCGCTGGTGCCGGAGAACTTGTCCCGGGGCGCCCACACGATGTAGTCCTCGGTCTTGTCCGTGGAGATGTTCACCCTGTGCTCGGGGAACTGCTTGTCCATGAGGTCGTCCAGGGCGTCCGACAGATCCTGTTTGCGCTCGGGTGTGAAGTTCCCGTTGAATTTGACCACCACCTTGTACTGCACGCCGCGCACGGCGTCGGTCTTCCAGTAGTTCTGCACCCGCTGCAGCACCTTCTCGATGGCGTCGTTGGTCGCCTCCTCCACCAGCACCTGGTCGGTGGTGTTGGGCCGGGTCTGCGAGTACCCCGTTTCCGTGCCCAGGAGCCTTGCCGTGGAGGTCTCGTAGGCCTTGACCACCAGACTCGCCTTGCGCCCCTCCGCCACCGGGGAAACGTCCCCGGCGTAGGTGATGTAGACGTCGGCCCCCGTGGCCAAGGCGATCTGGTAGGCCTGGTCGTCCTCGGTCCCCTTGATGTTCCCGATCATCTGCGTCTGGGAGCCCAGGGCGTCCTGCCCGCGCGGCGAAACCACCTCGTACTGCCGGTTGGTCAGGTAGCTCTCGATGGCCCCCGCGGTCTGCTGGGCCAACGGGTTCGCGCCCAAGACGTCCAGGGGGCTCTTGCCCTTGGGAACGTCCGGAAGCACCATGATGACCGGGTTTCCCGCCCCCGCGGCCAGGTCGGAAGTCGAGGAGAGCACGCCCTTGGAGACCAGGAAGTCGTTGAGGGCACCCTTGTCGATGCGGATCATGCGGGTGACCTCGTAGGTGCCGTCCGGGAGGCGGCGCGTGGAGGTCACGTGGTCGGCGGTCCAGGTCACGTATTTCTGGGGGTGGGAGTAGATCTCGTCCAGGACCCGTTGCGCGCTCTGCTTCTCGTCGTCCGTGGTCACAAGCTTGTCCGACCAGCGGAACAGCACGAACTGGATGGCGACGCGGGGGATGTCGGCCTCGGCGTCCTCGGGCTCCAGGCCCACGCCCGTGGACTTGATGGTCACTTCGGTGGGCGAGAAGCTCTCCTGGAAGGAAGCCTCGTTCCCCAGGGGCCGGGGAGGTGGCGGCGGCTTCTTGGCGAAGGCGGCCCCGGCCAGGGCCATGGCCAGGGCCGTGCTCAGGGTCTTGGACGTGTGCATGGCGGGACTCCGGCGGTTCAGTGCAGGCCGTTTTGCAGGGCGCGGTCCAGGTCGTCGAAGGCCGTCTGCGCCGCGGCCTTGGCCTTGTTGGCCTCGATGGCGGTGCGCGCGGCGGCCAGGGCTCCGTCGGCGTCGAGCTTGGCCAGCGAATAGACCGTCACGGTCCCGTCGCCCTGGTTCATCTCGCGCTTCTCCACGGTGCAACCGGCCAGGTTCATGTCCACCAGGGTCTTGCCCACCACCTGCGAGAACTCCAGGTTCTCGGCCTGGGTCCCCTTGCCCGACTGCTCCTGGAAGTCCTTGACCATCTCCTGGACCTTCTGGCCCAGTTGGCGCGCGACCTCGCGGCAGGCGCGGTTGTCGGCGATGTCCTTGGCCAGTTGGAAGGTCTGCTTCTCTGCCTGGGCCGAGCCGTAGATCTGACCGTTGGAGGCCTTGGGGGGATTGAGGATGAAGTCCGGAACGCCTTGCGGCTTGGGTCCGCAGGAGGCCAATAGGACGGCCGCGAAAGCCGCCGTGGGGAGGATTCTTCTGCTCTTCATGATGGTCTCCGTTTCAAGGGGCATCCCATAATCAACACTCCTCCGGGACCGAGGTCAAGCGGGAAAATGGTCCCTGTGACCCCCGTCACGGCGGCGGGAATCCATCGCCGCCGCGAGGCGTCCAACATGGAATCGACAGGGCGGGGAGGCCTTCGTGCCGCACCTCCCCATCTCACTCGCCTTCGGTTTCCGCAGCGCCCTTCCCCGCACGCAACCGAGTCCACAGACCCCAGATGGTGCGCGGTTCGGGGAAGGACAGGTCGTGTCCCACCTGCCCTGCCCACGGGTCCGGCTGGGCTCGTTTGGCTTTCAGGAAGGCCAGCATCCCGTCGCGGGTGGGCGGACGGCCCCGGTCCCGGCACTGGCGCAGCCATTCGCACAGGAAATGGGCGGCGCCCCGCAGCGCGTCGTCGTCGGCGAAGCGGCGCGGGAAGAGGGCTTCCGCCGAACCCGCGAGTCGAACCCGGCCGTCCTGGACCCGGATCTTGGAATCCGCGAGGCCCGCCAGGTCCTTCCAGCGGTCCATGGGGGCGTCGGAAAGGACCGAGTCCCAACGGGCCGCGGGCACCGATGCGGGCGCTTCGGGTGCCACTTCGCGCGCCTTGGCGGTGGCGTCGGAGGGCTGGAAGTCCGCCATCACCAGGACCAGGTCGGCCACGGAAAGCCATTCGGAGGAGGCTCCCGCCACGACCACCATGGAGATCCCCCTGTCGGCGAGCTCCCGCGCGCGGGCCACCAGGGGAACGACGCTCTCCCCGGTGGGGAGGAGCAGGGAGATGCGACGGTCCCGGGTGAGGAAGTTTGCCGCCGAAGCGTCCTCGTCCACCAGCACCAACCGTGCGCCGGTCGCCAGGGCTTCGTGCAGGTTGGCCGCCTGGGAGGTGGCCCCCGAGGCCTCGTCCACGGAGAATTCGGAAGGATCCTGCCCCGGCAGGCGGCGGAAGAAGGGGGAGAGGTCGCAGGGGGCCACGGCCCGGTCCTCCTCCACGGAGACGGATTCCGTCCCGGCGGCCGCGCACGCCAGGGCGAGTCCGTCCTTGGGTCCCAGCTCCGACGCGGCCTTGCCCAGCGCCTCCAGGAAGGTGGTCTTGCCGTGGAAGGCGGATCCCACCACCACGGTGATGCCGCGCGGGATGGCGAGCCCCTCCAGGGAGGCGCCGTCGGGGAGCTCCAGCCTGGAAAGGAGGCCCTGGGGCACTCGGAGCCGGACCGCGCCAGGAGGGGGGCGCCCGTCCGGCTGCCTGTGCGCGGCGCACCCCTGCGGCAGGAAGGCGGCGAACCCGCGCGCGTCCATGGCCTGGCGGATGCGATCGCGCTTGCGCAGGTGCTCGGCGAGCTCGCGGACCTTCTCCGGAGGCAGTCCCCCGGCGATCTCCAGGGCCAGGGCGGGGACGCGGTCGGCGAGCACGGCGGCGGCCGGTTCGGACAAAATACGTCTTCCCTGGGCGGGGAAGGAGAAGGAGAAGCGCAGGGTCAGCGACCTCCCGCAGGCGCAGGCGGACCGTGGGCGGATGGTCTCGTCGGGCCGCACGGTGCGGACGCGGCCTCCGGGGCCGTCGCCGGCGGGAAGGGACTCCGCGGGCAGGCGCGCGGAGAATTCCCGGAGGAACAGGTCTTCCAGGGCCAGCCGCTCGAAGGGGTCGGAAGGCGTGAACATGTTCGGGTGGAAGGAAGGATGGAGCTCCAGCCGCAGCCGCGAGGCGGGGGCGTAGGGATCGCCCTGGATGTGGTCGAGGGACAGCGACAGGTCGCGGTCGGGATGGGTTCCGGACAATTTCCGCAACTGGCCGAAGGGCTTCCCGTCCAGGTCGCGCAGGTACAGGCGCAATTTTCTCAAGCTCGGCCCTCTTTCGTCGCACCGGGGATGTTCAGAATTTCCAGGAAACCCTCGCGTCCACTCCGTTGGGGACGGGTCCCATCTCCATGGACACTCCCGCCTTGGAGGCGGAGGATTTTTCGAGCCGCAGGATGTCCAAGGCGGCCACCAGGCGCAGGACCACCAGGGTGCCCGCCGCCGAGTACAAGGCCACCTGGCTCGCGCGCCAGCGGCGGTACTGGTTTTCGAATTCCTGCAGATGGAGGTTGTTGGCCGGATTTTCCGGACTCCCCCAGTCCCAACCGTGGGCCGCGTCGTCCGGGAACTGCGCGGTGGTGGAGAGGCCCGACAGGATCTGCGCCTGGTCGTAGGAATCCTGCCGGCCGCCCACGGGCCGACGGCTGCGGTAGCTGCGCATCAGGGAGAGCAGGGCGGGGTCAGGGTCGGAACCCAGCGACGCCCCCGCGTAGCGGTCGGCGATCTCGGCCGCGCTGGCCAAGGCCCCGTTCCCGTACTGCCAGGAAATGAACAAGGCGGCCCAACCCAGGAGGTCCAGGGCGTGGTAGGCCGGCGCGCTGCCTCCGTAGCCGGCCCAGGTGTGGCCCGCGCCGGGAAGGACCAGCGAAAGTCCCGCGGCCGCGAGGGTGGATGGCCCCTTGGAGGTCGCGGCTGTGTCCACCGTGATGATGGCGCCGGAGGGCCCGAACGAGATGCTGGTGGAGGGAACCGAAATCGGTCCGGGCGTCAAAACGGGACCTGGGACCAAAACGGGCCCGGGCACTGGTGCAGGTGCCGGAACGGGTCCGGGTGCCAAAATGGGTCCGGGCGGGACGGGGACCGCGGAAGGTCCAGGAGCCGCGTCGACCGGACCGGTGCGAACTTCCGCGCCCGCAGTCGGCTCCGCCGTCGCCGCGGGCGATTTCGCGGAATCGCCGGTCGCCGGGGCGGAAACGACCGGAGCGAGAGAATCCCGGGAGACCGCGGGCAGGGAGTCGGAGGGCGCGGCGAGAAGGACCGCCAGGAGGAGGCCCGTCATCAGAAGCTCCAGTCCAATTGCCCCTGCAGGGTGGCCGAGGTCGAGGTCCAGGCGAGCCCGCCTTGGACTCCCAGATGGTCCAGCCAAGAGGTTTGCAGGTGCAGGAGATCCCGGTTCATCCTGGAAGCCTCCAGGGCGGCGTCGAAGGCGGCGGCCAGGTGGTTCAGGATCATGCCGCCCAGGAACCACTTCTGCATCCTGGCCAGCTGGTCGGACCGTTCGCGCAGGGCCAGGTAGTGCTGCTGTTCGGGCGTGGTCCCGTAGGGGTTGATGGCAAGGGTGTCCGGATTGGGCCCGGTGAGCGCGTTGTAGTAGGCCTGGAGCAGCTGGGGAGTGACGGTGTTCGCCTGGTCGTCGTCCCAGCCGGTGGCGAATTCCGGATAGTTTCCGATCAGGCTGTAGAAGGAAGTGAGGTCCCTGATGTTGTGGGAGCGGAAGGCGAGGACCGAGTCCTGTTTCCACGCGCCCGATGCCGTGTCCGAGGTCCCCCCCACGGAATAGGTGCTCGCGAATTGGCTTTTGTAGTACCCGTTGGCGACGGTGGGGGCCTCGACGCAGGTGGTCCAAGCACTCGTCGGGGTACCCGAGGAGGTGCCCAGGAGGGCGTTGCAATAGCTCTCCCGTTCGGGGGCGGTGGCGTTCATGATGTTCGCCCCCGTGTCCGATCCGCTGCTGTCTCCGTAGAGCCGCTGCCAGTTCTGCTCGTAGGCTTGCTGTCTCCAGTGGAGTGCGGCGTATTGTTCCGCCTGGCGTTCCTTCTCCCTGGCCTGCACGATCACCACCTCGTACCAGCCCACCCCCAACCCGACTTCGGTGGCCGCGAAGAAGGTGGCTTTGATCCAGGACCCGCAATAGATCTGTCCGGCCCCGGGGAGCAGGAGAGAGAGGAAGAAGGCCTTGCGGGGAGACCGGTACCGGCGAGCCGCTTCGGGATCGGTCTTGAGTTTGATCTCCAGGGCCTGGTCCTCGTCCTCGGGGGTGTCGATCTCGGGAGGTTGCGGCGTCGGCACGGAAACCAAGGAGTCCGGTCGCACCTGGTACCCCGGAGGAGGGCCGTGCCCGTGGTAGGACGGCGGAGGACCGGTGGGCCCGGGCGGGGCTGTATTGGTGTCCGGTCGGCTCGGCGCCGCAGGGGGCGCCTTGGAGGAATCGGACGAAGCCGGGGAAGGGATGGCCGCCACGGGAGGCGCGATCGACGGAACGGTGGTCCTGGCGGTGGAGTCGCCTTCAGAGATGGGGGCGGGAATCACGGAGTTGGTCTGCGGATGCCGATCGGAGGCGAGCGTGTCGGCCGTCGTGGGCGAAGGTATGACGTACCCGGATTCCGAGTGGGCGGCAGCAACCAGGCACAAGACGGCAAGGAACCAAGCCGACACGGTGGAAGCACGCATGGAGCGAATGTACCAAGCCGTCCCCGGTCGGCGGGATTTCAATCGAAGCCCAGGACGTGTCGCATGGTGTAGAGACCGGGTTTTCGGCCGGCGACCCACTGCGCCGCGCGCACGGCTCCTTCCGCGAAGGTGCGACGGCTCTCGGCGTGGTGGTGGATTTCGATCCGCTCGCCTTCCCCGAAGAAGGTCACCCAATGGTCGCCCACCACCGAACCGCCGCGAACGGCGTGGATCCCGATCTCGCCCTTCGGACGTTCGCCCGGGAGGCCTTCCCGCCCGTAGACCGCGACGTCCGCGAGCTCCACCCCGCGGCCCTTGGCCACGGCCTGGGCGAGCATCAGCGCCGTTCCGGATGGCGCGTCCTTCTTGTGCTTGTGGTGGGCTTCCACGATTTCCGCGTCGTAGCCGCGGTCGCCCAGGACCCGGGAGGCCGTCTCCACGAGTTCCTGCAGCAGGTTGACGCCCACCGAATAGTTCGCCGCGGCCACCACGGGGACATGGCGGGCCGCTTCGCGCAGGGCCGTCTCCCCCGCGGCGCCCATGCCCGTGGTCCCCACGACCAGGGCCATGCCATGGGATGCCGCCGTCCGAAGCACCTCGAGGGTGTTTTCGGGGCTGGAAAAGACGATGGCCACGCGGTGCCCGTCCACGACTTCCCGCAGGCTTCCGGAGATGGAAACCGGCACTCCCTCCACGGTGGAAGGAGTGCCGGACATCTCGGGCCGATCGACGAGCCCCTCCACCGGAAGTCCGGCGGAAAGGGCGGCCTCCTGGAGCGCCCGGCCCATTCGACCGAGGGCACCCACTATGACGAGGCCCGGCTCCGCGCGGTCCATTCTCAGCCCGCGGACTTCACGACCCAGACCTTGACCTTGGCTTCCACGTCTGCGTGGAGCCGGACCGGGACGCTGAACACGCCCAAGGCCTTGATGGGCTCTTCCAGCACGAAATGCGCCTTGTCGATCTGCAGGCCGGCCTCGGCGAGCTTCTCGGCGATCTCGTGCGATCCCACGGACCCGTAGAGCTTGTCGCCCTCGTGGACGCGGACGGAAACCGTCACCGACATGCCGGAGAGCTTCTTGGCCAGCTCGAGCGCGTCGTCCCTGTGCTTGATGTCGCGGGAAACCTGGCGTTTCCTCTCGACTTCCAGGTGGCGCAGGTTCGCGTTGGTGGCGGGAAGCGCCAGGCCCTGGGGCAGGAGCCAGTTCCGGCCGTAGCCGTTCTTGACCTTGACCACCTCGAACGCCTTGCCGAGACCCTTGATTTCGGATTTGAGGATGATGTTCACGATGTTCCTCCCGTTCAGCGCATGGTCTCTGCCACGAAGGGCAGGAGACCGATGATGCGCGCGCGCTTGATGGCCGTGGCCAGCTCCCGCTGGTAGTCCGAGGACGTTCCGGACATGCGACGGGGGACGATCTTGCCGCGCTCGTTGACGAAACGGCGGAGCAGCTTCTCGTCCTTGTAGTCGATGTGGGCGATCTTGTTTTCGGTGAAGAAGCAGCTCTTCTTGCGCTTGCGTCGGATGGCCATGGTCAGTCCTCCTTGTCCGAAAGGTCCGGGTCGTCCAGGAGTTCCGGTTGATCCACGGGGTGGAGCGGGGGCAGTCCGGAAGGATTGTCCACGACGGTGAGGAAGCGAAGGATCGACTCGTCCAGCCGGAGCATGCGCTCGAGCTCGGCCACGAGGCTTCCCTTGGCGACGTTGTAGTAGTACACGGTGTAGTCGGCGTGGCTGCGACCCTGGATCTCGTAGGCGATCCGGCGCTTGCCCCAGCGGTCGATCCGGACGATCTCGCCGCCCGCGGCGATCAAGGTCTCGAACTTCTTGACCGACGCCTCGATGGCGGCGTCTTCCTGGTTGGCGTCGACGAGGACGACTGTTTCGTACAGCTTGGCCAATTCGGCCTCCCTTTGGACTTGGGCCCCCGCGCGATGCGGGAGCAGGGTGGATGTCCTCGGACCGGAAGCCCCTGCGACCGAGAGGGCGGGAATGGTAGCAAACATTCTCGCCCCGCGTCGGATTCAGGGCAACAGATGCATGGCGTCGAAGAGCACCGGGCCCGAACCGCTCGGGATGTTGACGGCCATGCGCACGGTCAGATCGGAGAAGGTCTTGCCGGCGAGTTGGCTGCCGAGGGAGGAGGGAATGGAAATCGACAACGTGTTCCAGGTTCCCAACGACAGGCCGGTGAGGTTGAGCTGGCCCACCCATTGGTTGTAGAGACCCAGCGAGGGCACTTCGATGTAGAACTGCAGGGATCCGTAGTAGTAGGCATTGACCATCGTGGAAAGCTTGACGGAGATCTGCAGGTTGCCGAACCCGGTGGCCACCGACTGGCTGAGATTGCCGGTCTCGATCTCGGTGTAGTTGTTGGGAACGAGGGACATGGAGAACTGCCCCTCCACGTGGTCCGTGGAACTGGCAGTGGTCGCCGCGGTTCCGCCGTAGGAGGGGGTCCAAAGGGTGGGATCCTCGAAGCCCAGGGCCGCGTTGCCGGCGGGAGCCGGATCGTCGTGGAGGCCGAACACCCAAGGGGTGGTGCCCGCTTCGACGGCTCCGGCATCCGGGCTGGTGCCCTGGTAGACCTGTCCGGGCAGGTAGACGACGCCGTAGTCGATGGCGGGGGAACCCGGCTGGGGTGTGAAGTTGGCGTTGGTGGGATCCGTCAGGAGGGGGTCGATCCCCGCCGGCAGGTTGTGGGACCACGCGAGCCCGATGGACTGGAACTGGGACGGGTTCGCCGGAGTGGTGGTCAAGGGGTAGGAATACTCCGGCCCGGTGGACAGGCCGGCGGAAACGATGTTGTCCTCCATCAGGCTTCCGGCCAGGTTGGTGATCGCCCGGAACGTGGCGAAGGCGCCGAGTTGGATTCCGGTGTTGCTGCCGATGCGGTTGTTGAGCGAATTCGAGTTGATGGCGCCCGCGTTGTTCACCAGGCAGTTGAAGGCCACCGCGCTCCCCAGGTTGACGAGGACGTTGTGGAGGACGTCGTTGCTGGAGCTCGCTTCGTCGAGGTAGATGCCCGTCGCGCCTTGCACGACGTAGTTGGAGTCGATGGTGACGCTTCCGGCGGGATGCAGCGGGAAGTCGATTCCGGCCGCGTCCGAGTTCGTGGCGCCGATGCCGGCGATCCAGTTGCGGCGGATCACCGCCCCGTCGGTGTATTCGGTCTGGGCGTCCACGCCGCAGTATCCCGAGGAGAAGATGTAATCGCGCGCGACCACCGCTCCCGCCTTCTCGAGGGAGACGGTGCCCTCGTTCTGGCCCATCCGCGTGCCGTTGCGGATGTCGTCGTTGTCCACCGTGTCGCGCGCTCCGTTCATGTCCACGCAGCGGCCGTCGCACCCGCTGATCGCGGAATGGTCGATGCGGCTGTCGTCGCCCAGGACCAGACCCGCGTGCTGGGAGTAGTCCCAAATCGCCTCGTTCCACCGGAGTATCCCCGCTTCCTGGATCGTGAGGTGGCGGTATTGGATGCGGCTGATCGTTCCGGAGGGAACGGGAACGACCCCCTGCATCTCCAGGTCGTGGATCGCCCAGTTGGAAACGTTCTGCAGCACGAAGGCCGCCGACGACGATTGCACGCGGATCGGAAGCTGGTTCGGGTCGGATCCGTCGGTCTGGAGCCAGATCTTGCCCGTTGCGGCATCCCAGGCCCACCTCCAGGGCCCGCTGATCAGGTTCTTGGAGCCCTCCAGGTAGAACGAAGTTCCGACCCCGGCGGACCAGGCCCCGTCGCTGGGGATCCCGACCTGCCCGGCGGTGCCGGAGGAGGTGAGGAACACGGAGTGGGAGGTCTCGTGGTAACGCGTGGAGACCACGGCGCGCGCGCCGGTGAGGTCCACGGCCGGGATGGAGGGATTCTTGAGAAGCGTCGCGCTGGTTCCCGAGGTGGCGGTCAGGAAGGTGTGGATGGAAACCGCCTGGTTGAGGTCGGGGAAGCTGGCTTCGGGAAGCGGCGTCGAGTCGTTCCAGAGGCGGATGCCCCGTTCGAAGTAGCTGGTCTCGGATTTCTGGTGGGCCACGGCCGTGTTGTAGTCGAAGGGGGCGTTCCAGAGGTTGCCGGAAACGCGCGTCCAAACCGGATTGGCTCCCTGCCGGATCACCACGCGCTCGTTGGGGTGGCCTTGGACGACGATGGGATTCCCCACGGAGCCGCTGGCGGTCGCGACGGTTCCGGTCGCCGTCGCGGCGTAGGTGCCGGCGCGCAGGTCGCAGACGTCGCCCGGGGAATGGAGGGAGGCGATGCACTTGTCCAAGGTCTGGAATGGCTGGGAAATCGTTCCCGGCGCCGCGTCGGATCCGGCGTTGGCGTCGGCGTAGAAGTTGGTGGCGCCACTGGTGCCGAAAAGAACGAGGGTTGTCGCGGCGCACCGCAAAATTCTCTTCATGGAGCCAGCCTCCTGTTGGGGACGTCCATCATCATAGCTTGTGCGCGGGAGGTTTCAAGGCCAGGAAACCCACCTCCGGCGAACGAACACACCCCGTAGCGTTCAGGAAGCGAGCTGGAGGGTCCTGGCCAACAGGCAGGGAACGAACTGGGATCGGATGCCTGGCCGATAGTCGTCGCCCCATCCTTCCAATTCCGACAATGTTTCGAAGATGTTTCCCGACAGGGAGACCCGGTCCACCGGGGTGCGCGAGGCGCCCTGGACCAGGAATCCCTGCACGCCGATGCTGATGTCGCCCGAGATGGGATTGCACCCGGTGGAACCTTCCAGCTTGACCACGTGGAGCACCCTCGGGAACGCCCGCTCCAGCGCTTCGCGCGAACGGCCGCCGGCGAGTTCCACCTGCAGGTTGGAAAAGCCCGCGGATACCCGGCCCGTGTAACCGCGGACCGCGTCGCCCGTGGGCGGGATGCCGTCTCGGGCCGCCGTTTCCAGGTTGTGGAGGAATCCACGCAGGATTCCGTCCTCCACGAGCCGACGGGGCGATGCGGGCAGACCTTCCCCGTCGAAGAACCTGGAACCGGACATCCCCGCCAGACGGGGCTGGGTGGAAAGCTGGAACCCCGCGGGCGCCAGGCGCTGGCCCACCCGGCCCACCAGACGCGACTGTCCCTTCTGCACCGCGTCGGCGAGGAAGGCGCCCAGGAAGATCGAAAGGAACTGCGCGGATATCCGCTCGTCGAAGAGCACCGGCACGGGGCCGGAGGGGACGGGGCCCGCGCCCAGGAGTTCCACCGACCTCTCGACGGCCTGCCGGGCGAGCCCTTCCGGATCCAACCGGGACGGATCGCGCCAGGTGATCCCGTCCCAGCCCATCTTGTCGATCCCGTTCTGGCGGGACACCACGCCGATCCCGAAGGAGGCCGATCCGGAGCGGCGTTCCCCCAGGAATCCCTTGGAGTTCGCGAGCATCGTCCTTCCCGTGGAGCGGGAGGCTCCCAGATGCGGGATGTTCACGACGCGCGGATCGGCTTCCCTGGCCCGGGCCTCGGCGGCCAGGCAGCACTCCAGCATCGCCCCGGGGTCGAAGCTCTCCACCGCCGGGTCCCAAAGGCCCAGGTCCCCGGAAGCGGGCGCGCCGTTGTCAGGCGAGAGGTCGGGCAGGTGGAGGCCGATGGGATCGGTGAACCTGGCCAGGGCGGCGGCGTCGCGCGCGCAACGCCGCACGGCGTCCGGCGCCAACCGCTCGGTGAAGGAGTAGCCGGGCCTGCCGTCGACCAGCGCGCGCAATCCCAGGCCGGCGGAATCGGAGCGTTCCAGGTTCTGGACCTTTCCTTCGAAGGCGTCCAGGGAAAGGCTTTCCGATTCCTCCCAGATCGCGTCGGCTTCCTGGGCCCCGGCCGCGCGGGCCTCTTCCAGCGCCAGCGCCAGCGCCTCGCTCGGCTCCATGCTCCCGTCGCTCACGATCGGCCTCCGACCAGGATGGGGTCCACCAGCAGGGAGGGCTGTCCCACGCAGACCGGAATCTGTCCCGACGCCGCGCCGCAGGTCCCGGGGGCGAGTTCGAAGTCGTTCCCCACCATGCGGATCCTGGGCATGATCTCGTGTCCCTTGCCGGTCAAGGTCGCGCCGCGCACGGCCTCGCCCACGCGTCCGTCCTTCACCGTGTACCCCTCCTCCACGGCGAAGTTGAACTCGCCGGTGGCGGGATTGACGGAGCCTCCGCCCATGCGCACGGCCCACAGGCCCGTACCCATCGAATCGAGCATGTCCTGGACGGAACTCGTCCCGGGCGCCACGAAGGTGTTCCGCATGCGCGACACCGGCGCGTAGCGGTAGCTCTCCCTGCGGGCGCTTCCGGTGCGCGGCAGGCCGCATTCGGCGGCGCCGATCCGATCGGCGAGGAAGCCCTTCAGGATGCCGTCCTCGATCAGCACCGTGCGGGCCGTCGGGGTCCCCTCGTCGTCGAAGGCCAGGGATCCCCAGGCGTCGGGAATTGTCCCGTCGTCCACCGCGGTGAGGCACGGCTGCGCCACCCGTTCCCCGATCCGCCCCGCGAAGGGCGTCGCCTTGCGCCGCAGCGCCTCGGTTTCCAGGGGGTGACCGCAGGCCTCGTGGAAGATCACGCCCCCGAACCCGTTCCCGATCAGGACGGGCATCTCGCCCGCGGGGGCGGGTTTCGCGTCCAGCATGCGCACGGCTCGTTCGGAGGCGCGCCGCGACTGCCCCTCCACGTCGAGGCCCTTCAGGAATTCGAGTCCGCGCCGCTCGCCCGGAGCTTCGTTCCCCGTCTGGCGGTGGCCTTGGTGCTCCGCCACCACGGCCACGGTGAAGCGCGTCCAGGATCTGTCGTCTTCCACGTCCAGGCCCTCGGAATTCAGGATCAGGATGCGGCTTCGCCGGTGCAGGAGGTTGGAGGAGACCTGCACCACGCGCTCGGAGACGGCCCGCGCCGATTCGTCGGCCCGCCGCAGCGCGTCGAGGCGGCCGTCGACGCCGGGATCGTCCGGATCGATGCGTGCCGGGTCCGGTGCCGCGGTCCCGCGGCCGTCGATGGGGTCTCCCAGGTCCAGCCCCGAGCCGTCGCGCGGCCGGGCCGCGGCCATTTCCTCCACGAGGCGCAGCAGGGATTCCTCGGATTCCCGGCTCGTGTGGGCGTACAGGACCTGGCCCCCGAAGACCATCCGCAGGCCGATGCCGAATTCCGTCCCGGCGGTCGCCGATTCGATCTTCCGATCGCGCAGCAGCAGCGAGGAGAACCTGGTTTCCTCGACGAACAGTTCGGAGAGGCCGGCACCGACGGACCGGGCCGCCTGGAAGATCCGGCCCGCGCGCTGGCGATCCATCAAGCGGCCGCGCAGGCGCCGCAGCCGTCCCCGCCGGAACAGCCTGAGCTCGCGGTCGAGTCCGAACCCGGGGCCGGAGCCGGCGCGTCCGCCTTTTCGCCGGATTTGTAGTTCGCGCTCCGGTAGTCGGTCGAGTAGAACCCGTCGCCCTTGAAGATGAAGCCGGCGCCCCCGGAAATGACCCTCTCCATTCGGTTGCCGGTGGCCTCGTTCACCACCACCGGGGATTCGGACATGCGGTGGAACAGCTCCCGGGTGTCGCCGGTGACAGGATCTCTGTAGACGTATGTGGGCATTCGGACCTCCCGTTGTTCTGTTGGTGGAGGAAAAATACAGGTGTCGAGCCCCGTCGGCGTTCGAAGCTGCCGAGTGCCAACGCGGCGGAACCGCCGGGCGCGAGGGGTTTTCCGGCTAGAAGCCGATGCCCACCGCCACCGCGGCGATGGGACCCGAGCCGGTGTAGAGGTCCAGATTCGTCTTGGCCGTGTTCGACATGGTTCCGCTGACGATCGTGGAACGCTTGCTGGTGACCACGGTGGACCAACCCGTTGTCAGGATCACCACCAGGCCGTCGGTGCGCCGGATCTCGTAGCCGACCTGCGCGTCCACCCACTGGATGGGGTTGATGTTCACGGTGCTCTGGCTGGAGTTTCCGTCGTCCAGGGACGCGGAGTCCACTCCGGAGGCCCGCTTCCAGGCGAGGCCGACGAAGGGGGAGCTGAAGGCGCTGGAGGTGAACCAGCGCACCCCGAACCCTCCGCGCAGGCCGGCGTTGCTCCAGGAGCCGCCGGCATCCAAGGCGAGTTGCTGGAAGGGGTACCAGGTGGCCCGGCCTCCCAGGATGCTGGAGAGGGAATTCACGCCCAGTTCCAATCCCACCACGAACGGGTCCGCCTTGCGCGGATTGACCGGGGGGGGTGCGGAGGTGGTGTCGAAGACGTTGCGGTCTCCCATGGCCTGGGAGGCGGCGGCGGCGGCGAGGAGGATCGAAAGGGTGCGCAGAAGGGTCATGGGGGAGAATGTACCTCCCGGCGACCGAACCCGCCCCCCGGTTGCGCCGGGGAAGCGGTGGTGCGGTTCGCCGCCGCCGGAGGGAGACCTTCCGGATCCGGGGCTATTCCGAGATCGAGCGCCGCGTCTCGTCGGAGACGTAGGGGTTGCCCTGGGCGTCCAGGACGTCGAAGCCGCCGTTGTCGAGCTTCAGGATGATCTGCAGCGGATTGCCGTTGCGCGGATTGGAGTATTCCACGCTCTCCACGCCCGAGGCCAGGTAGACCGGCTGGAAGGTCGGAGGACTTGATCCGTCGTAGAGGAACGCGTCCTTGGCGTCCCCCGAGATCTTCACGATCCGGGAACTGTCCGGGCTCGCGAAGGCCTGCAGGTCAGGGACCTCGGTCGAGGCGACGTCGACCGGGTCTTCCGACGAGTTGGCGGGGATGTAGGTGCCGTCGTTGTAGCAGTAGAGGTCCCCGATGTGGTTGGGGTCCTGCCACCACCAGAAATTGTCGTTCCAGAAGCACCAGCGCCCGACGTCGTCGTCGTACCACCACCAGCGGTTCTCGTAGTCGCGGGTCCAGAAGCACTGGTCGCCCACGTACCATCCGTACCAGTCGAACCCGTTGTCGTCCACGTAGTGGCCGTAGTTGAACCCGTCGTCGCGGTGCCAGTAGTAGTGTCCGCGCTCGGATTCCTCGGCGTTGGCGTGCTCCAGGCGCGCCAGGTACTCGGGGCGACCGACGACGCCCATCTGGTTCTTCACGAAGCCGTTGTTGAAGTGCCGCGCGGAAACCGGATTCGCGTGGAGGACTCCGTTGTCCAGGCCGCGGTCCGGGTGCGGAACCCTCGTTTGCGCCCGGCTGGTGAGGACCATCTCGGAGCGGTCGGTGATGTAGCCGGGCTCGGACTTCACGCCCAGGGTCTGCAGGCGCTTGCGGACGTAGCCCTGGGTGTATGGATGGTGGGCGATCGCGTGGGCCGCGTGGTAGTTGGGCTCCGCGACGTGGCTCTGCCTCTCCGGCTGCTGGGAGGGCCGGGACGGCTCGGGCGAACCCGGGGACAGGTCCCACTGGATGCGACCGTAGGTCGGCGAGTGGTAGGGAGCGGTTTGGCCGGGACGCTGGCTCCGCACCTGGGGATTGTGGAACTGCGCGCCCTGGGGCTGCGCCGCCGGCTGGGTGTTGGCATGGGCGGGGTGGCCCATGTAGATCACGACCGGTGCCCGTTGAGGCGCGGGTCGCGACGGAGCCTGGGGCCGGGGCGCCGGCTGTTGCGGGCGTTGCTGGCCACCTCCGCCCCCGCCACCGCCACCGCCTTGGCCGCCTCTCGGCTGGTCACCGCCGTGGCGGTTGTCCTGCGCGTCCACCGCCAGGGAGACGAGGAGACAAGCACAGAGCACGGGTATGGGAGATCGTTTCATCGGTTCACCTCGCTTGGGGGGGCATGCCAGGGAACCAATTAACAAAGCCGCGTTCCGGTCGCATGGGATCGGACACCCGTCCAGGGGGGCCAGGCGCCCTACTTGCCCAGGGCGTCCAGCTTCTCCTTCAGCACGTCGGGCGTGAAGGGCTTGACGATGTAGTTGGTGGCACCGGCCTGGATCGCCTCCAGGATGCGGGTCTTCTCCGATTCGGAGGTGACCATGATCACCGGGATCTTGGCCGTGTCGGGATTGGCGCGGATGGCCTTGAGCGCCTCGATCCCCGTCATGTTGGGCATGTTCCAGTCCATCAGGACCAGTTCGTAGGGGGCCTTGCCCACCTTCGCCACGGCGTCCTGGCCGTCCTCGGCCTCGTCGACGTCGGTGAATCCCAGGCTGGCGAGGGTGTTCTTCTGGATCCGGCGCATCGTGCTGGAATCGTCCACGAGAAGGATTTTCATCGGCTGCGCTCCTGTTTCATTTCTGCTCCGTCACGGCGATGCAGACCTCGACCACGAAGTCGCCGTGCGAGCAACTGAAGGGGATGACGATGCTGGGGATGTCCTTGGGCGTGGTCACCTTGTGGTTGGTGCCCACCACCACGGAAGGCAGCGAGATGGTGACGTTCAGGCCCTGCAGGTCGGCCTTGGCCGCGCCGGCGATGATGTTGGCGAGCTCGCCCACGGCGTCGGTGACGTCGGCGTCGATGGTCGTGACGTTCAGCCCGATGAAGGCCGACACGGTCTGCAGCGCCGTCTTGGTGGGGAAGCTGATGATCACCGCCCCCTTCGCCCCGCCGGAGAGCCCGATGATCCCCGAAACGTCGTGGGTCAGGCTGGGCTCGGCCTTGACGTAGGGCGCCTGTGGCGTCGGCACTGTATTCACCATCGTCTGGAAGGTGGAGATGGTGGCCTTCAAGAAGGGATTGATCAGATCTGACCGCATCGCGGCAACTCCCCGGAAGAGGTGGAACGCTCGGACTCTACCACCTCGCGGCGAGCGCAGTCAAGGGTCCGTTCGCGATTCCTTCGCCGCGTCGCGGGACAGCCTCCCGAAGAAGCTCCCTCCGGGTTCCATCCCCGTCGTCGCTTCGCGGGCCAGGGCGCGCAAGGCGCGGGCGAACGGCGAGTCCGGATCGGCGCGGAAGGCGGGTCGGCGCGCCAGGGTGTGCCGGTCCATCCCCTCCTGCCGGGGAATCCATCCCGCCCAGGCGGGCTCCCAATCCAGGAACCTTCCGCACACCTGGGAAAGCCGCGATCCCGTCCGCACCGCCTCCTCTTCGTCCGCCGCGAGGTTCACGCAGAGCCTGGCGGGCAGGTCGCGGCGGTGGGAGCGCAACACCTTCATGAGGGCGTAGGCGTCGGCCTGGGCGGTCGGTTCCGGGGTGGTGACCACCAGGAGCCGGTCCGACGCCAGGACCAGGTTGAGCGTGGTTTCGCCGATGCCGGCCCCGGTGTCCACGACGGCGAGATCGTACCCGGACTGGAGTCGCGAGAGGGCCACGGAGAGTTCTCCGAGCCGAGCCGCCGGCAGGGCGGAAAGATGGGCGACGCCGGAGGCCGCCGGGAGAAGATCGACCCCGGCCTCCACGGCGAGCAGGGCCTCCTCGGGTCCGCAACGTCCGGCGAGGACGTCGTCCAGGTCGTGGACGGGGTGCAGGCCGCACAGGATGTGCAGGTTGGCCAGGCCCATGTCTCCGTCCACCAGCAGGATCCGGCGTCCGAGATCGGCCAGGGCCAGGGCGATGGACAGCGCGACGTGGGACTTGCCCACGCCCCCCTTGCCGGAGGCGACGGCGAGGGTGGGGCAGGCGAGATCGGAACCCAGGCGCCCGGGCGCGGTGGGCGACCACCCCCGCAGGGAGTCAAGCTGGTTGGGCATCGTCGTCTCCCAGCAGCATCCGCGCGAGATCTTCGGGCGAAGCCTCCGCCATGGCTTCGGGGATCTCCTGTCCGAAGCAGAGCGCCGTCACCGGGATCCGCTCCCTGGCCGCCAGGGTGCACATGGCTCCGTGGGATTCGGCCTCGTCGATCTTGGTGAACACGAGCTTGGTGGGCCCGAGGTCCCTGTAGGCCCGGACGGAGGTCGAGGCGTCCCGAAGGCGCGTGGTGGAGGACTGCACCAGGACGAGGTCGGAGGGTCGGATCTTGTCCACGAGGGCGGAGAGCTCCAGGAAGTGCACCTGGTTGGCCGGAGAGCGCCCGGCCGTGTCCACCAGCACCACGTCCAGCCCCTTCATCTGTTCCAGGGATTCGTCCAGGTCGGTGTCCGTGAAAACCACGCGCAGGGCCAGACCGGCGACGTCGCAGAAGGTGCGGATCTGTTCCTGGGCGCCGATTCGGTAGGAGTCGCAACCCACGATCCCGACGGAGAGCCCGTCCTGTCGGGAAAGCCGGACGGCGAGCTTCATGAGGGTTGTGGTCTTCCCCACTCCGGTGGGCCCGGCGAACAGCAACCTCTGGTTGCGGCCCCGCGCGAAGCGCAGCGGCGCGCAAGGCATGCGCGAGGCGAGGGAGCGCAGGATCGCGGCGCGGACCGAGGCGGAGTCGTCGCGTCCGGATTCGCGCAGGGCCAGGCCCGCCTCCTCGCAGGTCTCCCGGGCCAGGTCCTCGGCGAAATCGGACGACAGAAGCCGTCTGTACCAGGGGAGGAGAGGCGCCGACACGGGCAGGGCGCCGGTCTGGTCCTTCCAGTGCTCGGCGAGCATGCTCACCACCGAACGGAGCTGCCCCACCTCGTCGCGGACCGCGGCCATGGCCCGGGTGGGAGCCTCGGCCGCCTGGCGCACGGATTCGATGCCGTCCTGCAGGGCTCGCAATTCGTCGCGGGAGATCGCGGTGGCCTCCTTTCCGGAATCCCGGGAGGTCCGCGGGCGGGCGTCGAACGCATCCCGTGCGGGTTCCTTCGGAATCGCCGGAAGGCGTCGCGAACCGGGACCGTAGGCCGCAGGGGCGGGAGCGGGCGGTTCGGACGAGGGATTCGCGAAGAACCTGTCCTCGAGGCCGGCCGTGACCTCCCACCGCTCCAGGCCGCCAAGCAGGGAGCCTTTGATCTTCTGCGTCCGCAGGATCAAGGCTTCCGGCCCCAGCTCCTCCTTCACCTGGAGGAGGGCCTCGCGCATGGTGTCGGCCTGGAACTTCCGGATCCGCAATGGTTACCCCTCAGCTCGTCGGACCGGGGCCACGCCCGGTCTCGAGAGCCTGCACCGTCCCTCGCGAACGCACGGAGACGCCAGGGACGATCTCGGCGTAAGATAGCACCGAGAGCTGCGGGAACGACCCTTCCAGCAGCCTGCGCAGATGGGGACGCAGCCCCGGCGAGCAGACCACCGTCGGAGTCTCGCCGGAAGCTGTCATCGCCTCCACCAGGGGCCGAAGGCTTTCGAGCAGCCTTCCCGCCACCTCGGGTCGCACCATCATGCGCGGTCCGCGGTCGGTGACCTGGATGGAAGCGTCCAGGACCTGCTCCAATCCGGGCTCCAGGGCCAGGACGGGAAGGACGCCGTCGGAATCCGACAATTGCTTGCAGAGGGTCCGGGACAGGGCCTGTCGCACGTGTTCGGTCAGGGCCGTCGGGTCCTTGGTCGATTTCGCGTGGTCCGCGAGCGTCTCGAGGATGGTGGGCAGGTCGCGGATGGAGAGCCGCTCCCGCAGCAGGTTCTCCAGGACCTTCTGGACCTCGCCGTAGGAAAGGATGGCCGGGACCAGCTCCTCCACCACCGTCGGGTGGATCCCCTTGACGTTGTCCACCAGGCCCCGCACGTCCTGGCGGGTGAGGATCTCGTGGGCGTGGCCGCGGATCACCTCGGTCAGGTGGGTGGCGAGCACCGCGGGCAGCTCCACCACCGTGTAGCCGGCGAGTTCGGCGGCCTCCTTCTGGGTTTCGGTGATCCACAGCGCGGGAAGGCCGAAGGCGGGCTCCTTGGTGGAGATCCCGGCCACCTTGCGGGTCACTCCGCCCGGATCCATGGCCAGGTAGCAGCCCGTCATGAGCTCGCCGTGCCCGATCTCCACCCCCTTGATGCGCACCACGTACTGCGCCGGCTTCAGCAGGATGTTGTCGCGGATGCGGATGGGGGGCACGATGATCCCCAGCTCCGACGCGCACTGGCGGCGCAGCAGGGTGATCCGCTCCAGGAGGTCCCCGCCCTGGTTGACGTCCACGAGCGGGATCAGCGCGTACCCGATTTCCAGCTCCATCTGGTCGACGGCCAGGTAGTTCTCCACCCGGTCCTCGTCGGCGGCCTTGGTCGCGGGCTTCTCGGCGGCCTTCGCGGTGGCCGTGTCCTCGTCGCGCAGGGACTTGCTCTTCCCGTAGGCGATCGCGGCGGTGGCCGCCGCCAGGATCAGGAAGGGCACGTGCGGAAGGCCGGGCACCAGCGCGAGGCCCCCCATGACCCCCGCGGAGACGTAGAGCGCCACGGGGGACTGCGTGAGCTGGCCCGTGATCTCCGCGCCCAGGTTGGCCTTGGATGCGGCGCGCGAGACGATGATGCCCGCCGCCGTGGAGATCATCAGGGACGGAATCTGCGCCACCAGCCCGTCGCCGATCGTGAGCTGGGTGAAGGTCCGCAGGCTCTGCAGGGCGCTCATGTCCAGCATCGCCATGCCCACCACGAATCCGCCCAGGATGTTGACCGCGGTGATGATCAGGCTGGCCACCGCGTCTCCGCGCACGAACTTGCTCGCGCCGTCCATGGCCCCGAAGAAGTCGGCCTCGCGCGAGATGTCGGAGCGGCGCTTCTTGGCCTCCGTCTCGTTGATGATCCCGGCGTTGAGGTCGGCGTCCACCGCCATCTGCTTTCCCGGCATGGCGTCCAGGGTGAACCGCGCCGCGACCTCGGCGATGCGGGTGGACCCCTTGGTGATGACCTGGAAGTTGATCACCAGCAGGATGATGAAGATGATGGCTCCCACCACGATGTTCCCGCCGGTCACGAAGGAGCCGAAGGCGTTGATCACCTCGCCCCCGATCCCCTGCGAGAGGACCAGGCGCGTCACGGCCACGTTGAGGGAGAGCTTGAACAGGGTGACCACCAGCAGGATGCCCGGGAAGATGCTGAAGTCCAGGACGGACTTGATGAACATGCTGACCATCAGGATGACGAGCGCCGTCATGATCATCATGGAAAGCAGGATGTCCAGGAGGAAGGGCGGAACCGGCAGCAGCATGATCGCGATCACGCCGATGATGCCCACGATCAGGATCTGGTCGCGCCGCTCCCCGATGAGCCGGAACAGCGGATTGGACCAGGCCCGGTCGGCTTGGTCGCGCATGCTCCGGGCGGCGGTGGAGGTGCTCACGGGCCGCCCCTGTGGATGGCGATGGCGTCGGGTCGATCCAGGCCCATCCCGTAGGTGGAGACCACCTCGGTCGCTCCGTCCAGCAGCACCAGCCGGCCGTTCTCGGTGTCTGCGACCCAGGCGCGGTCGGGATTCGTGGGATCTCCCACCACGGCGCGCGGACCGTTCACGGTGGTGGCCCGGGACTCCAGGTTTCCCGAACCGTCCAGGCGCAGGACGGCTCCCGGCCCCCCCTTGGAGGGGTCTCCGAGATCCGCGACCCAGACCTTCCCGCCGCCGGCCCAGACGGAAACCGGCCGGAAGACGCTGGTGATGCGGTGGACCACCTTGCCGGTGGAATCGAATCCGACCAGCGCCGGAATTCCCAGATCGGCCACCCACAGGGTGGACGTGAGATCGTCCCACGCCAGCGAAACGGGCCTCTGCAGGATGCCGCGGATGACCGTGTCGAGCTTCCCTCCCGTTGTGCGACCCAGGAATCCGGAATCGGCGGAGAGGAACCAGGCGCGGTTCCATCCGTTCTGGTCCACGTCCACCGCCTGGACGGGTCCGGGAAGGGAATCGAAGGAGAGGGTCGCCCCGTCCACCCGGCTCAGGATGCCCCGGCCTCCCGATTTGTCGGATCCTCCCACCCAGCAGAAGGAACCGTCGATGTCGCAGGCGACGGAGGCGGGATGGCTGACGGAATCCTTCAGGGCCCGGGGTACCCCGGTGCTCGTCCATTTCCGGAGGATGCCGGCCCCTCCGTCCACCGCCACCAGGGTGCCGCCTTCGCGCACCGGATCGATGTCCAGCGCCACGATGTCGGAGAATCCCAGCAGCCGTTGCACCATCACGGCCCGGTTGCCCACCGTCAAGGCGACCTTGGTGAGGCCCGTGCGCGTGCCGGTCCAGACGCTTCCCTTCTCCCGATAGGTGCAAAGGCGCACGTACCAGGGTATCCTTCCCGCCCCGAGCGCGTCGGAAAGCCAGATTTCGACGGTCGTGTCCACGAGGCTGTCCGCGGGGGCGTTCCAGCGCAGGATGCTGTCGCCGGGCACGCCGGAATTCCAGGCCAGGGTTCCCGCCGCACCGAGGATCGCGGGAATTCCCGCATCCCAGCGCGGCTGGCGCGAACCGAAGTTGTCGTGCCAGCGGAAGCGGAGCAGGGCGTTCTCGCCCGGGTGCACCGCGACCACGAAGGTGTCCGCCCGGGGAAGGATGGTCCGCCTGGAGTTCGAATCCAGGGACGGACCCTCGAGGAGCGAATCCACCTGGGGCAGGATGTCTCCCACGGAGACCACGTACTGGGCCCGCTGCTGCCCGTCCGCGAAGTAGCGCAGGGTGTCCCGGGGAGATTTGCCGGAGGTGTCGGGGCGACCGGGGAGGGTGTCCCAACGCAGGACGGCGGTGTCCTGGACCAGGTTGGAGTCGGCGTCCCGGATGAACCCGTGCGAGATGACGGTGGCTTTCCCGTATCCCCACGCGAGGAAGGTGGAATCCTTCCCGCATCGGCGCAGGATCGCGCGCACCACGACATTCCCCCCGAGGTAGTTCCCTCCGGGATCCGGCGATTCGATGGTCACGGAAAGGGCGGGGCTGGAGGCGTCCAGGGGCCAGGTGCACGCCCCCAGGAATCCGCCGGCGACCAGCAGGGCGAGGCATCCGGCCAGGGCTCCCGCGCGGGCCGGGGAGGGGCGCGGCCCCGCGGAGCGGGCGCTGCGCAGGACGATGGCGAGCAATTCGGCGACCGCCGTGTACAGGTCGGCGGGGATCTCGTCGCCGGGTTCCGTCTGGGCGAACAGCGCCCGCGCCAGCGGAGGATTCTCCACCAGCGGCACCAGGGCTTCCGCGGCGATCTCGCGGATGCGCCGGGCCAGGTTGTCGGCCCCCTTCGCCACCACCACCGGGGCGCGATCCTCGCCGGCGCGGTAGCGGAGCGCCACGGCGTAGTGGGTGGGGTTGGTGACCACCACCGTGGCCCTGGGGACCTCGCGCATCATGATCCGCCGGTGCATCTCGTGGCGGAGCTTGCGGATCTTCCCCTTCACGTTCGGGTCGCCCTCGGACTGCCTGGCCTCGTCCTTGACCTCCTGCTTGGACATCTTGAGGTCGTTGGTCCAGGAGCGCCTCTGGTAGAGCCAGTCGGCGATGCCCAGGACCACCAGGACCAGGGCCATCTTCAGGACCGCCTCGAACCCGATGGAGACCGTCGTGGCCACCTGGGTCGCGAAGGGCCAGGAGGCCATTTCCAGGAAGGCCCCGTGGTGGGACCAGGCCACCTGGAACCCGATGGCGGCCACGACCGCCATGCGCACCAGGGCCTTGCCCAGTTCCACGATGGCCTTCTTCCCGAACAGCCGCGCGAGGGAGAAGTGGAAGGCCTTGGAGATGTCGGGCATCACCATTCCCGGATGGAACATCCAGCCGTGGGAGGCGACGGAGAGGAGGATCGAGGCCACCATGATCAGGAGCACGACCGGCACCAGGATGCCCGCGAACAGATGGGCTGCGGGCAGGAGATAGGCGTTCAGGTCGTCGGAGCCCGGTCGCCAGGTGGGGATGGCGCGGAAGCACTCGACCATGAGCCGCTTCAGGGAGCCGGTCATGGTGGCGCCGAACCAGTGCAGGGCCAGGCATCCGACCAGGAGGGTGACGGCCTGCTGCAGGTCCTGGATCCGGACGACGCTTCCCTTCTCCTTGGCTTCGTTGAGCCGCTTGCCGGTCGGAGCCTCCGTCTTGCCTTCGTCTTCGGCGGCCACGGGATCACCTCATCGCCTGGAAGAGGTTGCCGGAAACCTGCCAGATTTCGTCCTGCCAGCCCCGGAAGGCCCCCAGGATGTACGGGAGGCCCAGCGCCGTAACGGCGCAGGCGGTCATGACCTGGAGCGGCATAGCCAGGATCCAGGCGTTGGCCTGCGGCATGATGCGCGAGATGACGGCCATGAGGAGCGTGGTCATGAGGAGCGCCATCAGCACCGGGCCGGCCATCTGGAACCCCAGCAGGATGGCGTTGCCGGTGAGGGAAACGGCCATCGGAGCGATCCGGGACGCGTCCACGTGCGCCATCCCGAGGGGGACGGTGCGGAACGATTCCGCCAGGCAGGCGACCATGTGGAGGTGGCCTCCCCCCGCCAGGAAGGCGACGGTGGCCGCGATCCCCATGAACTGTCCGAACAGGTGGGTGGACTCCCCGGTGGTCGGGTCGAAGAGCTCCACCATGGAGAATCCCGCCTGCATGTCGATCACCGCGCCGGCGAGGTCGGTCACCTGGAACACCAGGGAGAAGGCCCACCCCGCCACCATGCCCACCGCCAGCTCCCGGACGGCCAGGCCGGCGAACCCGAAGACGGAATCCGGCATGTGCATCCCGGTGCGGGACAGGGTGGGGAAGATGCAGATGGTGAGGGCTGCCGCCAGGCCGATGCGGACCTGCGTCGGCACCGAGACGCTTCCCAGCACGGGAAGGAAGGAGACCATGGAGGCGATGCGGATCAGGGCCAGGGTTCCCAGCTCGAATTCCCCGGTGGCCAGGGTGGTGATTTCCCGGAGCGGCTCGGGAGGGATCATGCGTGCACGGTCCGGAACAGGGACACCAGGTGTATGAAGTAGTCGCGGAAGAGGTGGATCATCCAGGGGAAGGCGAACAGGGTCGCCGTGCCTCCCGCCACCAGCTTGGGCAGGAAGGTGAGGGTGGCCTCGTTGATGGACGTGGCGGTCTGGAACACGGAAAGGAGCAGTCCCGTCAGCAGGGTCACCACCAGGACCGGGGCGGCCAGCATCATGGCCACCATCAGGGTCTCCCGCACCAGCGCGACGATGTCGGCTTCTCCCATTCCCGGATCTCCTACCTGAAGCTCGTGACCAGGCCCTGGGTGATCAGGGTCCAGCCGTCGACGAGGACGAAGAGGATGAGTTTCAGCGGCAGGCTGACCATGACCGGAGGCAGCATCATCATGCCCATGCTCATGAGCACGGAGGCCACGACCATGTCGATCACCAGGAAAGGCAGATAGATCAGGAAACCGATCACGAAGGCGGTCTTCAATTCCGACATGACGAAGGCGGGGATCAGGACCGCGTTGGGGATGTCGTCGACCGTCGCGGGCCGCGGAGTCTTCGCGACCCGGACCATGACCGCCAGTTCGTTCTCCCCGCACTGGCGCAGCATGAAGCTCCGCATGGGCTTCATGGCGCGTTCGAGGCCTTCCTTGTACCCGATCTGCTGGGCCAGGTAGGGTTGCAGGGCGGTGTCGTTGATCTGGGTGATCTGGGGCTGCATCACGAACCACGTGAGGAGGAGCGAGAGTCCGACCATGATCTGGTTGGGCGGGACGGTCTGCGCACCCAGCGCCTTCTTGACGAACCCCATCACGACCACGATGCGCGTGAACGGGGTCATCAGCATGATGATTCCAGGCGCCACCGAGAGCACGGTCATCAGGAACACGAGCTGCAGGGTGATGGAGGCTTCCTGGGGGCTCCTCGCCTGGTCGATTCCGATGGTCACCTTGGGCAGGACCTGCGCCGAGGCGGGGGCCGCCAACAGGACGGCGAGGACGAAGAAAGGCATCCACCGCGCCGGCCGGGTCACCTCAGCACCTCGTGGGTGGACGGTTTCCGGAAGCGTTCCATGAACGTGTCCAGGGTCGCGGAGAATTCGCGCACGCTGGTGCGGCCCGATCCCGAATCGGCGAGGATCTCCGCGGCGGACGCCCCGGTGAATTCGGCGATGGGAGCCACGGAAGAAGCGGCGAAGGCGACGGCCACCACGCGGTCGTGGACCCGGACCAGGCAGATCTGCCGGCCCGGCCCCGCCGGGGCCGTTTCCAGGATGTCGACCAGGGACCCCCTTTGACCGGAAACCGTCTTCCTCCGCACCCGGTGGAGCACGAAGAGGCCTCCGAAGGCGACCAGGACCAGGAAGGCGAGACCCGAAACCACCTGGAACAGGCCGTGGGCGAGCGACACCGGCGAAAGCGAGGCGGGCGAATCCGCGGCGCCGGACGGACCCCCCTTGTCGGCGGCCTGCTGGGCTGCCCGCAGGCGCGACGCCGAGATGGAATCCACGACCGCGGCCTGGGCGGATGCGCTGTCCGACCTGCCGGCGGGCGCGACCACCGCCTGGGAGTCCGGGGAAGGGGGCGTGGCCGGGATCGCGGACGCGAGGAGGAGCAGTAGGGAAATCACTTGGTGGGCCTCGCCCTTTCCTCTGGGGTCACGAGCGTGGTGATCCGGATGCCGAAATTCTCCTCGATCACCACCACCTCTCCGCGGGCGATGACCTTGTCGTTGACAACGAGGTCCACGGGCTCCCCGGCCATGCGGTCCAGCTCGATGATGCTTCCGGGTCCGATCTCGAGGATGCGCCGGATGGAAAGCTCGGTCTGGCCGAGTTCGATGATGACCTCGATGGGCACGTCGAGCAGGCGTTGGACGGAGGGATCCCGGGAATCGACCCACGACGTGGCGGATCCCGTGCCGCCCGCGGGCGCGCGCGCGGGTGCGGCGGCGGCAGGGGGCGCGGGTGCGGCTTCGGAAAGCCCTTCGGTGAAATCGTCGGTCCGCCCGAAGTCCGACTGGCTCGTCCGGGCGTGGTCCAGGTTCGAGGCGGTGGTCATCAATTCCGGGGAAACGGTGATCACGGCGGCGTGGACCGGGAATCCCTGGACGTCCAGTTCCACCGGGTAGCAGCACGAGCCCGGTACCGGAGCCCCTTCTCCCACGGAGGCGCGAAACACCAGGCGCTGCGACCATCGTTCGGACTGGCTGGTGCTGAAGGCTCCGGCGAGTTGGCTCCCCAGCTCCTGCAAGGCGTCCCGGTGCTCCTCGGTCCAGGTCGCGCCGCCGTCTCCCATCACCATCAGGTCGGCCAGCAGGGCTCCCGCTTCGCGGGCGAGGAGCAGGGAGATCTCTCCCTTGCCGCCTTCCGAGAGTGCGAACCGGAGGGCCAGCGGGAACGCGGCGGACGGGCCGGGCAGGCGCTCCCCCGGCGTCATTCCGCAGGCGCGGCCCAGCGCTCCGCGCAGGGTCTGCCGGGCGCTGGAGCAGAACACCGCCGTCAGGTCGTCGGCGAAGGAATGGAGTTCAGTCGACATCGCCGACCTCGCGTTCGATCAGGGATGTCACTTGGACGCATTTGCGGCCGTGGATCTGGCCCGGCTTGCAGAGGAACCGGCCTTTTCCGCCGGCGGCGAGGACCAGATCCGCGCCGTGGGATTTTTCCAGCACCAGGGTGTCGCCTTCCTGCAGGCCCAGGATCTGCCGGAGGGACAGCGCCGTGCGTCCCAGGATGGCCTTGAGTTCCACCGGAGTCCCCGCCAGTTCGCGTTCCACGATCTTCCTGGTGTCCGCGGTGGAACCCCTGTTGCTGGAGATCCAGTTCTCCGCGGAGAGGTTTCCCATCACCGGCTCCAGGAACATGTACGGCATGCACATGCTCATCAGCCCCGAGGTGTGGCGCGAACGGAGTTCGAAGGAGATGAGGATGACGGTCTCCGATGCGGGGGCGATCTGCACGAACTGGGGGTTGTTCTCGTAGCTCTCGATCTTGGGGTGGAAGATCCCCAGGTATTCCCAGGCCTCCTTGAGGTCCATCAGGAGCCGTTCCACGATCTTGTTCATCACCGAACGCTCGATGTCGGTGAGCTCCCGGTTGTACTGCATCGCCTTGCCGGGTCCGCCGAACAGCCTGTCGATCATGAAGAAGACCAGCGAGGGGTTGATCTCGAAGATCGCGTTCCCCGTGAGGGGCTCCATCTGGAAGATGTAGATGCAGCTGGGATTCGTGACGCTCATCACGAACTCGTTGTAGGTCAGCTGGTCCACGGAGACGAGTTCCACCTCGATCAGGGTGCGCAGATAGGAGGTCAGGGTGGTGGACAGGACCCGCGAGAACCCCTCGTGGAGGTTCTGCAGGACCCGCATCTGGTCCTTGGACACCCGATCGGGACGCCGGAAGTCGTAGAGACTGACCTTCTTGTCGTCGGTCTGCCTGGCCGCGCGCTCGGCGCGGGCCGCCGATCCGGACAGCAGCGACGTGGAGGACGCCGCGGTCGCCGCCGGCGGGGGCGGGGGGGAGGCGCCCACCGAGGCCAGCAGGGCGTCGATCTCTTCCTGGGACAGGATGTCGCCCACGGCGGTCTCCTACTGCACCAGCCACTCGGTGACCAGCACCGCGTGGATCTGGATCTTGTCGGGCTTGAGCATCTGGTTGATCTCGGAGCTCATCTGCGTCGCCAGGGTGTCCTGGGCCTTGGGATCGCTCACCTGCTGGAAGCTCGCGGAAGACAGGATCCGGTTCACCGTGGCTTCCACCCGCATCATCTGGGGCTCGATGTCCTTGGGGAGGTCCTTGTACTTGTCCGCGTCGTATTCCAGGCACAGGGAGGCCTTGAGGTAGCGCTTGGCTTCGGTGCCGGCGATGGTCACCGTCTTGGAGAGCGGCTTTTCCATGCACTGGAGGTTCTTCGGGGTGGAACCCGGCTTGGAGTCGTCCCCGCCCCCTTCGCCGGAAGCGTCGTCGTCGGAGGCTTTCGCCTGCGGGGCCTTTCCGGCCCCGTGGTCGGAGATCCCCAGGAACCGAACCACCCCGAAGGCCAGGCCCGCCTGGAGGACCAGCACGACGGCCACGGCGCCCAGCATGGGTCCCATTTTCCGTCCCGAGCGGGGCTTGGGGGCCTCGGCCGGTTCGTCCTTCTTCTCTTCCTTGGGCGCAGCCGACATGTCTTGTCTCCTCGTGTCCGGAGATTGTCGCACTCGGGGAGCGGGAAATCAACCGCCCATCGTGTTCAGCGTCTGCAGCATCTGGCTGGAGGTGGTGATCACCTTCGCGTTGGCCGAGTACGCCTGCTGGGTGGTGATCATTTCCGTCAGTTGCGCCGCCAGGTCCACGTTGGAACCCTCCAGGGATCCGGAGGCGATCGTGGACGTGCTCTGGCTGCCGGGACGGCCGTAGACGGGTTCGCCCGAGTTGGGCGACTCCCCGTAGACGGAATTCGACTCCTTTGTCAGGCCTTCCGGATTCGTGAAATCGGCGACTTCGACCTGGGCCAGCGACTGGGTGACGCCGTTGGAGAACTGGCCGGTGATGATGCCGTCGGTCCCGATGGAGATGCTCTGGAGCGACCCCATGGTGTGGCCGTCCTGGTTCGTGGCCGCCGCGGTGCTCGCCGCGTCGAACTGGGTGAGGCCGGTGAACTGCCCGGAACTGCCGGGGTTCAGGTCGATCGCCATCGGCACGGCGCCGTCCTTGGGGTCGATGGTCAGCTTCCCCGAGTTGTCGTCGAAGGTGAACGACGAAACCGTGCCGTCGGCGCCGAAGGTGAGCTTGCCGGACCCGCCCGAGTCGATCTGTTCGGTGCCGGCGACGGACGCCTTCCAGTACCACTGGTTCGCGACCTGGGACTTGGTGAAGGTCACCGAGATGTTGTGCGGTGCCCCGTTCGCGTCGTAGGCGGTGATGGACGTCGTGGCGGCTCCCGCGTCGGTGGCGGTCTGCTGCGGGGTGAAGCCGAGATTGGCGTTGAAGTTGGCAGGGGCCGCGGAGGCCGCTGGATTCGGATCGGTGGCCTGGATGGACAGGTTGGTGAGGGCGAAGGAGGTTCCCGGAAGGCCCCGGACCACGATCACGCCTTCCGGCATGTTGTCGGCCGCACCCGGGGCGTTCAGCGAGACGGTGGGATTGTTCTCCAGCGTGCCGTCCGTCTGGGGCAGCTTGAACTGGTTCTGGATGCCGGCGAGAAGATCGCCCATGGTGGTGGTGCCGGCCGTGTAGGCCAGGCTCCCCTGGGTGGTGGCCGCACCGCCCACCGAGCCGGAGATGTTGATGGAATCGCCGGTCGCGAGGCCCAGTGCGTTTCCGCCGCTGTCCACCACGTTGGACAGGAGGTCGGTGGCGGCCGCGGGCCGCAGGAAGGCTTCCGAGGATTTGGTCCCCCCCGAAGCGATGGTGGACGGGAAGGAAAACGCGTTGGCCACCAGGGAGTCCGAGGTGGGACGCACGCTGGAAACCTGGAGCTGCGAGACGGCGGTGGCTCCGGCCGTGATCTGGAGCTGGCCTGTCGCCGCATTCACCGTGACGGTGGTGCCCGTCGAGCCCGCGCCCGTGGGGGAAGGACTGGACAGGAAGGTCTGCAACTGGGTGGCCAGGTCGTCGAGGGTCGTGCCTGCGCCCACCGGGAAGCTGGCGGTGACGGTGTTCCCGGTCCCGATGTTCTGGGCCGAGAAGGTCAGGTTGTCGGTTGCCTGGATCAGGAGAGGTTGGCCCTGCGCGTTCGAAAGGCTGGTCAGGGCCATCGTGCCGTCCGTGGGCGCCAGGAACCGACTGCTGGTGGTGACCGTCCCGTTCGCGGCGCTGTTGGAGTTCAGGTTCCGCGAAAAGTCGATCGCCGTGGTTGCCTTGGCGGGAGCCTGGGTGTTGTAGGGGATGGTGAGGTCCGTGGGAACGGCGGTGGGCGGAATGACGCCGTTGCCGTCGGCGTTGTACCCCTGCAGGATGAGTCCGCTGCCGGGCATGACCAGATGGCCGTTGGCGTCCAGGGAGAACGACCCGTCGCGGGTGTAGCTCTTGTCGGTGCCGTTGGCGACCACGAAGAAGGCCGAGCCCTGGATGGCCAGGTCCGTGGTGTTCCCGGTGGTCTGGAGATTGCCCTGGCCGAACTGCGTGTCGATGCTTCCGATCCCCACTCCAAGGCCCATCTGGAGGGGGTTGGTCCCCCCCAGACCGCTCGCCATGGCGCCCGGAGCGGTGGCTCCGTTGAGCGTTTGGGACAGCGCGTCCTGGAAGGTGATGCGGCTGGCCTTGTATCCCGTCGTGCTGACGTTCGAGATGTTGTTGCCGATCACGTTCATTTCCGATTGGAGGCTGCTCAGGCCGGAAATGCCTGAATTCAGTGACTGCATCATGGCTGGGTTCCTTTGCGAGAGGTGTTCAGGAGACGGTGTAGAGGGTGGAGAGGGACCAGGCGTTGTTCCCCGAAAGCAGGACCGGCTGGCCGCTGGAATCGAACCCGGTGCCGTCGACGGTCACCTGCTTGTAGGCGGCGCCTTGCAGGGTGGTCCCGTCGGCCCCGACCAGTTGCAGGGTGTAGGTGCCCGCCGGAGCCTGGGCGCCGGAACTCGTCAGACCGTTCCACTGGTAGGATCCTGTGTAGGACCCGGAGCCGTCCGAAGTCAGGATGGAGGAGCCGTCCGCGTTCTGGCCGGAGGTGGAGAAGGTGTCCACCACGTTGCCCGAGGAATCCAGGATCTCCCCCTTGGAGACGCTGGAGGTCGCGTTGAAGTTCCACGAGGCCCCCGAAGACGCGTCCGCGAGCGTCGCGGAAGGATCGCGCAGCTTCACGGTGTGGCCGATGAGGGCGATGGCCTCGCTGGCGGCGGCGCTGTTGGCGGATCCCGAGGCGCTGGCGGCGGAAGCGGCCACCTGGACCAGGTCCGAAAGGTGGTAGGTCCCAGAAGCCGTCTGCAAGGTGGTGCCTTTGGAATCCTGGCCGACGCCGGTGACCGCGCCGGTGGTGTAGGCGTAACCCGTCGAGGCTCCGCTCGCCGAATCCTGGACGGAAAGGGTGTAGGTCCCCGCCGCCACCGCCGCGCCGGTGTCGTCCTTCCCGTCCCAGGTCACGGTTCCGTTCCCGCTGGAATCGAGGATGCTCGATCCATCCGTGTTCGTCCCGTCCAAGGGCAGGGTGCGCACCGTCTTTCCGGTGGAATCCTGGATCGCGAGCACGGATCCGGCGGCGGCCTGGAGCCGGATCGAATCCGTCTGGCCCGATGCCGGTGCGGCGATCGATGCCTGCTTGAATTCGACGCTCTGTCCGAGCAGCGATACCGCCGACCCCATCGACGCCGTGTTGGCGGCGGTGGTCTGCGCGGCGGTCGCGTCGGAGATGGTGGTGCCCAGCGACTGGATGGAGGTCTGGATGTTCTGCAGGGACTCCAGCGAGGTGAACTGCGCGAGCTGGGCCGCCATCTGCTGGTCGTCCGCGGGCGCGGACGGATCCTGGTTCTGCAGTTGCGTGATCATCAGCTTCATGAACGCGTTCTCGTCCAGGGTCGAACTGCCCGCGGTGGCCGAGGTCGTCGAACCGGTGGTCGAAGGCGTGGTGCCCGACTTCTGCAGGCTCTGCACGTAGTTCGGGATGTTGAGGGAAGGCGCTACCGGTGTGGTCGTCGCGGTCATGTTCAGCTCCAGATGTCGAAGGTGTTGAGTCCATTGCGCCGGCCGGTGTCGACCCCCAGCGCGAGCGGCAGCGCGACCAGCACATCCTCGTCGCTGGCGTCGCCTCCACGGCCGTTCCCTCGGCCTCCGTCGCCGTTTCCGTCTTCCCTGCCGCCGGCACCGGAGTTCGCGGAACCCGCGTCCTTCTGGCCGATGGATACGGACATCTTTTCCAGATCCATCCCGTGCTTGACGAGCGCGTCGCGCAACTGGGGCATGGAATCGAGCATCGCCTGCCGGACCGACTCGTTTTCCACCACGATGTGGGCGTGGACCTTGTCGGTGTCGGTCATGCGAAGCGACAGCCGGACCTCGCCGAGCTCCTCCGGCCAGAGCCGCAAGGACAGTTCCCGGCTCCCGGACGAGAGCTGGACCTGGACCTTTTCCAGGATCTGGCGCCCGATGAATTCGCTCGCGGGACCCCCGGGTGGGAGCTGCTTGGACAGGACTTCCGAGGTCACGGTCTGGGCATCCTTGGAACTGGTGTCCTGCTGGAGTCCCTGGAGAACCTGCAGCGCGGGATCCGTCGCCGAGGCCTGCGGGTTCGCCGGGGTCGGCAGCACCTTGGCGGGCGCCGCGACCGCCGAGGGGAGCGAGACCGTGGTGGTCTGACCGGCGGGGGTGGTGGAGGAAACGGAAGGGGTGGCCTTCGCGGTGGTGTCCGCGATGGGAGTCGTCGCTCCAGCGACCGCGGCGGCGGTCGGACCCGCAAGCGCGATCGATGCGGTTTTCCCGGCCGGGTTCGGGGTGCCGGGATCCACTTGCGTCGGCGGGTTGGTGGCCGCATGGAGCTGGGCCTGGACCGTTTCCAGGAGCTGGGCGTACCCGTCGGGCAATTTCGCCGTCTTCTGGCCGCCCACCGCCGTACCTGCGCTGGTCGGGGTTCCGTCCAGGTCGTCGAGCGGCCAAGGGCGGGGCAGGAGGAGGGCGGCGCAATCGGCGACCTGGGAGGGATCCGTGCCCTTCTGCAGGTTCCTGCTCGCGAATTCCAGCGCCGAATCCAGCTGGCGAAGGTCCATGGGACTCAATTGGGCGATGTCCTCGGGACGCACCTGGAAACCCAACCCCTGGAGCAGGGAGGCGATGTTCGCGCATAGGGTCGGGTCCAGAGGAGCCTGGGAAGACGTGTCCTGCTCCTGCGACGAGGCCTTCGAAACGTCGTTCGAACCGCTTTTCACGGACGTCTGGACCAGGAGGCCGGAAACCGAAGTGCTGCCCGCCTGCGAAAGGGGAGCGGCCGACAGGAGCATGTCCAGGACCTGGAGGAATCCCACCGTCGACGGCGTCTGTCCGGCTCCGGAGGCTCCCGTGGCGGGGGTGCCGCCCAGGGGTTGGGCCCCGGTGGAACTCGGCGCTTGGCCGCCGGCCGGAGTGGCCAGGAGCTGGAGGAGCGAGGTGCTCATGGTTTCGTCTCCGTTTTCGCGGTGGGCGTCGTCGGCGTTCCCGTCGCGCTTCCCTTCTTGGCATCCTTGGAGGTGTCGGCGGCCGCATCCTTGGGCCGCGCCGATTCCGCGTTCGGTGCCTGGGTGGGACCGATCGCGATGGAACGGGAAGAGCCGGACAGAAGCTGGGATACCCGGGCCGCCCGCTGCACGTCCTGCTTGCCCATGGCGGCGAGGATCTTGGCCCGGGGTCGGTCGTCCGGGATCTTTCTCAGGATGGCGGTCACCAGGATGTCGTCCAGGGCGGTGAGGATCTTGGCCGCCTGGTCCGGCTTCATGCCGGAGAACGTCCCGGCCAGGACGGTGGTGCGCGCGGATTCCAGGGAATCGCCCTTGCCCAGGATGGCTTCCAGCCGCAGGCGCTCGGCGCGGATGGTGTCCCGAATCCGGGCGTCGTCCTCCCGGAGCATCTGCACCCTGGAACCTTCCTGCATCGCCTCGGCCTCCCGGCGGTCCAAGTCGGCAGCCCGCAGGAGCATGGCCGAATCCGTCATTCCCATGCGGGAGGTGTCCGTGGAGGTGCGCGTGGCGCCCGGAATGTCCTCCGGGCGTTCCAGCAATCGAGCCCGGGCCGCCGGATCCTGCGCCTCGGTCCCGAAGACGAGGCGGACGTTGCCGGTCCAGAGGAGCACTCCCAGCAGGACCACGGGAAAGCTCACCACGGCAAGCGCCACCAGGGCGATGATGTCTTTGATCTTCAACACGGTGATGGCACCTCACGCAAGCCACGGGCCAAGCGGTTGGGACGCCCCGTACAGGCCCGTTCATGAGGAGATCCGGGCAAGCTTTGCCCGCCCTTGCCCACCCCGGAGGGAAGGAACTACTCTGGGCGGGTCATGTTGGATATTCCAGAAGCCGCCGCCCGCCGCATCGTCCGACTGGCGTTGGAGGAGGACATCGGGACCGGGGACCTCACTTGCCAACTCGTGCTGCCGCCCGATCATCGCAGTCGGGCCCGCGTGGTGGCCAAGCAATCGGGGACGCTCTGCGGGGTCTCCTTGGCGCCTTTGGTCTTCTCGGAATTGGGCGTCGTGGACCCGGAAGCGGGCGCCCGGGAGGTCGAACTGACGATCTTGCGGGAGGACGGATCGATCGTGGCGGAGGGCGACGCTGTGCTTACCTTGGCAGGCCCCACCCGGGCCATCCTGGAAGGCGAACGGGTCCTCCTCAACTTCGCGCAGCATCTTTCCGGGGTCGCCACCCAAGCCCGGCTCCACCAGGACGCCGCCGGGGCCACTTGCCGGGTGCTGGACACCAGAAAGACGTCTCCCGGACAGCGCGAACTGGAAAAATGGGCCATCCGGGCGGGCGGAGGCTCCAACCACCGGATGGGGCTCTGGGACGCCGTGCTGGTCAAGGAGAACCACGCGCAGGCGGCGGGGGGCGTGCGATCGGCCGCGCTGCGGGCGCTGGCTTCGCGGCCGTCCGGCGCGGACGTGATCGTGGAAGTCCGCTCCCTGGAGGAGTTCGCGACGCTTCTGGACCTGCCCCTGACCCGCGTGCTTCTGGACCACTTCCAGCCGGCCGAGGTGGCCCGGGCCGCCGCCATGCGCAACGACCGGAACGCGTCCTTCGGTCTGGAGGTCTCCGGAGGGATCCGGTTGGAAACCCTTCCGGCCTACGCCGCCGCCGGTGCCGAATACGCTTCCCTGGGCGCCTTGACCCATTCGGCGCTTCCCTTGGATCTTTCGCTGCTCCTGGAGGGCACATGACGGACACCCATCGTTCCTACGTCGGCTTCGGCGTCGCCGGGAACTTCGCCGGACATCTGGAACAGGCGGGCGAGATCCGCGATTTCGCCGCCTTGAAGACCTCGGGAGAGGGGCCGAAGGGGATGTTCCCCTTCCACCTCCCGATCCCGGGACATTTCCTCTCGGCGGATCCGGTCTCTTCTTCGTCGCTCGCGCTGCCCGACGGGGCCCAGGTCCAGGGGGAACCGGAAGTCGCCCTGTTCGCCGACCTTTCCTGGGACGCTTCCGGACGGGCCCGCATCCGTCCCACGGCCTTCGCCGCCTTCGACGACGCCTCCATCCGCCGCGAAGGCGCCGCCAAGATCAGCCACAAGAAGAATTGGGGGCCGGGATCCAAGGGGTTGTCCCAGGACCGCATCGCGCTTCCCGACGGCCTCGCGACGGGGTGCCCGCTGGACCGGTTCCGCATCGCCTCGTTCCTGGGCAGGGACGGAACCTGGCGGCCCTACGGACAGGACAGCCCGGTCCGGGGCTACACCCTCTACGGGCCCGCTCTGGTGGAATGGATGGAACAGAAATTGTCCGCCCAGGCCGACGAGGGCCCCCTGGAAGACCTTCCCACCCTGCTTTCGGCCGCCGGCCGGCCCGACCGGGCTGTGATCACGATCGGCGCGACGCGCTACACCCCTCTCGGCGAATCCACCTTCCTGGAGGATGGAGACCGGTTCGCGGTGGCCGTCTACGACCCGGAACTGGTTTCCGCCGCGGAACTTCCCGGCCTGGCCGAGCGTCCCGCGTCGCGCGAAGGCCTGAGCCTCCTGGTGCGCGAAGTCCGTCGGACCTGATGCCGGCTGTGGATTTCGGCGCCCCCGGCCAGTAGCTTGGCTTTCGTGGGCAACGATCGCGACGTGCTGGTGCTGGGCGCCGGCATCGCGGGCCTTTCCGTGGCCCGGGAACTGGGCCGGCGCGGTTGGCGGCCCCTGGTTCTGGAACGGGACCGGGCCGCGTCCCACGCCTCGGCGGCCGCGGCGGGTATCCTGGTCTCCCGCGGGGCGGTGCGATCCCGGGTGCCCGGCCGCATGTTCTACACGCGATCCCTCCAGGCCTATCCAGGTTGGGTCGCCGAGCTCGCCCGCGAGTCCTCGCTCCGCGTCGAGCTGGAGGAAGGCGACGACTGGTGCTTCTTCTGCCACGGGGGCCGCGCGGACAGATTCCGCGAAAGGTTGGAAGCGGAATCGGATCCCGCGCGATGGGAGGAGACGGAGACGGCGCCGCGCGCCCTGTCGGGGGTCCTGCGCGACCGCGCCTGGAGGATCTTCCGGTTCCCCGGGGAGAGGTGGATCCATCCCGCCGAGCTCATGGCGGCCTTGCTCGGATCGGTGAGGCTCTCGGGGACCAGGGTCCTGGAGGGTTCCGGCGAGGTGCGGCTGGAACGGGACGGCGAGGGTTGGGTGGCGACCTGCGACCACGGGGCGTTCCGCGCGCCCAACGCCGTCGTCGCCGCCGGGCCGTGGACGGATTCCGTCCTGGAGCCCGCGGGTTGGAAGGCCAACCTGGTTCCGGTGCGCGGCCAGCTCGCGATGGTCCCCGCCCTCCACGGTCTCCCTTCCATGGTGCACCTGGAGGACGCATTCTACGTGGTGCCCCGGGGGGCGTGGTCGGTGGTGGGCGCCACCATGGAGCACGGGGTCCTGGCGGAGAACACCACTCCGGAAGGCCTGGCGGATCTGCAGACGCGCCTGCGCCAGCTCTTTCCCGGACTCGATCTCTCCACCGCGGCCCAGTCGTGGGCCGGAATCCGTCCGCGCACCCGCGACAGGGTGCCCCACGTGGGCAGGCTGGAACCGGGGTTGTTCGTCGCCTCCGGCCACTACCGGTCGGGAATCTCCATGGCCCCGCGCACCGGCGCGGTGATCGCCGACCTCCTGGAGGGCACCGCCCTGGAGCCGGACGCGCTGGACCTGGACCCGTTGCGCCCCCACGCGGGCTGGAGGAGGACATGATGCTCGTAATTTCCGGAATCTGGGGCGCGTTGGCCGTGGCCTTCGGCGCCTTCGGCGCCCATGCCCTACGCTCCAGGTTGCCGCCGGACCTGATGGCGGTCTGGGCCACTGGGGCCCAGTACCACCTGATCCATGCCGTCGTTCTTCTCGCCCTGGCCTTGGCCGATCGGGCGGGCGTGCCTTCGCTGCGCCTCCCGTACCTGCTGCTCGCGACAGGTTCCGTCCTCTTCTCCGGATCCCTCTACGCCTTGGCCCTTTCGGGAATCCGCGGGCTGGGCGCCGTCACGCCCGTGGGAGGGGTACTGCTGCTGGCGGGTTGGCTCGCGCTCTGCCTGGCGGGGACCTTCCGGCGGGGCGGGAGTCCGAGTCCGAAGCGGAACAGGTCGCCGGAATAGATGGCGCTGGGCAGGACTTCGCATTCGGCCCAGCATCCCGGGCATTTTTCCACCCAGTCCCGCGCCTCCCGGAAGACCGGGGTGGAGGACATCTCGGCAAGGTCCTGGCGGGAGAGGTTTCCCACCCGGGCCGGATTGAACTGGCAGACGGGCACGGAGCCGTCGGGCAGGAGCCGCAGATGCCGACCCAGTGCGGCGCAGGGCGGAGCCGTCGCGGCCGCCTTGCCCAGGCGCTCGGCCAGACCCTTGCGGTAGTAGGCCTTGGCCAGGCGCACTTCGGGACTCGAACCGGACTCGAGCCCTTCCATGGCGGAGAGGAGCCGCTTCTCCGAGTCGGGGCCGAGTTTCGCCAGCGGCGTGAAGCTCCCGATCTGGCCGCGGGAGCTCTCCTCGTTCCAATCCTCGCTGTAGGTGCCGGAGGCCTCGTAGGCGAGCACGACCTGGTGCTCCACGCCCAGGCCTTCCAGCAATCGGGAAAGGGGTTGGATGTCCGCGATTCCCGATTCTTCCACGATGGTCTGGTTCACGGACAACCGGATGTTTCCGGTCTCGCGGATCGCGGATACCGCCCGCAAGGTGGCCATCACGTTCCTGTACGCCCCCTTGTGCCCGCGGATGCGATCGTGGTTCTCCTCGCACCCGTCCAGGGAGACCAGCAGGTGGAGCGGCACGGCCGGGTCGCGTCCGCGGCAGTATTCCAGGATGGGGCCGGTCAGGAACCCGTTGGTGGTGATGTGCAGGGCCAGGGGGCGCAGGATCCGCTGGGCGGAGGTGGCGATGCGCGCGAAGTCGGAGCGGACGAAGGGCTCCCCGCCGGTGAGCCGCACCGCGTCCAGTTTCGGGAGCTTGTGGTACGCGGCTTCGATGGCGGAGGCGTCCAGATCCGAGCGGCCGTCGCGCTTCCAGGAATCGCACATCTGGCATCGCGCGTTGCACCGGAAGGTCACGATGTGGGTCAGAAGCCGGGGCCGGTGCACGCCCCGGACCATCTCGAGGGCCAGCGAGCCGGCCCTTTGGGCGAGTCGGACGGAGGTGGATGCGATCGGCATGGATGCCAATATGCCCGGTCCAGGGGACCCAGCCCAGGGCCGAAGGCGTTTTGTCACGGTTTTGAAAAATGATGCCTCCGTTTGCTGGATCCTGTGGCTGCAGGTTGCACCACCGAGTATCATATGCGGCCAGATGCATTGCGATTCCAAACAGTTGGCCGTGGTCAACCTCTGCAGAAGAGGGAGGCGGTCCCGGCTCCTGCTGGGTCTCTCCGGGCTTCTGGTCACGGTTTCCGGGGGCGGATGGATGCTTTGGGCCGACGTGGATCCGCTCTGGAGATGGGTTCTCCTGCTTCCCCTGTTCGGGAGCTTCCTCTGCATCCTCGAGGCCTGGACCAGCACTTGCGTGGTCCTGGCGGCTTTGGGTGCCTGGGACCTGGGTTGCGGCACGCAGCGCGTTCCCGACCAGGGCTTGGAGACGGCCCTGCGGTGCCGGTCGATGAAGCTGGTTGGGGTCGCGCTGCTCCTCTCCCTTCTGCTCACGAGCATCGCCGTCTGCGCCTCCAGCCGTTAGGCCATGGCCCGGAACATCCCAGGCCTGGATCTGAAGACGGAACCGCTCCAAGGGGGATCGGGCGAGCACCACATGCGCCGGGACGAGGAGGCCTTCCTCTCCATGGAGGCCGAATCGACCCCATCCCACTCCGGTTCGGCCGTTCCCGTGCTGCGGCTCTACCTGTGGGACGAGCCCACCGTGAGCCTCGGACGCGGACAGACCCCGGAGGTCGCCCTCGCGTCCCGTTGGGAACGATGGCGGAAGGATCCCTCCGCGGATCCCCATGGACCTGCCGCCGTGGTGCAGCGCCCGACGGGCGGTCGCGCGGTGTGGCACCAGGACGAACTCACCTATTCGGTGGTCTTCCCTCTGGACCATCCGGTGTTCCAGGGCGGACAACGCGGTCCGGAGGAGTTTTTCGGGGCTTGGCTGCTGGAGTCGGGACGGCGGGCGGGGATCCAAGACCTGAGCCTGGAGCGCGGAGGTTCGAATCGGGACCCCCTGGGGCTGGGACCTGCGCCCTGCTTCGCCTCCACCAGCCGGCACGAGCTCAAATGGCGGGGGATGAAGTGGGTGGGTTCCGCTCGCCGGTTGGGGAAGACGTCCCTGCTGCAGCACGGCTCCATCCGGCTGGGTCCCGGGGGAGACCGGTTGGAAACCTGGCTGACCGGAGTCCGGCCCCGGGACGACCGGCCCTGGCAAACCCTCCCCGCTCCCCAGGTGCTGGCATCCCACCTCGCCGATAC
>Ga0302270_10000515_pt1 | contig 41606 bp, 36 predicted proteins | sample III_Bog_E2_3_FD_198773 | JGI IMG/M metagenome (GOLD analysis project Ga0302270, IMG submission 198773) | Peat permafrost microbial communities from Stordalen Mire near Abisko, Sweden - III_Bog_E2_3 | ecosystem: Environmental > Terrestrial > Soil > Wetlands > Peat | place: Sweden: Abisko... | reverse complement strand
CGCTGTGAGCCGCAAGACGAGCCGCCGGTAACTCCGCATACCTAAGTATGCGGCGAAAACATTTCCAATGGAAGATGTTTAAAAGAACTTTTTCAAGCGGTCGCGGTACTAGTCCGCATATAGGAAACCTCTCCCAAGACTATATCTGATGGGAAAACGGGACAGCTGCCCCCAGTACCGCATGCGCAATTCGGGCAACTCATCCTGCAGCCGGCGCGATGATCGCCCCTTGATGTACTGCACCAGCTTGGCCGGCGCCAACTGCGCTGGCGCCGGCAACAGCATATGCATATGGTCCGGCGAGATCGCCCCGCGCACTATCGTCACTCCCCGCGCCTCGCAACTCTGCCGAATCAGATCGCGGGCTCGCTCGGCCACCCGCCCACGCAATATCTTGTACCGGTACTTCGTGATCCACACAACGTGATACTTCAGATCGAAGATCGCGTGCCCGCTCGTGCGATACTCCACCCTCTCCCCATCCTCGCAGAAGGCGGCTAAAGCTGACCGCCTGAAAGGCGGTGGGTTTAGACCTGGAAGATGGAACTAAATGACTTCCTGCAAGCGGAAGTCGTCCTCTGTGAAGCGCGCGCCGTGGCTCTCAAGGAAGCGCTCGCGTGGCAGGTTCAGCAGGCGACGGAGAAAGAGAACCTCACCAAGGTTGAGATGGCGCGAAGGATGAACACCGGCCGCGCCGCTCTTGACCGTTTGATTGATCCGGGCAATGCCTCTGTGACGTTCCAAACATTAAAAACGACAAGCTTGCCACTCAACAAGCTGTTGGGCTCTGGCTGGATAGGGTTCTACCACGAAATATGCGTCGATCGCCTTTGCCGCGAGCGCGCCAGGCATGTCCGGCGGCTGTATCTCAATGAAGCGGATCTCGTCTGGAGCGACCCCTTGGTCATCCATCAATTTGTGAATCACTAGATACTGATTGCTGTACTTGCTGGGGACCGCGAACGTCGGGCCTCGCAGGTCGTTGACCCTGAGGTCGGGGCGGACCAGCGTCGAGCCATCGCGATGCCCGAGATAGAGAATCTTCACCGGCAATCCCTGCTCCCGCAGCTTCATAGCCAGCGGCGCGATCATGAACGTCGCTTCGAGTCACCCGGCTCTCATGGACTCCGCCATACTCGGGAAATCCATGAAGAGCTGCAACTCGAAGCGCGTTCCTGCGCTGGTTTTGGTCGCGTAATCCGTTACCGGGCAGGTCAGATGACACATGACAGGCAAGAAGCCTACGGTGAGTCTCTCGCGCGGCGAGCGACTCCAGTTGGAGTCCGAATGAGATATCCAAGGCTTAAAGCGCAACACGCTGACCGCCGCGAGGAACGCCAACGCGCCCAGGATCCATCGAACCGTGTACGAATGAAACAGCTTCATCGCGTTTCGCTCCACTCAACGGCGGGCAGCGAAGCGTAAAAGGCTCCGGAGTCAGATCTCTCACCTGGACCGATCCGGTTGGGACATTTGGCCAATGCGGAAAGAGCGTGATTCGTCCGGGCGTTGCGCCTCACACCCACCAGCGTTCTGGATCCTTTGGCTCACCGTATCCGGCGGTGTCGTCAAGCACCCTGAAGAGGTCGCCGGTCGCGGAGTCCTTCGTAGTAGCCAAAGATGAAGTCGCGGTTCTTGCGGATCGGGCCTCCGAACGTCGCGCCGAATTGATTCTGATGCAGCGGCTCGGTCGTCGCCGCGAAGAAGTTGCGGGCATCGAAGTCGTTGTTGCGGACAAACTCGTAGAGCGAACCGTGCAGGTCGTTGCCGCCCGAGCGCGTGACAACGGACGTCGTTGCGCCGCTCGTATAGCCATACTCGGCGGGCGCGTTCGAGGTGAGGATGCTGAACTCGGAGATAGCGTCGACCGGCGTGCGCAGGGCAAATCCGCCGTCGACGCTATTGACGTTCGCGACGCCATAGAGAATGTAGCTATTCAACTCCGGCCGTTGGCCATTCACGGCATACGCCTGGCCGCTGCACAGCAGCCCACCAGCCTCGGATAGACCGGCTGTCATGGGCGCCACTCCGGGCTGGAGCAGGCCAAGCTGCGTGAAGTTGCGAGGTAATAACGAGACAAGCCCGCTGATGGCCGAAGCACAAGGCGTAAATCACCGAACAAATTCATGATTCAAGATCTGCCCCCGCGCACACTTGAGTTGCGGGAGTGTAGCCGCAGTGTGCAGCCAGCCGGAGGTGCTGGCGGTCCGCTAGCGTTGGGCTGGCTTCGGCGGCAATGTCACGCGCCACTGAAGCACCGCGGTCGAAAGTTCTCTGCGCTGATCCGAATAGGCGTGATCGGTAGGCAAGTGGAGTCTCGTGTTCCGGTCGTTCCCCGCATGTGTTAGCGCAGCGGCAAATGCGTCGGTTCCCGGCGCGAGACCATCGTCGGAAGAAACCATCAGGGCCGGCCGGCTCTTGAGAGCGTCAACTCTTGCCAGGAAGCTCCATCGGGCTGCGTTTGCGACGGTCTCACGAGCGAGCCCCTCCGATGTGCAACCGGCGAGCGGCGCCATACCCTCGCGAGCGTACCCACCGCTCAGCGCCTGAATCGCTGCAGCCTCCCGTTGCTGGAGAAGCCCGCCGGAAAGAAGCGCAAACAGTTGGAGCGTTGGTTCGCGGGCCCCGAAGGCCCGCAAGCGTTATTCGCCGGCCGGGTTCTCCCGTTCGATGAAAAGGCCGCCGTGGTCTGGGCGCGGCTGATGGCGGGCGGGACAGCGACCGGACGGCCACGCAGCCCGCTCGACATGATAGTCGCGGACATGGCTGAAGCAAATGATTGTCTTGTTGGCACCGACAACGAAAACGACTTCCCACGTTTGAAGATCATCAAACCCTTGCGAGCGGCTCACTCACCCAGGCAGGAATCTCGCCAGCAACGCAGTGCCCGTGATGCTCAGCAGTTCGCTACGGTTTGTTACAACATATAGAATTCTATCCCTAGAAACCTATGCTATTCTGACAGCGACATGGGACGACTGCTTTCCAAACCGCTCCAGGGTTCGTTGAACCTCCTGATTCTGAAAACGCTGAGCCGGGGCCCGCTCCACGGCTACGGGATCACTAACAATATCCAGCGCATCTCCGACGAGGTCTTGCAAGTTGAGGAAGGCTCTCTCTATCCGGCCTTGCACCGCATGGAGCAGGAAGGCTGGATTACATCGGAGTGGGCCATGTCCGACACGAACCGGCGCGTCCGCTACTACAAGCTCACGGCCAAGGGCAAACGGCAGCTCGCCCAGGAGGAGCGCGATTGGAAGCAGGTCACCGAGGCGGTGACGAAGGTCTTGAATTTTGTTTAGAGGGGCTGGACATGGGGTTTCTCGCAAAGCTGAAAAACACGCTCGGCCAGAGCACGGTGAACCGGGACGCCAGCGACGAGCTGGCCTGGCATCTGGAGCAGCGGACGCAGGAATACGTGGACCAGGGCATGAGCCCGGCGCAGGCTCGCGCAGAGGCGCATAAGCGCTTGGGCAGCCTCGCGTTGCTGCAGGAGGACACGACGCAATCCGACGTGATCGTGTGGCTCGACACGTTGCGGCGCGACGTCGTTCTGGCGCTGCGCATGTTGCGGCGCGCGCCCACGGTTACCGCCGTCGCGGTGGTGTCGCTGGCACTCGGCATCGGAGCGAACACGGTCGTGTTTACGCTCATGAAGCAGGTTGTACTCGACTACCTGCCGGTCCCCGCGCCCGAACAGTTGCTGATTCTCCACAGCCAGGGACTGGAAGAAGGGCACACCTCCAGCAACGGGATGAACAGCAGCTTCTCCTATCCGCTCTATCGCGACCTGAACGCGGCAACATCCAGCGTCTTCGAGGGCATACTGGCGTTTCGTGGCATCGACGTGAGCCTCACGGGACACGATGCGGCGGAGACGGTTCACGGCTACCTCGTTTCCGGAAACTTCTTTCGCGTCCTCCACGTAGCACCATGGCGCGGCCGGCTGATCTCTCCTTCCGAGGACCAGACGCCGGGCGCCAATCCGGTCGCCGTGCTCGGCTATGGCCTATGGATGCGCGACTTCGGCGGCGACTCCCGCATCCTGAACCGGACGGTTCTCTTAAACCGACGCCCGTATATCGTCGTGGGAATTGCGCCGCCACAGTTCTACGGAATCGACGTCAGCTCGCGCGCCGATCTCTTCGTGCCGATGTCTATGAAGGAAGACGTTTATCCCGACCAGCACCCGTTGAACGATCGCCTCGACCACTGGTGCGGCCTCATCGCCCGGTTAAAACCGGGTGTCAGCCCTGAGCGCGCTAAAGCGGCATTGGACGTGATCTATCCGCCGTTGCGGGATCAGGATCTGGCGTACATCAAAACGCCCTCGGCGAATTTCAGGGCAGCGTTTTCGCGCAAGCGGATTGAGATCAGCGCAGGCGGTAAAGGCTACGCCGAGTTGCGCGACCAGCTCAGCAGCCCGCTTAAGATTCTGATGGGGATGGTCGGCATCGTGCTGTTGATCACGGTGGTCAACGTGGCCAATCTGCTGGTTGCGCGGGGGGTTGCTCGACAGCGCGAGATGGCGATCCGGCTCTCTGTCGGAGCCGGCAAATTCGCGTTGGTTCGCCAGCTCATGATCGAGAGTTTCGTGCTCGCCTTTCTGGGCGGCGGCCTGGGTGTGGCCATCGCGTATGGATGTACGCCGCCGCTGCTCCACCTGCTCAACTTCGACCTCAGCGCGGCAAGTATCTCGGCCCACCCGGATTGGCATGTGCTGCTGTTCGCCGCCGCGGTGACGCTCGCCGCCGGCATTGGCTTCGGACTCCTGCCCGCCTGGCAATCGGCGCGCGCGGACGTCTCGACCGGGCTCAAAGCCGAGGGCAATCTTGGCAACTCCGGGCACTCCGCGTGGCTCCGGCGCGGGCTGGTCGTGGGGCAAGTTGCATTGTCGCTGGTGCTCGTGACCGCGGCGTTTTTGTTCACGCGTAGTTTGCAGACTCTGAAAAACATCGATGTGGGATTCAACACGGGGCAGCTTGTGAAATTCAAGGTAAACCCGCTGCAAGCGGGCTATTCCCAACAGCGCATCAAGAGTTTCGGCGAAGAGTTGCGCCAGCAACTCACTACCCTGCCTGGTGTGGAAGGCGCGGCGGTCGCGACTGTGCCGCTGCTCGAAGGCGATGACGAAGGCGGCAGCCTTACGGTAGAGGGCGCGCCAGTGCAGAGCTTCCAGGACGACAGCCGGGATAACTATAACAGGAACTTCGTTAGCCCCGGCTATTTCACCACCATGCAGATTCCAATCGTTGCCGGCCGCCAATTCAACGCTTCCGACGTGCTCCCCACATCGAAAGTCGCGGTCGTGAACGAGACCTTCGTCAAGCACTACTTTCCCGGGAAGAACCCGCTGGGCCTGCATTTCGGGTTCGGTACCGGCAATGTGACCTTGGACCAGACCATCATCGGCGTCGTCGCCGACAGCAAGCACACCTCGCTCCGGTCGCCGATTATGCCCTTCGTCTACGTTCCGTATTTGGCGAACGACCATCTTTCCGAGTTGGTTTACTACGTCCGGATCCGGTCCACGGAGCAATCGGTGATGCCCGGTATTCGTAGTCTGGTCCGCCACCTGGATGCGAGCGTCCCGGTGAACGATCTCTCGTCGCTGACCGAGACGATCGATGCGTCACTCTTTGCCCAACGCAGCCTCGGATTCCTATCGATTGGATTTGCGCTGCTGGCAACGCTGCTGGCCATCGTCGGACTGTACGGGATCATGTCCTATTCGGTCACCCGGCGCTACCGCGAGTTGGGCATCCGCATGGCGGTCGGCGCAACTCCGCAGCGTGTGCTCATGATCGTGCTGCGGGAATCCGCCCTGCTCGGAATTGCCGGTGTGCTGTGCGGGCTTCCCTGCGTGTTCGCTACCGTCCGGTACGTTCGTTCCTCGCTCTACGGCGTGCAGCCAAACGATCCTGCGGTTTACTTCAGCGCCGCCGGACTCTTAATCGTCATAGCGCTGATGGCTGGACTCGTCCCCGCGTGGAACGCCGCCCACATTGACCCTCATACGGCGCTCAGAACCGAGTAGAAGTTCGAGCAGCGAATGTTGCCAATCTACGGGGGCAGGCACGCCGCGTAACGGCGCTGCCACGGACCGCCTACTGATTGACGTGCACGACTTTGGCGGGCGGGAAGCCGTTGAACCATGTCGATGACGCGTTGCTATACGCGCCTATGTCTTCGCTGTAAACCAGGTCGTCGATTTCGAGCTTCGGCAATTCCGCGGATTGCGTGATGGTGTCCATGCCGTCGCAGGTCTGGCCGAAGACCGTACAGACGTCGGTCGCGCCGCGCTTGAACGCGTTTACGCGGTACTGGCAGTGGTCGAAGAGAATGCCCGAGTACGTGTGGTAGACGCCGTCGTTGATGTAGTAGCACTGCTTGCCGTCCCGCACGGCCTTGCCGATGATCCGGGCGACCACCGTCGCGGCCGTCGCCACCAGGAACCGTCCGGGCTCGGCCAGGATCTCGATGTCAGGCTGGAACAGCCGGTCGATCTCCGCGTTGATCTTGCTCGCCAGTTTCGGGAAGATGTCCACGTGCGTGTCGTAGGGCACTGGGAAGCCGCCGCCGATGTCGAGTATTTTCAACTCATGCCCGTGCGAGTGCGCCTCTTCCATCACCGCCGCCGCGATGTTCAGCGACTGAACGTAGTTGTCGATGTTGATGCACTGGCTGCCCACGTGGAAGCTCAAACCCTCCACCACCAGCCCCATCCGGAACGCCTCCAGGATCAAGTGCGACGCTTCGCCCGGATCGCAGCCGAACTTCGAGCTCAGCTCCACCATCGAACCTGTGTTCGGGACCCTCAGCCGCAACACCAGCCCGGCGTGCGGCGCGTAGCGTTTGATCTTCTTCAGTTCCTCGGGATTGTCGTACGTGATCAGCGGCTTGTACTTGTCCAGCGCGAGCAGCGTCTCCTGCGGCTTGATCGGATTGGCGTAGATGATCTTGTCCCAGACGTAGTCCTGGCGCTCCTTGGCCGGCTGGTGCTTGATGTTCTCGTAGACCTGCATGAACTCGGGGAACGAGGCGACATCGAAGCTCGCGCCGGCCTTGTGCAGCGTTTGAATGATTTCCGGAGCGGGGTTCGCCTTCACCGCGTAATACGCCTGCACCTTCGGCAGATGCCGCCGGAAGCTGGCGTAATTGGTGCGAATGACGTCGTGGTCGATCACCACGACCGGCGTTCCATGCTCTTGAGCAATCGCGAGAAGCGCTTTTTTCGTCATGAAATCGTTATGAACTTCCCCCACCACAGGGCCACGAACGACAGAGAGCGGTCACGGCCCGCGTGGTGGGGCAGGCGTTCAGCCTGCGCGGGGCCTTCAGCCCCGCAACCAGCCTTACAAGAGAACCGGCTGAAGCCGGTTCGCAGGCTGAAAGCCTGCCCCACCACACCCTAATCGAGCACAGGCTCGGAGCTGTCCAGCATCTTCACCTTGTTATGGGCGAAGTATTCCTTGGTCAGCGCCTTCACCATCGCGGGACGCTGATCGTACAACCGGCGCAGTTTGCGCGCCGGGCGCCGCGAGAGCGCATAGTGCGTGAGCAGCGGCATGGCGATGGTCGTGTCGGTGTAGCAGACCACCGCGTCGGGCAGGCGGTCGGGATCCACCTTGCCCCAACTCACGGCTTCGCTCGGCGTTGCGCCGCTCAGCCCGCCCGTATCGGGACGCGCGTCGGTCACCTGCAGGAAATAGTCCTGGCCGAATTCCTTGATGCGCAGCACTTCCTGGATCTGCGGCTCCGTCTGGAGCATGAAGTTCTTCGGGCTTCCGCCGCCCCACAGCACCACGCCGCTTTTGCCGCCGGAGCGTTTGGCCGCGAGCACGATGGCCGTCGATTCGTTGACGTCGATGGCGGGGTTCAGGCGCAGCTTGTTGCCGCGCAGTTCCACACCCGCGACGTTCATCCCGATGGTGGAATCGCCGGGCGAGGAAGTGAAGCACGGCACGCCGGCGCGATAGGCGGCGGCGAGCACGGAGACATCCTTCAGGCCCGCTTTGCGCTCCCACTCGGCGCAGTACTTGCCCAGCAGGTAGTGCAACTCGGGCGTGCCCATCTCCTTCTGGAACTCGGGCTGAACCAGCATTTCGCGGAGGATTTCGTCGGTCGCCATCAGGCAATCGCTGTAGCCAATCAGCACGTCGTAGACGCGCACAATGTCGTTGTTGCGCAACTCCGTGTCGTCCATCTTGTAGCTGCCCACCATCACCGGGTAGTTCAGCGCGAAGTGCATGTCGTGATACAGAATCGCTCCCGTGGAAACGATCCAGTCGACGAACCCCGCCTTGATCAGCGGCACGATGGAGGAGCAGCCGAGTCCCGCCGGCGTCAACGCTCCCGACAGGCTCATGCCGATGGTCACATCGGGCTCCAGCATCTTCTGCGTGAAGAGCTGGCAGCCTTCCTTGAGACGCGCCGAGTTATAGGCGAGGAAAGTGTTATCGATCAGGTCGGCGAGCTTTTCCTTGCCCTTGATGTTCTTGGGGAGAATGCGCGGACCTGACATGAATTTGTCACGGTTCGGGCACTTCTTCTTTTTCATCCAGTCCGGCATCTCGGACATGTCTTCGCGGTAGCGTTTCGTGGGGGTGGTGGTCTTCTTGGCCATGGTTCAATTCCGGAACAGCATCTACCAGTTTAAGCGATAGACGCACACGCGCACTGCAATCTATCCTCAACATTGATGTCCCGTTTTACCAGCACCACCGAACAGACGCCGGCAGCGCTCGGATTCGCCATGCCGGCCGAGTGGGAGAAGCACTCGGCGACCTGGCTCGGCTGGCCGCACAACCCCACCGATTGGCCCGACAAGCTCGATACCATCCGCTGGGTCTACGGCGAGATGGTTCGCAAGATTTCCGCGGGTGAAACTGTGCGCCTGGTGGTGGGCTCGAAGACCGAAGAGAAACTGGCGCGCCGCTATCTCACCCGAGCGGGCGCCGATGTCTCGCGCGTCGAGTTCATCGTGCACGCGACCAATCGCGGCTGGATGCGCGACAGCGGGCCGGTCTTCGTCAAGCGCTCCAAGGGCAAACGCGAAACGGCGATCGTGCATTTCCATTTCAACGCCTGGGCGAAGTACGAGGACTGGCAGAAAGACCGCCGAGTCCCCGAAATGGCCGCAAAACATTTAGCCAAACGATTGTTTAATGCAAAGGCGGGCGGACGCAAGTTCGTCCTGGAAGGCGGAGGCATCGACGTCAACGGCCGCGGCTCATTGGTGACTACCGAGGAGTGCTACCTCGATCCAAGAACGCAGGTGCGCAATCCAGGCCTTTCGAAGGGGGATTTTGAAGCCACGCTCCGCGAATGCCTCGGCGCAACGAACGTCCTCTGGCTGGCTGGCGGCGTGGTGGGCGACGACACGCACGGGCACGTGGACGACATCTGCCGCTTCGTCAGCGCGAGCACGATGGTGCTGATCCGAGAAGACAATCGCAAGGACATCAACTACCGGCCGCTCGCAGAAAACTGGGAGCGCGTGCAGGACTTCCGGCTGGAGGATGGCTCGAAACCTGAAGTGGTCGCGCTGCCCATGCCGAAGCCTCTGACCTTCGATGGCGAACGCCTGCCCGCGAGCTATGCCAACTTCTACATTTCGAACGCGGCCGTGATCGTCCCCACGTTCAATGACTCGAACGACCGCGTCGCACTCGGCATCCTCGGCGAACTCTTCAAAGACCGCGAAGTGCTGGGCATCCACGCCGTCGATCTGGTACTCGGCTTCGGCACGCTGCACTGCCTGAGCCAGCAGCAGCCCGCCGGCTGAGCCTCGCCATGCCGCATGCGCCGCTGATCCAGATCGTCGATCGCCTGCAATCGCACTACGGGACGCCGCCGGGCGGGGAGCCCGAAGGCCCGTTCGAAATGGTGTTGTGGGAGATCGTCGCCTATCTCGCGGACGACGCGACGCGCACTCGGGCATTTCGCGCGTTGAAGGCGAAGACCGGCTGCGATCCCCAGCGCATCCTTGACACGCCTCTCGTGGAGTTGCACCACATCACGCGCATGGGAGGCTCGATCGCCTGGGCCGATCGCGCCGAACGTCTTTATACTGCCGCGCACCTCGCGCTTGCGGAATTCGAGGGCGACTTGTCCAACGTCCTGCGAATGCCGCTGCCCAAAGCCAAGCGGGCGCTGATGAAGTTCCCGATGACGGGCGAGCCCGGCGCGGAAAAGATCCTGCTGCTATGTAGCGCGCAGGACGTGCTGGCGCTCGATTCCAACGGGCTGCGCGCCATGCAGCGACTCGGCTTTGGCGCCGAGAACAAGAGTTACAGCGTGGCCTACCGACTAGTGCGCGGAGCAGTCCTCGAGAACGGTGACTACAGTCTCGAATTCCTGCAACGCGCCCACAAGCTGCTGCGGCTGCACGGCCAGAGCCTGTGCAAAGCCGCACATCCCGCTTGTTCCGCTTGCCCGCTGGACCGGGTGTGCCCGTTCCCCGGAAAACGATGGTGAGAGTGCCCTACGTCTAACGCGCAGCCCGCAGACGGGCGGACGTTTTCTCCGCTGCACCCATGACACGCAGCAGGTTCCCGCTGTAGATCTTGCGAATATCGGCGGGAGAATAGCCCTTTTCGAGCAGTTTTCGTGTCAAATTCGGCCATTTTGACACGTCATCCAAGCCCACCGGAGTGCACCCGACGCCGTCGAAATCGCTGCCCAATCCAACCGCGTCCACACCCGCGATCTGCTTGATGTGATCGATATTGGCCACCACATCGTCGATCGTCGCCCGCACAGTTTTGGCGCCTATATCGTCGATCATCTTCTCCATGGCGGCGTGGCGTTCTTTGGGATCCTTGATGTCCTTCAGAGCGGCCTGCAACTTCGCCATCGTGGCCGGGTTGCCCATCGGCGAGGAGTCCGCCGATTTCTGGCTCAGGAATTCACAACCGAAATTGATCTGCACCACGCCGCCTTTCTTCGCAAGCGCCTGGATCATCTCGTCGGTCATGTTGCGCGGGATGTTCGAGATCGCGCGGCAGGAAGAGTGCGATGCGAACGGCGGAGCTTCGCTCGCGGCGAGCACATCCCAGAACGTCGCGTCGGAGACGTGCGAGATGTCAACCAGCATGCCGAGGCGGTTCATCTCGTGGACCACTTGCTTACCGAGATCCGTCAAACCCTGCGGCTGTCCGTCGGGACGAGGCTTGTCGCCGGAAGACGTCGCCCAGGTGTTGTTGTTGGTGTGGGTCAGCGTCATGTACCGAATACCGAGCGCATAGTAGTCGCGCAGCAGGCGCACGTCGTCCTCAATCGCGTGACCGCCTTCAATGCCCATCAGCGCGGCGATCTTGCCGTGCTTGCGGGCGGCGAGGATTTCGGCCACGGAGCCGGCGAAGGCGAGGTCGTTCGGATAACGATCGATGACGTCGTGCCGCACGGTGTCGATCATCTGCAGCGTGCGGTGCGCCGAGCGGTTGCCCTCCACGTTGTCCGCGCTCACAAAGACGGCGAAAAAAATACCGCCCTGCCCGCCTTCCTTCATACGCGCGATATCGGTGTGACCGTCCGCGGAGCGCGGCCCGATATCGAACCCGTCCACCGTCTTGCTGGTGACGTCGTTGTGCGTGTCAATCAGCAGCGCCCAGCGATGGACCTTCATCACCTCGGCATCGGTCCAGGTCTTTTTCTGAGCGAAGACGGGCTGCAGGAGCACGGCAACCGCGAAGGCGAGTGAACCAAGCGTGCGTAGCGACATTCCATCCATGGTAGTGCAGACGACGGAGCGCTCTGCAAACCAACGGACGCGGCTGAACTTCCGCGGCCGCGAAATGCCGGCCATCGGGAACGGCGGGAAGCGGGCGTTTACGGCCCTGTCAAGCCAGGTGGAAGACTTCTTCGAGCGGAGCCATTTCCTCGTCGGGCCGCTTGCCGTCGAGAGCTTCGAAGAATTCGCCCGTCACCTTCTGCCAGCGTTCGTTGACGTCGCGCACGGCCATTCCGCTGAGCGCGGCGTCGAAATCAGGTGTCTCGAGATAACCGACCAGCAGGCCGTCATCGCGCAGGAAGAGCGAATAGTTCTTCCAGCCCGTTTCGCTCAGGGCATTGAGCATTTCGGGCCATACCGCCTTGTGGCAGGCTTTGTACTCTTCAAGGCGATCCGCCTTGACTTTGAGGAGGAAGCAAACACGCTGCATCCGAATACGACATCGCAACCGGAGGCGCTTGTCAACTCACACACAGGCTCATACAACCGCACTTGCGGCGTCTCGCCTGGCCAGCGGCGCGCGCAGTGGCTTAGCCACCAGCCGGCGGATCAAGCCAGTTCGGGAGTCTCCTGCGCCTTTTCATCATCGGCGCGGCGCGCGACGACGCCTGCGGCCAGCAAGCGGCCGCATTTCAAGATTCCCGCAACCAGGTGCATCGCCAGAACGGCGTGAAAACCCGCGCCCTCGGTGGCTTCGAGTTGCAGCAGCGGAACGACATCCAGCGTCTCCAGCACGCTCGACCAGGCCGCATCCGTAGAACAGCCGGGAAACAACACGACATCGATGGAATCCGGAGCGACCGAGCGGGCAAGCAACGCGGCGACGGCCGCGCAGAAGCCGTCGGCGAAAACCGGCAGGCGTTCCCAAGCCGCTGCCAGAATGAAGCCGGTCATGGCAGCGAGCTCCGCGCCGCCCAGAAAACGCAGCGCGGCAAGCGGTGAGACCGTATCCAACTGGTGCCGGGCGAGGGCGAGTTGGATAGTATTGCGCCGCGCGGCTACTAGTTCCGCGTCTTGAAGGTCATCGACGAATGTGACCTCCGTTGCGGTCCTTCCAGTGACGGCGCCAAGTACGGCCGAAGCGCTGACGCTACCGCCCGAACCGAGTTGCGAGATCGCCACAAAATCGTGGCGGCGCGCGGCCTCGGAGGCCAGCGAGGCCCCCACTTCGAGGGCAGCGTTCAGTTGATCCTCGCTAAGCGCCGCGGTGACGGCGAAGTCGAGCGCGCCTTCGCAGACGCGGTAGACGTGGGTTCCCTGCTCCGGCTCACCGCTGAGGCCGCAATCCACCACGACGCGATCGATGCCGTATTCGCGGGCGAGCGCGGCGGCAGGCAGATCGCCGCGCAGGAAATTGAGCAGTTCACGGCGCGTGGCCTCGGGGCCGTCCGCCCCCACGGGCTCTGTACAAATCCCGTGGTCGCCGCAAAAGACATACAGGCCGAGGCGGTCGAACGCGGGCAGCGTCGTCTCACGAACCAGGGCTACGTGCTTGGCGGCGTACTCCAGGCGGCCCAGACTGCCGGCGGCCTTAGGCAGCGAAGCCCAGAACCCGGCCAGCGATTGAGCTGCCTGGTCGTCAAACAACGGGCGGATATTCTCGGCCAACTCCCGAATGCGCGAAGAGATCATAAGAAGCCCGTCCTCCAACGATGGCGCGATTCCGATTGTCTCAAAGATTCGATCACAACCAGAGGCTGCGGCGCCGGCTCCGCAGGAGCGCTATAAAGCTCGGGCCTCCGACCAGGGCAGTCAGCACGCTCACCGGCAGTTCCACGGAGAAGATGGTTCTGGCCACGGTGTCGCAAACGGCCAGGAACGCTGCTCCAAACAAGAAGGACGCGGGCATGAGCAACCGGTGGTCGGAGCCCAGCTTCAGACGCAAGGCGTGCGGGACGACGAGCCCGACAAAGCCGATGGGGCCGGTGACGGCGGTGACGGCGGCCGCCAGAAACGACCCCGCAATATAGCCGATCAGCAGCAGGCGGGCGGGCGAGACTCCGCGCGAAGCGGCCCATTCCTCGCCCACGGCCATCAGATTCCAACGGCGGGCCATCAGGCAGAGGCCGACTGAAGTGGGAAGGACCGCGACCGCGAGAGCGACGAGCGTGGACGGCTCGGGCGGATCGATGTTGCCCATCAGCCAATGCACGATGGCGAACGACTCACGCACGCTGGCGAGATTGTGCAGCAGCATGATGAGCGAGGTCACCACGCCATTGATCATCACGCCGCCTAGCAATAGCGTGAACGACGACATGCGGCTGCCCTCGCTGGCGACGGCCAGCACGATCAGCAGCGTGATGGCCGCGCCCAGCATCGCGGCGCCCCAGATGCCGGGCAGGCCGGCGACGGTATGAAACCCAAAGCAGATGGCGATGACGGCGCCCAGCGAAGCGCCGCTGGAGACGCCCAGCGTGTACGGCGTGGCGAGGTTATCGCGGAGCAGCGATTGAAACAGACAACCGGCGATGGAGAGCGCGCCTCCGCACAGCAGCGACAACAGAACGCGCGGCAGCCGCACGCCGAAAAACATCTGGTAATCGGGCCACTGGCCCGCGAAAGCGCGCCGCAGGCTGAGCGTCGAAGGCCCGATCAAGGGGCAGATCAGGACACACAGCAGCACGGCGGCCAAACCGGCAATCATGACGACGGCGAGCCGGCGGGGCGTGACGACATGGGCTTCCGCGGGGGTCATCACAGCGTGTCCCCCGTCCGGTCGTCAAAAGCAATCCAGCTTCGACCGTCTTCGCGGCGCACCCACTCGGCGCGGACGTGGAAGACGTCGCCGATCTTCGCCACGGAGAGGGCCTCGCACGGACCGGCATCGGCCACCACATGGCCTTTCTTCAGCAGGACCACGCGATCGGAATACGACGCGGCCAGGTTAAGATCGTGGGTCGCCGCGATAACCAGGATCCCTTCGCCGCTCAGCCGGCGCAACAGGGAATAGATCGCAAACTGGTGGGCCAGGTCGAGGAAGCTGGTGGGCTCGTCGAGCAGCAGGACCTGAGGCTCCTGCGCCAGCGCCGAGGCGAGCATCACGCGTTGCCGTTCGCCGCCGCTGAGCGCCCGAAAATCCCGCGCGGCGAACTCGCCCATGTCTGTCAATTCGATGGCCCGGCGGGCGGCCTCTCGATCGCGATCCGATTCAAAGAAGCCACCCGCGTGCGGCGTGCGGCCCATGAACACGACCTCTTCCGCTGTGAAAGGAAAATCCAGCTTCAGGCTCTGGGGAACGAATGCCACCTTACGCGCAAAATCGCGCCGCTTCCAGCGGCGCACGTCCTTGCCATAGGCTTTGCAGGATCCCGTGTAACCGGAGCGTAGCCCCGCGATGATGCTCAACAGGGTCGACTTTCCTACGCCATTGGGCCCCGCGAGGGCTACCATCTCCGGCGATTCGAAGCGTAGGTTGATGTCTTCGAGGACCCTCAGCGGGCCAAAGGAGATGCCTATGCCGTCCAATTCCAGAATCGCGGTCATGGGCGCTTCCCCGCACCCGCCTTGAGCTGGACTTCCGGATGAATCAGGGCCAGGAGAGCGCGGGCTGCCTCGCCCATGCGTGGCCCGGGCCGCACGAGAACGTCGGAGGAAATCACCTTGACACGGTGGTCGCGCACAGCGCGCAAACGCGGATAGGCCGCCCACAGAGCCTGGATCTGCGCCTCTGGCTGGCCGGGGCGACCCTCGGCGTGGGCGAAGTCGCCCATGTCCAGGATGACCTCGGGATCGCGCGTCAGGATCTGTTCGAGCGAGACGTTCGGATACTGCATTGGAGCGCCGGCCAGGGCATTGGACCCGCCTGCGAGTTGCATCAGTTCGTCAATAAAGGTACCCGGGCCCGTACCCACCATGCCCTGCAGTGTGCCGGTGGAGCGCCCGACCAGGAACAGGGTGCTGCGGCGCGGCCGGGCTGCAGTGGCCCGCCGGACCTCGTCGAGCTGCGCGCGCAACGATCCGGCGAGCCGGGCGGCCTCGTCCGCTTTCCCCGTGAGGGCGCCGATGCGTTCGAGCGAGGCGAGGATGTCGCCGACCTTGTCCTGGTCGAATTCCTCGGCCCGCAAACCGAGCGAACGCAGCTTCTGCGTCACGCCGATGGGATTCTTAATCACCAACACGAGATCGGGACGCAGGGACAGAATCCGCTCGTAATCCGGCTGCAGGAACGTCCCGACTTTCGGTTTGCTGCGTGCTTCCGCGGGGTAGGTGCAAAAGGTCGTGTCACCCGCGACCCGCGGACCCAGTCCCAGTGCGTAGAGCATCTCGGTGATGCTGGGCGCGAGCGATACGATCCGGTTGGGAGGAGCAGCAGCCAGCAGTCCACAACTCAGCAGCAATACAAAGACTAGCCGGCGCAAAAGAACTCCCTCGCCGCGGCTACGAATCGTTCGTTCTCCGGCCGCGTCCGAACTGCGAAACGGATAGCCTCTCCGTTAACACCCGGCATGCCCGTACAGTTGCGAAGCAGGATTTTGCGCTCTAGAAACCAATCGCAGATGGAACTCGCCGGACGATCGGTTTCAGCGAAGAGAGAATTCGCGACGCCGGCAACGACGCACAAACCTTCGAGGCTGGAGAGCTGTTCGAGCAGCCAGCTCCGCTCCTCGTTTACGAGTTCGCGCGTGCTGGCAGCGTGACCGGCATCGGCCAGTGCGGCGCCTGCGCCAACGCCGGCCAGTACGTTCACCGTCCAAGGCTCGCGGCGCCGCCGCAGGCGCTCGATCCAGTCCCGCGAGCCAGCCAGAGCGCCCACGCGCAGCCCGGGCAGCGCGTGGAACGTCGACATGGAACGTATCACGATCAAATTGGGCAGATCCTGGCACCAGGCGACGCCCGATTCAAGCCCGGTGAATTCGATCAGGGTCTCGTCGATCAGGACCGGCCCCTCGCGGGAAGCGATGGCTTGCCGGATCAGGTCGGGAGAGACGGCCTCGCCTGTCGGATTCGCGGGCTGGCTCAGGGCCAGCAACCCGCGCAGGGGCCAGCGGCTCGGATCGTCAGGCGGGAGCCGCAACGCATGGGGAAATGCCTGGTATAGTTCGGACCACGCGGGCGCAACAATAGCGCTGGGGCCTTGCCAGCCGGTGCGCGCCAGGAAGTGCAGCAAGCCGGTGGCCCCTGCGCCGGCCAGAACCAATTCCGGAGCAATGCCCCACGCCTCGGCGAGCAACGACTCCAGTTCCTCGGCGGCGGGTCCGGGATAGTGGCCAATTCGGTCGAGAGCGTCTTCGATGGCGGGCCGCACGCCGGGCGCCGGGCCAAGCGGGTTGATGCCGGTGCTCAAGTCGAGGACCTGGCGCCAGTCCCAGTCGCGTTCGCGACTGATAGCGAAGAGGTTTTCACCGGGCGTAATCGTCAACAGGGTTCCTCCTGGGGTGCGTCGGAGATGCGCCCCGAATGGCCGCTCCGGCGTAGGCCTGGAGAAAGCCGGAGACTCCGGCGGCACCGGCGGTCTCCAGAAACTCCTACTTTACTACGACCCGAGGCAGCGTTCGCGCAAGCGGCGTGAACCGGCCACGCGCTCCAGCCAGACCGCCAGCGCCTCCAACGCGGTGTCATCGGGATCAGGCGGTGGCATTCTCCTGCCAAGCAGCAAGGAAACAGTCCGGAAATCCTGCAGTTCCCCTTCAAGCACGGGCTCTCCTCTGACCAGCGTGGAGCCCGCGCAAATCACCCGGCAGCCCTGCGCCCGCTGCCGTTCAAGCCACTTATCCAACCCCACATCGGCAAGCCAGCGGCGATCGAACGACGCGTCGGCGGTGGCCGGCACAATCACGAACTGAAACAGACCGGCCGGTGGAGTGGAAAGCCACTCGGCGCCGCTGAAGAGGCGGAAATCGGCGAAGTTGCGAAGATTCGGCAGGGAGCAAACGCCCACGCGCGGTGCGTTCGCGAAGGTCCACTCAGGCAACGCGGCCACCGCGGCCGGAATCTCAGGGAACAGCGTGGACGCGTTGTACCAAGGGGCCTTCAGCCTGTCGCCCGAGACGGAGTCCAAAATCTCGATGCCCGAGCCGGAGGCGTTGCAAAGATCGAAGCGCGGTCCGGCGGGCGGCGCGAAGCCGGGTCCGCAATCGACCACCACATACTGCCAGTGTTCGCTCAGGACGGCGAGCTCTTCCGCGCCACCACTGGGCGCTGACTTCTCCAGCAGATCCGCGGCCCGGGCCAACACCTGCAAAGAGCGCCGGTCGGACTTGCCCGTCCCCGGCGCGAAGAAGGGACAAACAGGGTGATGTTCGCGCCGGATCCAACGGCAGATCGCCGCCGATATCAGCGTTTTCCCAGCACCGGGAACCCGGCTGGTGACTGAAATGGTGTGTGCGGACATTCGCCTTCCTAGTCCAACTTCTCCCCGCCAGTTGCGCAACCGCGGTAAGGGCTTAACCGGAAATCACAATCCCGCGGACTTCAGAAACTCCGCGGCTACGTCCGCGGGTCTGCGCTTATTCAGCACGACGGCGGCATTCATCTGACGAATGGTAGCGGAATCGATCTTACCGCACAATCCCCGTAGAGCGCCGCCCAGCAGCGGAAACTGCTCCAGGGTAGAAGAACGAACCAGAATACCAGCTTCGTTGGGAGGAAACGCCTGCTTGTCATCAGCCAGCAGCGCATAGTTGCCGGACTGAATCCAACCGTCGGTGACGCTCGCCGAAGCGACATCCACTTGCGAGTTGTTGAGCGCCGTGTATAACTGCGCTTCGTCCAGCAGTTGCGGCGCGCCGCGCAGTGAGAGCTTGTAGGAGCGCATGAGCAACGGCAGCCCATTGTCCCGTTGATCGAAGTCCTTGTTCACGGCCAGCCGGAAGCCGGCCGGATAAGCCGCCAGAGCGCTCAAAGTCGCCGCGCTGAGCCTGGAAGCAAAATCCTTGCGCGCAACCAGCACGGAGGCCGCGTCGAAGCCCAGCGGGCCGATCCACTCGATTTGAAACCGGGCGCGGTAGTTCTCCCGCACTTGCTCCCGAACGGCCAGCACGTCATTGGAAGGCGGAAGTTGCAGATCGCTGACCAGGGCCGAACCAGCGTATTCCGGGCAAAGGTCCACGGCATTGACCACCAATGCCTGATGAGCGCCCTGGGTGCCGGCCAGCAGGGGGTGACGCAACACCAGTCCCGGCCCGACTTTGCGCTCGATGCGCTGGATGAGAATTTCGGCCAGAACAGACTCCTCCACGGAGTTTTTCCAGCCAACGGTGATGTGCTGGTCCTCGCGGCGAACCCAAAACAGAAAGTAGACGAGTGCCGCAGTCCCGGCAACCAACAGGGCCGCCAGAATGCGGCGGCGAGTCCTATGTCTCATCGATCTCCAGCCCCGCACGCACCAGGCGGACAGACACAAACCGCCCGGCGGCGCGCGATTCTCCTCATGCGCGGCGCCTGGACCAGAAGGCCGCCCAGACTCACGTCCTCTGCCACGGAGCAATCATACCCCGGGTGACCTGAGTAGCTGACAGCAAAGCGGGAATGCAAGGCTGATCGAATAACTAGAAACCGTTTACGCCCACTGCGACTGGTTCGCTTTCGTGCTGAGGCTGGGTGACCAGCGACTTGAGAAAGTCCGTCATTTCAGGCTCCGGCTTCAACAGGTCTCTCAGCGTCGTCCGCTCCAGAATCCCGTCGAGGGCTTGCTGGACCGTCCTCCAGAGCAGCCGGACCGAGCAGTCGCCGGCGTGTGCACAGGCTCGCTCCAATCCCGAATGGCGCGTGCAGAACTGCTCGCTGTAGAAACTTCCGCCCAACAGCGAGAGAACTTCCGCCACGGAGATGCGCTCAGAGGTGCGCGACAGCGTATACCCACCGGCCTGTCCCCGCACGCTGGCCACAAGTCCGCCTAGACGGAGAATCCGCATCAATTTGGCGACATTGGGCACTGAAAGCCCCTCGGCGCGGCTGATTTCGGGAATGCTGTGGCTTCGTGTCTCGCCATGGCGAGCCATGTACAAGAGGCACCGAAGGCCATACTCTTCCTGGGCGCTCAGTTTCATATGAGTATTCTAAGGCCTTTCTAATCAGATGAATAGAGAAAAATGAATAGTTCATTTTCACTAATCTAATCGGAGTACTGACTCTTAAATCAGGATACTCTTCCCCGCGCCGGGCCGCAATCCTCCACAATAGGTACATTGGAGCCGCCGGGAGCCCATGCTGTAGAGGGTCCGGCGAGGGGAGCAAATCGATCCATGGCGTTTGAGATTCATCCTGTGAAGGAGTTCGTGGTCAGTCCGGCTCTGCCGCCCGCGCTCTCGCGTTTGGGCGAGCTAAGCATGAACCTGTTGTGGACCTGGAACCACGCGATCCGAGCTGCGTTTCGCCGGCTGGACCCGCCTCTGTGGAGAGGGTGCGGATACAACCCGATCGCAATGCTCAGCCGGCTGCCGCAGGCCGCGCTCGACCGGGCGGCGGCCGATCGCGTGTATCTGTCGGTTTACCGCAAGGCCTGCAACGCGTTTGACGAGTATATGAACCAGAAGCCGGAGAACCCGGGTCCAAGTTCGATGCTGGTGGCGTACTTCTCGATGGAGTACGGACTGATCGAATCGCTGACGATTTATTCCGGCGGCCTGGGAATCCTGTCAGGCGACCATCTCAAGGGCGCGAGCGATGCGGGACTGAACCTGGTAGGCGTGGGTCTGCTCTACCAGACGGGATACCTGGAACAGCATCTGAGTCCGGACGGCTGGCAGACGGAACGCTACCCGGTCAACGACTTTTACAACTGGCCCGTGGAGCCGGTGCGGGACGAGTCGGGAAATGAAATTCGCGTCCAGGTGAAGATGCCGCGCGGCACGGTCCACGTGAAGGTCTGGCGGATGCGCGTGGGCCGCGTGAGCCTGCTGCTGCTCGACACCAACATTCCGGAAAATGCCGCGGTGCCCGAGTACCGCGATATCACTGACCAACTGTACGGGGGCGACATCCACGTGCGGATGCGGCAGGAAATCGTGCTCGGCATCGGCGGCTTGCGCGCGTTGAAGGCGATGGGGCTGCAACCGACGGTCTTTCACATGAACGAAGGCCATTCGGCGTTCCTGGCGCTGGAGCGCAGCCGGCTGCTGATGAGCGAGCAGGGGATGAGTTTCGACGAGGCGCTCGAGGCTACCCGTTCGGACAATGTCTTCACCACGCACACGCCGGTGCCGGCGGGAATCGATATGTTCGACCCGGGCCTGGTGTACGAGTACTTCGGCGACTACTGCCGCGACCACGGCATTTCCTTTGACCGTTTCCTGGCGCTTGGCCGCAACGGCAACAGCGAACAGGGCGACCGTTTCTCGATGGCCGTCTTTGCGCTCTCCACGTCGAGCTACAGGAATGCCGTGAGCAAGCTCCACTCGGAAGTTTCGCAGGAGATGTTCCAGAATCTATGGCCGAACCTGCCGGTGCACGAGGTACCGATCACCCCCATCACGAATGGCGTGCATTTACCTACCTGGCTGAATGGCGATCTGGCGCAGCTTTACGACACCTACCTGCAACCCGACTGGCGTGATCGATACCCGGAACGCTCCGTATGGGACCAGATCCCGGAAATCCCCAACAACGAGCTTTGGGAGGCCCACAGGCGGCGCAAGCGCAAACTCGTAACGTTCGTCCGGGAGCGGCAGTTGCAGCGCGCCGAGGAGCGCAGGGCCCCGAAAGCGGAGCTGAAGCGCATCGGCGAGTTGTTCGACCCGGAGGTTCTGACCATCGGCTTCGCGCGGCGCTTCGCGACCTACAAGCGAGCTACGCTGATCTTCCGCGATCCGGAGCGCCTGAAACGGATCGTCACGAATCCGAAGATGCCGGTGCAGATCATCATCGCCGGCAAAGCGCATCCGAGGGACGATCCGGGCAAGCGCCTGATCCACGAAATCTACCAGTTCACGCGCGACCCGGAGCTGGCCCGACACGTTACCTTTATCGAAGACTACGACATTGCGGTCGGCCGAGAATTGGTCCAAGGCGTGGACCTTTGGCTGAACAATCCGCAGCGCGGAGAAGAGGCCTGCGGCACGTCTGGCATGAAAGCGGCCATCAACGGCGTACTCAATTTCTCGATCCTCGACGGCTGGTTTGACGAGGCCTTCGAGGGATCCGGCGGCTGGGCGATCGGCGACCGTTCAGAGTATGCGTTGGACCAGGACGATCTGCACGCGTCCTACATCTACGCAGGCATTGAGAACGAGATCGTCCCGATGTACTACCTGCAACGCGAGGAGGGCGTGCCGAACGCCTGGATCCAGCGCGTCAAGCAGTCGCTCATGAATCTCAGCCCGCAGTTCAACTGCCAGCGGATGATTCAGGAATACACGTCCCTGCTCTACAACCAGGCGCACGAGAGCTTCACCGCGGTGCGGCGTGATGCGTTCCAGGCGGCACGCGAGAAGGTATCCTGGGTGGGAGACGTCGACCGCGCCTGGAATGGCGTTCGGATCGAAGATGCCACGGCGGACACCGGGCCCTGTCTGCTCACCGGCCAGAGTGTCCATCTGCGTGCCGCAGCGTCTCTGAACGGGCTCCAGCCTGGGGACGTGCGCGTGGAGGCCGTCGCCGGCCGCGTCGGAGCAACAGGCCTGCTGGACGAGCCGATGATCGTGTCTCTGTCTCCCGCGAAGGAGCAGAATGGCGTGTTCTTCTTCGAGCGGGAGTTCGTCCCACATCAGACCGGCAGGTTGGGCTATACGCTCCGCATCGCTCCCAACCACACCGAGGATCCGCTGTCGCGTCCTTGCCGCACTCCGATGAAGTGGGCGCGTTAATTCGGGGGATTGAGGAGGGGCAGGCGCGCGCCTTTGGCCGTGCCTGTTCCTGGCGGCCTGAGCCACGGGACTGAAATGGGCGCTCCGCTCCACGGATTTCCCGCGGAGGCTGCCTGGACCAGTCACCCATTCAACTTCTCATTTGGACGAATGCGGTGGATTCCGGCCGCGAAGCGTGGTAAGAAAGAGTTGAGCCGCTGGAAACCGCGCGTGCCGCGACAGGGCGTGCCAGCGTTTCCCGCGCAAGATCAACTTCGTCGCTCCACGCTCATCTACCAATCAGGTTGTGGAGTCTCCAGCCCAACCCGGACCTGCGCGGAACAGCGTGCGACGATTCGATTCACAACAGGCGAAGGAGTTCATCCCGCATGGAAGGTGACCGCAAATACAGGCAAAGCGGCTATATGGATTCCTCGGGCCCAAGGGATAGCCAGTCCTCACACGACGGGAAGCCCAAGCCCAAGGGGCCCAAACCGCCGATCGATGTCACGGGGCCCCGGTTACCGCGGCTCGTGGAGAGCGTGACGGCCTCGAGGTGCTACAGTTGCGCGACCGCGCTCCCGAGCGGGGTCGATTTCAGCGGCAATTGCCCGAAGTGCAACGCCGCCCTGCACTGCTGTAAACAATGCAGTTGGTTTGAGCCATCGACACGCTTCCAGTGCACCAAGCCGATCAAGGAACGCATCGCGGTGAAAGACGCGGCCAACCAATGCGAGTTCTTCCGGGCTCGCGTCACGGTGGCCCGCGACAGTGCTCCGGCCGGCCCCGTGCTACGTCAGCCTTTGGCCAACGGACAACAAGTCGCGGCGCCGAAGACGGCCAACGATGCGCGTATCGCGTTCGACAATCTTTTCAAGAAGTAAGAGGCACCGAAGGCTCCAGCCCTGTTCCGCCAATCCCGCCAGCGGTGCGCGGATTGCGTCGCGGTTGCCGCAGCCGCGCTTCGAGACGTTCAGATCTCTTGAGGTCACATCCGGTTATGTCCGTCGCTGAACTTTCCGCACCCCATCAATTCAGTTTTCGTGAAAACGACCTGCCGGACCCTCCGCCGGGACGGGTGCAGGTGCGCGTGGAAGCCGTCGGCATCTGCGGCAGCGATCTGCATTATTTTGCCGAAGGCCACGTGGGCTACACCCAGGTGCGCTATCCGATGGTGTTGGGTCACGAACCGTGCGGGACTGTGCTGAAGACCGGCGCGGGCGTCACCGGTTGGTCAGCCGGGGACCGCGTAGCGCTGGAAGCCCCGATTTACTGCTACCACTGCGAAGCCTGCATGACGGGCCGCCACAATCTCTGCGAGAACGGTACGTTCATGAGCTCGCCCGAAGAGCCCGGATTCTTCCGCGATCGCGTCAACCTGCCGGCGGTCAGCCTGATCCCTCTGCCGGCCAACCTGAGCTTCGCCGAGGCCACCATCTGGGAACCGCTCGGCATCATCCTGCACTCGTTCCGCTTTGCCGCGCCGCAGCTCGGGGAGACGGCCGCCGTGTTCGGCGCCGGCCCCATCGGATTGACCACGATAGCCGCTTTGAAGCTCGCGGGCCTCAGCCGCATCTGGTGCATTGAACCTGTCGCACACCGCCGCGAACTCGCACTCGCTCTCGGCGCCGACGACGCGATAGATCCGCATCAGGCCGATCCCGTCGCCGAGGTTATGGCCGCGACGCACAAGCGCGGCATCGATCTTGCGATCGACTGCGCGGCGAAAGAGAACAGCATCAATCAGGCCCTGCGCATGACGCGTACCGCGGGCCGCGTTCAGGTGACCGCCGTGCCGTCCGAAATCCTTGTGCCTATCGAATTCCACGTCATCCGGCGCAAGGAACTGAACTTCTACACTTCGCGCCGCGCCAACCATACGGGGCACACCGCCGTTGAAATGCTCTCGAAGTTTCCCAAACAATTCACGCCCATGGTGACGCACCAGATGGGATTGAACGAAGTGCAGCAGGCCTTCGAGATGCTGGAGACATACTCTGACGGCGTGGGCAAGATCGTCGTCGTGCCGGAACGCTGAACGGCTTCGGGCCCACATCCCTGCCTTCCTCCCGTATCATGCTCCGAGGCATTTCCGTCAGAGCTGGCGGCGACACGGAATCAATCGCCTTACCCGGTCCACGCTTTTGTTGAGCCATGGGCACAACGTGCTCATGGCGCGTATTCGATCTCCGGATACTCAGGTTGGCTCTGGAGCTTCGAAGCGGGCGCTCCCTTCAGATATACGTCGAAGAACGCGCTGATGTAGTGCGCCGTCACAGCGACTTGGCGTCGGCCATCGACGCGCACAATGCCTAAGGCCCGCATCAAGCGCATCACAAGCGGACTCTTCAACATCGCTCCGTTGTCGCTGAACATGTAGTGATTCCCACCTCGGATCGTGATTTGCAACCTGCGGTCGCCGGGCAGTCGATCGTAAATGGATCGGATGTTCGCTTCGACCGGACGGGTCTCCGCATTGGACTCGCTTCGGTGGTCGCTCAAGAGAAACATAAACGGTTGAGTGACGCCTTCGCCGATGACACTGCCGAGAGGAGCCCCGTCCACGTCGATACCCGCCTTACAGCGGGCATCGTCATGGCAAAACTGCAGGGTTGTGGCACCACCGAGCGAGTGGCCGAACACTCCGACCCGCTGCATGTCGAGCCGCCCTACGAACTTGCCCGAGGGGTCAGAAGCGTTCAGTCGTTCGATCTGGTCGAGTGCAAAGCGCATGTCGGCGCTCCAGGCTTGCACCAGATTGGTGGCGAGTTGCTCCTGCTGAGGCCCGCTGACGAGATCGGCGTTATTCTGGGGCGCCCTCGCGATCACCCTTCCGTCGGGGAACACCACAATCAGGCTCCGATAGGGTGCGTCGAAACCCACGACCACATAGCCGTGACTCGCCAGGTCCTCGGCAAGGGCCGTGTAGTCCGTCGTCAGGGCCGCAAGTCCCACTCTCATCAGTACCACCGGATACGAGCGTTGCTGAGGCGATACCTCGGCGTCACGAATACTATGTACACGGACTTGCGATAAATCTCGCGTCAGGAAGTGCGCGAACAACGTGCCAATCTGGTGGTTGAGAGCCGCCCGCCAGGGAGCGGGTAAGTAGTCAATTGCCTGAGACGGTTGTCGAGGCGCTGCGGGATACCAGATCCAGGCAAAAAGCTCCCGCCTGGTGCCCGGCCGCGGCGCCATTGGGTCCACTTGCGCGGCGTCGCTCCAGGCGTACGTTGAGCGGCCGACCGCGAACGGGCCTGCAGGAGTGGGTAGCGTGGTCTCCCTGGTGTGGTCCAGCCATAACAATCCAAGCAAGCCCACGCTTCCACCGACGGCGAGCAGTGCCAGCAAGGCCACGGTCTTGATCACGCGCATATGCTTGCGAATCTCCATTCACAAATTGAGAAAGAAGATGGGGGCCATGGATGCGAGCGCGGCTCCGGCTTGCAATGCAAGTACACCTAGCGTCGGTCTTGGAGCCCGTGGCAGCCACTTGATCGCGAAGAACGCCAGTACCGGCATCTGGCCAGCCATGAGTAGCTGCCAGAGATGGGCAGTGGCCCCCTCATCGGCCTCGCGGACAGCGCCGAACAATGCAACGTGACCAAGCACGAGCACCAGGGCGGTGAACGACATTGCCAGTGGAAGAAAGGCGCTCGGCTGCCTCACGATGACGCCAAAAGAGCGGGGCTGTTGATCCGTCTTGAGCCCTGGGGTCGGGAAGATGTGCTCAAAAAGTGCTGACCAAACGACGTTCGCGGACGCGCGAAGGCCGCCACGGCCAGTTGCAAGAAACGCCTCAAACTCCGCGCCATAGCGCTCTCTCCAACGACGCGGATACAGACGCGTAAGCAGGTGAGCGGCTGCGCGATTCATGAGGCCTCCAGCCTCCCCAGCCCGGCTTTGGCGAAATGTTGCAGTGTGGTCAGCTTCGCGCGGAGAACCCGCAGGCCCTCCGCCGTGATGCGATACGGCTGACGGCGTTCCTCGGGTGGCAGCGGCATTATCCAACCTTGTTGCTCCAGCCGGGCGATGGCCCCATATAGCGTCCCCGGGCCCAGACGGGTCCCGCACATGCCTGCAATGTCCTCGATCATGGCATGCCCATGCTTCGGTCCACTAGCCAGGCTGGCGAGCACAAGCAGCGGCGGGTCTGAATAGTGCCCCATTCCCGCGCTCGCTTCGAGATTTACTACGTTTCGCGTACTTCGCATAACGTAGTTATCGCACGGTGGCTCCCGTGCCGCAAGGAGATGATTAACACGTGCGACTGAACATCCCGGCGTAGCGCGATCACAATGAACCTGGGATTGCCAGTGGGCCCAGTTCGGGCACATTCGGAAGATGACCGGAACTGCTTTGAGATCGGAATTAATTGATGCCGGGAAGGGGACGAACCGCCACGGAACGAAGTCCGGCGGATCTTGAGCCCGCTGGGCCGAGCGCGAGCATGCCTGGCTGAGCTACTGAGCTGCTGGCGACTCGAGAGCAAGCGCCAGCGCGCCCCACAGCACGCTATCGTCGCCAAGCTCCGCGGGCACGACGTCGATTCGCGCGCGTGACCAGGCGGTAATCCGGCGGCGCAGTTCTTCGCGCAGCGGCACGAACAAGGCATCTCCAGCATTCGCGATGCCGCCGCCAATGACAATCCGGGCAGGATTGATCAACATGATGGCGGCCTTCAGGCCCAGGGACAAGTCGATGACGTAGCGCCGCACAAACTCCGGATCGCGCAACAGCTCAATGGCCGGCCGGCCGTTGTCCCGCTCCAGCCACAGCCCGCAGCACATGCGTTCAAGACAGCCGTTGGCGCCGCACAGGCAATCCGGCCCGTCCGGACGAATGGTCATGTGGCCGATCTCGCCGCCATACGAATCCGCGCCGCGCAGCATGCCGTTTTCCGTCAGTATCCCCCCGCCGATGCCTGTCGAAAGGGTCATGTAGAACAGCGGGCGGAAGCCGCGGCCGGCGCCAAACAAACCTTCGCCCAAGGCCCCAACGTTCGCGTCGTTGTCCATGCAGACGGGAACGCGCAATTCCCGGCGCAGCCATTCCACCAGATCGAAGCCTTCCCATCCACCCACATGCGTCGAGAGGACGACCTTCTGCGTGGCGAAATCGACCGGGCCGCCAAAGCCGACGCCGATCCGGTCGAAGTCCGCATTCCACTCGGAGGCAATCTCACGGATCCGCTCCGTCATCCATTGAGGGCCGCCGGTGCGGTCCGTGGCGCGCGAGGCGCGATGCGACATCCGCCACTCCGAGCCCGGTTTCTCAAAGCGCGCGATGGTAAACTTCGTCCCTCCGATGTCGATGGCTAGAACTGACAATCCCGGTCTCCTTACCTGACAGCGTTCAAACATGGCGACGCGATCGCCCGCGCCACAAACAATTGCTCACGGCCGCGGTTATGTCGCGTGACACGTTCTTCTCAAGTACCAATTCGAGGCTTCCCTCACATCCAGTATTCCCAACGCCGCGTCAGGATGACAAACATCGACAGCGCCGCATTGGTCACACCGTGGGCGAGGATCAGATCGCCCAGGCTCTTCGAACGAATGGCCCACCAATTGTAGATCACTCCGGCCGCCAGTCCGACTTCCCAGTACGGCCCATGCTCGACAGCAAAAAAGACCGCGGTCACCCAGAATGCCACAAACCGGTAGGCGCCGATTGGAACGGTCTGAAAATCGTCGTCGATCAGCCAGCGCATCAACCATCCGCGCCAGAAGATCTCTTCGACCAGAGCCACCACAGTAGTCGCCCGCAACACGCGCAGAGTCAGGTCCAAAGGACTGCGCAGGCTCTCCGGCGGCATGGAGATGTTCAAACGGCCGAAAACCGGGTTCTGGAAAATCCAGTGCGAGCGCCACCCTGGAATCAGCAGATCGGGAGCCACCCAGAGCACGAACACAGCCAGGCCTAACAGCAAGCTGCCGGCGGGGCGCTCCACTCGAAACCTTGGCAACTTTCGCCAGTAAAGAGCCAGCGCGATGGCGGGCAGAACGAACCTCACCACCAAGTCCACGCGCGCGGGCAGCCGCAGAGCACTCGAGGCGGGAATCAACGCCACGAACACGACGAACGGAACGATAAATGGGAGTGCTTCGCGGTTCAGACCGGGCGCTCCTGTAGTGACAGGCTGTAGAAACTCATGGCTTCAGGGCCGCGCCGCTTAGTGGAGCTTGGCGAGCATCTCCTTGATCTTCGGCTCATCGTCCTGTTGGGGCTTCAGCGTAAGGGCCGACTGCAAAGCCTGCTTTGCGCCGGGCAGATCGCCTTTAAGGAAGAGGGCCATGCCGAGATGGTAGCGGTACTGGGCGCTGGTGGGGTTACGCTTCACCAGGTCCTTGAAGATCATCAGCGCGTTGTCGGCGAGCTTCTTTTTCATGTAGACCCAGCCGAGCGTGTCGGAGACGTTATCGTCGTTCGGCATCTGTTGCTTGGCGCGGGTTGCGTAAGTCAGCGCGCGGTCCAGATCGCGACCGTCCTCGGCGAGCAGGTAAGCAAGATTGTTGAGCGCCACGGGATTGTTGTTATCCGCCTTCAGAACGTTCTCGTAGAAGGGCACGGATTCGCGATGCATTCCGGCCGACTCGTAAGTCATGCCAAGTTGCAGGTTGGCCATCGAATTGTTCGGCGCGAGCGCTTGCCCTCGCCGCAGCATCTCGATGGCCGGCTGGACCTGGCCCTCTTGCCGCAGGGTCTCGCCCAGGCGCATATAAAGCTCAAAGTTCTTCGGCTGTACTTCGATCAGCTTACGATACTCGCTGTCGGCAAGCTGGAGGTTTCTGGTGCGCAGGGCTGTGGACGCCACAGCATATCGCATGGCTTGGTTATTGGGCGCTTTCTGCAACTGACTCTGCAGCAGCTCCAGAGCCTGCTTGCCGCGTCCGGTATTCAAGAACACGTCCGCCGCCGCAAAATTCAGGCGCGGATCATTGGGATATTTCCCTAGCAGTTTCAGGAATATCTTCTCGGCCTCCGGGAACTTGCGTTCCGCGAAGTTTATCAACGCCAACTGGAACTGGAGGTCCGGGGATTCGGGGAATTTAACAACCTCCATCTCAAGATCTGCGCGGGCCTGGATCAGGTTGCCGGAATTGATCTGAGCATTGGCCTTCAGCGCCATCGCCAACAGACTGGACGGATCAGTCTTGAGCGCCATGTCGGCGCTCTCAATGGCGTGCGCAAACTCTCCCTTGGCCAGACACACCTGAGCCATTCCAAGCTGCGCCCCCAGGAATCTGGGCCGCTTCAGCGCCTCCTGGTACTGCAACTTCGCCGCGTCGAATTCTCCCCTGGACTGGTACGCGCGAGCGAGATTGTAGTGCACCACCGGGTTATTCGGCTGACGGCTCACCAGCGCCAGCAGATCTGTTACGGCTGCTTGCGTCTTGCCGGGATCTCCGGTTTCCAGCTCAAGAGTGGCGCGCAACGAGAGCGCGCTGTTGTTCTTGGGATCGTCTTTCAGAACGGCCTGAATCGTCTGCATCGCCTCCGGCCGGCGGCCGGAAGCGATCTGGATGAGAGCCATCCTCACGTGATAGTCGTTGGCCTGAGGGCCACCCCGCTTGTAACCGTCGGCGAAGACGCTGAGCGCTTTGTCGTAGTCGCGCATGCGAGCGTAAAAGTCGCCCACCTTCATGCGCCCTTCCGGCATCGCTTTCTCGTTCGCGAGCAAGGACTGCAGCACCGAATCTGCCTGGTCCCGCCGCTGTGTGGCGAAATAGAAACTCGCCTGCTGGATCATGAAGTCGACGACGTTCGGATTGTTCTTCAACTTCAGCGCCATCAATTGATCGGCGTCCGGCTGCCGTTTGTTTTTCAGGTATTGGACAATCAGGAAATCGTAAGCGGGAGCGAAGTGGGGGGTCTTCTCGATGATCCGGCGTAGCACCGTCTCGGCCTTATCCAATTCTTTGTTCTGAACGAGCGTCTGGGCCATCGCGAACAATAGATCGGGTTGGTTGGGACGCACCTGATCGGCTTTCTCGAAAGCGGCAAGGGCTTTGGGCAGATCGTTGTTAGCTACGGAGAGGAATCCCGTCAGGCGCTGGCCGTGATAGGAGTTCGGATTGTGCTTCAGCAACTGGTCCGCCAGTTGTTGAACCTCCTTGAGAACAGCCGCGTTATGGTTCTTGGGCGTGGCGTAGATGGCAAGGTAGATATCGGCGAGCCGGCCGGCCGGATTCTCATCCCTGGGCAGCAAGTCGACGGCGCGGCGGAGCGCGCCAATGGCCTCGCGGATCTCGCCGCGCCGGAGTTCCGTCTCGCCAAGCTTCGAGTAGGCCTCACCAAACTTGGCATCTTTCTTCAAGGCGCTCCGGTACATCAGCGACGCTTCCTTATACTTGCCTTGCGCGAAGTACTTGTCGCCGCTCGCCACGTACCGCCGCTTCACCGTCTCCGGGTCGCGCCAGCAACCTTGAAACGCAAGCACCGCCGTCAGCAGGAGCCAGAGCCATTTACGATTCCGGGGAAACATAGAACCCTCACTGTCGCTTAGATTGAGTGACATAAAAAAGTGACCAGTAACAGAATACACGGCTACGCCGCAGGACGTTGGCGTAGGATCCGCCCGCGCCGCGTCCGCCGCAAGCCGCCCTGGTTCAACGCAAGGCGGCAACAAGCATTCTAGTCTGTTTCAGGAGCTGAAATCTGGCGCGTTCCACGCCGGAGGTGGCCTCGTAGAGTTGCATCCACCGCTCGTTTTCCACGTAACGCGCCATCTCGACGTCTTTCAACGTCACTTTGCCTTCCTCGAGTTGGGCCAGCACCAGGCCCGTCTGCTCGCGGGCGAGGTCCAGGTCCATTTGTGCGATTTGTTCGGCGGTTTCCGCGTCGCGGGTCTCTTCCCACAACTGGCGTGTCTCAGTCTCGACGCGTCCGCGCGCCCGGATCAGTTCGGCCTGCAGCCGCCGGCCGTCGATCTCGCCTTGCGCGGCCTGCGCCTCGTCCTGTGCACTGGCGAAGATCGGCAAGGATACTGAAATTCCAAGCTGGCCATTGTTGCGCTGGAAAGTGCGGAAGTAGTCGGTGTAGTTGTTGAACTTCGCGAAGAGCCCGTACTGCGCCACCAGATCGATTTTCGGGTAACGCATGGCGCGGAGACCGCGCACCTGGAGATTGCGCGCGGCGATATCGGATTCCAGCTTGCGCAGCTCGGGATTGTCCTTAAGCGCCACCTGCACGCTCGAGTCTTCCCCTTCGGGCAGGACCGGTCGGGCATGTTCTTCGTTCGCAGGGACGATCCGGACCTGCGGGTCCAGTCCGAGCAAGGTCGCAAGGGACTCCGAGATCCGCTTGCGTTGACTTTCGAGAACACTGCTCCGCTGCCGCGCGCGGGCCACGTTCAAAGCCGCGCGCCGGCCCTCGATCTCCTTTTCCCTGCCCTCGTCTACCCGCAAGCGCACCTGGGCCTCGACACGTTGCAGGGCTTCGTTTTGCCGCGCCGCAAACTCGATCTCGTGCGTCGTTTTCTCGAGATCCAGGAACAGCGTCGCCGTCCGAAGTGCGACGTCTTCGCGCACTGCAGGTTGCGTACGTCGGCGTAGTATTCGTCCGACCCGATGATGCGGACGTCGCGCTCCTTGCCCTCGATCTTCATCCGGTCGTTCGAGGTCAGTACCGGCGTGGCCGCGATGATCCGCGAGCCGAGATCGCGTCGCACCGCATCCACGTCGCCGAGTTTGATGAAGTCCGCGTCGTAGCGCGTCGCGTCCAGCGGGCCGCCGTCGTACTGAGCGAAAACGAGGTTCGAACCGATGCCGCGGATCTTGTCGAGGATCAGGTCGCGGCTGGTTATGGAAATGGTGACCACCAGGATCACCGAAGCATTGCCGATCAGCAGTCCCAGCGCGGTCAGGGCGGTCCGCACTTTGTTGGCTTGCAACGCTTGAAAACTGAAATTCCGAGCCTCGCGCAGAAGCGGGAAAGTGGGCCACATGGCCGGTCAGTCTCCCGATCCGCCACCGGAAGCTGCGCGCTGGATCAGCTTCCGCGCGTCCTCACGCGAAGGGTCGTCTGGCGTCAAGTCCGCCTGGAGATAGGCTTCGAGGCTCTTCCTGGCCGCACTCAGATTCCGCTTCCCCTTGATGTAGGTCTCGGCGCGCCCGTAAAGGAGCCGCTTGTCGTTGGGGTCGATGCCCGCCGCCTGGTCGAACAACGCGTCGCTTTCGCGCAGCTTGCCCCGGCCCGCCAGGAACTTCGCCAGATCGACCAGCCGGTTGATGCGCCGCGGGGCCATTTCAACAGCCTTGCGTAATTGGCCCTCGGCGGCGTCAAAATCCTTCCGATGGATGGAGATCTGCGCCAGAGCGCATTGGTATTCGACAGGATCATGCTGACGAATGGTCTCGGTCAGCTTGGTAGCCGGGTCCAGGCCACCGCCGAGAAACCCGGGCGCGTCCAGATAGAACGAGAGCAGATCGTTCACCGCCTCCAGGTTCGCCGGATTCAACTGCACCGCCTTCTCGAAATTCTTGCGCGTCTCCGAAGCGTATTTCACGGCCATGAAGAACACGCTCGTCTCAGCCCGGCGTCCCCAGGCGCGGCCCAGCCACAGGTAATGATCGGAAACGCCCGGCTCCAGTTGAACCGACTTCTCCAGATCGTCGATGGCGGATTTGTAGTCGCCCATGAAATACCGGCAGCGGCCGGCAAGTTCCAGCGCAGCTCCATTCTGCGCGGGCAGTTTCTTTACCAGGGTCAGCGCGCCGCGGTAATCAGTCTGGTTGTAAAGCCGGCGGGGTTCGGCAACCGAAGGCTGCGCCGTCGCCTCCGCGGCCAGTACGGCAAGCAGCAAAGGAACGGCAAACGGAAGGGCAATGGCTAAGCTCAGTCGCATCCCAAGGTGAGTATCCTTCATTTTACCGGACGACTCTCCCTCGCCGCGAGATTCCCGGTGCGCGACATCGGTGTGGGGCGGCGCTCCAGCGCCGCGCGGGCTCTCCAGAGCCCGCCCGTAGCTTGCATGCTACAGCCCCGGCATCATCCCAGCGGACGGAATCGGCAACTGAAATGCCTGAGAAACTGAGGCTGCGATACGAGCTCGTATCCGCGCAGACCGTCTTTCAGTTCGTTGACCTCGAGAATTGCCTCCACGACATAGTCGATGTGGCTCTGCGTATAAACGCGCCGCGGGATGGCCAGCCGCAGCAGTTCGTTCTGTGCGTGCTCGCCGAACATGACCGAACCGATCTCAACGCTGCGGATGCCCGCGTGACGGTACAGTTCCACGGCCAGGGATTGCGCCGGAAACTGGTTCCTCGGAATGTGCGGCAGCATGCGCGCGGCATCGATGTAGATCGCATGCCCGCCCGGCGGCTCGACGATCGGCACGCCATGATCGGCGATGTGCCGGCCCAGATACGCGGTCGAGGCGACGCGATAGGCGAGATAGTACGGGTCGAGAATCTCCTGGAGACCGACGGCGATCGCTTCCAGGTCGCGCCCGGCCAATCCTCCGTAAGTGGGAAAGCCCTCGGTTAGAATCAGCAGGTCTTTCTCCTGCTGCGCCAGCCGGTCGTCGTTCGAACAGAGCAGCCCGCCGATGTTGGCGAACGCGTCCTTCTTCGCCGAGAACGTGCAGCCGTCGGCAAGAGAGAACATCTTCCGCGCGATGTCCCGCGCCGACCAATCCGCATATCCGGGCTCGCGCTCGTGGATGAACCACGCATTCTCGGCGAAGCGGCAGGCATCGAGGTACAACGGGATGCCGTGCCTCCGCGTGATCTCACGAACCTGTTCGAGATTGGCCATCGACACGGGTTGGCCGCCGCCCGAGTTGTTGGTCACGGTCACCATCACCAGCGGGATGCGCTCGCGCCCGTTCTCTTGAATCAGGCTTTCGAGCGCCTCGGTGTCCATGTCGCCTTTGAACGGCAATTGCGTCTGCGTGTCGCGCGCCTCGCTCATCAGCAGGTCCACCGCCTGGGCTCCGGTGAACTCGACGTTCGCGCGCGTCGTGTCGAAATGCGTGTTGTTCGGAACGATGTGCCCCGGTTTGCACAGGACGCTGAATAGAATCCGCTCTGCGGCCCGCCCCTGGTGCGCGGGGATCACGTGCTTGAAACCCATCAGGGCCTCGGCGACGCTCTTGAGCCGGAAATAGCTCTCGCTGCCCGCGTAGCTCTCGTCGCCGCGCATCATGCCCGCCCACTGTTCGGTAGACATCGCGCTGGTGCCCGAGTCGGTCAACAGGTCGATCAGGATGTCGTTGGCGCGCAGTAGAAAGAGGTTATAGCCGGCCTCGGCGATGAGCCGGGACCGTTCCTGCACGGTCGTCTGGCGCAGCGGCTCCACGCTCTTAATGCGGAACGGCTCGATGATGGTCCTCAAGAAAAGCGCCTCCGGCTGGAGCATACCACCCCATTTCGCCGAGTGTTCATTGCTTTCCCCTCTAACGCATTAGCGGGAAGAGGAAGGCGGGCGATCCTTTGCTTCGCCTGCGATCTCATGGACCGGGCAGGCCCGCGGCGGGCCGCATGCCAGCAGCCTGCGCCCAGGCATGGATAGGGCTTCCGGGGAGAAAACGCTTTGGGAAGAAAACTGAAGATTTGGTTGGGCGACCGCTGGAGGAGGATGCGGTCGCCCAAGCGGGTACGGGGCATCGGAGGAGAGCCCCGTGGGCTTTGATTCGATTGTAATCCATAGTACTGGGATTCCAAAGTACCCCCAGCCTTGTTTACACTATCTTTTTAATGAAATTTCGACAATTTTTACTGATCATCGCCGTCTTGCCGGCCCTCACGCTTGCGCAAGGGACCGACTGGATCCGCGAGAACTACACGAAGCAGGAGTTTCGGGTCCCAATGCGTGATGGAGTGAGGCTCTATACCGTCGTGTACGCCCCCAAGGACGCCTCGCGGACCTACCCTTTTCTGCTAATCAGATCTCCCTACAGCTCGTCGCCATATGGCGTTGACAAGTTCCCCTCGCGGCTTGGGCCGTCGCCCGCCATGGCTCACACGGGTTACATCTTCGTGGAGCAGGACGTGCGCGGCCGCTACCTGAGCGAGGGCACGTTTTCTGAGATGCGCCCGCAGCTCGAGACGCACGCCACGCCGAAAGAAATCGACGAGAGCACGGACACCTACGACACTATCGACTGGTTACTGAAGAACATTCCAGGCAATAATGGGCGCGCGGGACTGACCGGTACGTCCTACCCAGGCTTCTACGCCGCCGCGGGCATGCTCTCAGGGCACCCCGCGTTGAAGGCCGTCTCTCCGCAGGCGCCCATGGTAGACCTCTTCCTGGGCGACGATAACGCTCACAATGGAGCGTTCTACCTGGCGGCGAACTTCGGTTTCTATCGCTTCTTTGGCGAACACAAGCAGCCGCAACTGCCGGAGCGCGAACGGGGGTCGTCGTTCGAGTTCGGCACAGAGGATGGTTACGCCTTCTACCTCGCCCTCGGTCCGCTCTCGAACGGAGACGAAAAGTACTACAAGTACAGCAACCGTTACTTCACGGACTTGCTGAAGCATACCGCCTACGACGACTTCTGGCAGACCCGCAGCCTGGTTCCTCACTTCCACGACATCCAGCCCGCGGTGCTCGTGGTCGGGGGCTGGTACGACGCCGAAGACTTGCAAGGCCCGCTGAAGCTCTTCCGGAACGCATCTACTCGCAGCCCCAAGTCGCCGGTGTCGATCGTCATGGGGCCCTGGGTACACGGCGGCTGGCATGGCCGCGAAAGCAATCACCTGGGCGAAGTCGAGTTCGGCCAGAACTCGGCCGCGTTCTTTCAGGAGTCCATTGAGACACCGTTTTTCGAAAAGTGGCTCAAGGAGGGGAACGACCCGAAGCTGCCCGTTGCCTGGGTCTTCGAGACCGGCCGCAATGAGTGGCGGATGTTCAATGCCTGGCCTCCCGCGGCCGCGCAGAAACGTACGCTCTATCTGCGCCAAAACGGCGGGCTGTCATTCGATCCTCCGCAGCAGTCCGAGGGCTTCGACCAGTATGTTAGCGACCCGTCCAAACCGGTTCCCTCGACATCGTTCATCGCACCCGGCATGGCAAAGGAGTACATGGTCGACGACCAAAGATTCGCCGAACGCCGGCCTGATGTAGTGACTTACCGGACGCCGCCGCTCGAGGACGACGTGACTCTCTCCGGCCCGATCGGCGTGCGGTTGGAGGCGTCCACCTCAGGCACCGATTCCGATTGGGTGGTGAAACTGATCGACGTCTACCCGGACAATACGCCCTCGCCATCGCCCAACCCGGCCCACGTGCAGATGGGCGGTTACGAGCAACTCGTCCGCGGCGAGCCGTTTCGAGGCCGGTTCTGGAAGAGCTTTGAGAAACCCGAGCCGCTCCCCCCTGGACAGTTCGTCGAAATCCGGTACGACATGCCGGACATTCTGCACACCTTCGGGAAGGGCCACCGCATCATGGTCCAGGTGCAGAGTTCGTGGTTCCCCGTCGTAGACCGCAACCCGCGGCGGTTCGTCGAAAGTATCCCGTTCGCCAAGCCGGAGGACTTCCAGCCCGCCACGCAACGCGTCGGTCACTCGATCGCCACGCCGAGCCGTCTGGAGGTGCTCGTACTGCAGTAGGGCGCTGAGGGTCGCCATTCGAAACCGGGTCCGCCGTTCCTCCGCCCTCGACTCGGAGATGCCGGGCTGCCCACGCCAATCGAGCGCAGCCTGAGCGCCCAAGCCGCCATGCGAACTGCTTCATCCTCCGGGTGGAGCGCTGGTCAGCGATTCATCCGCCCCGGATCGCGCGGTCAGCTCCTGCGCCTGAATCGCCCGCACGGCACGTTCGACTGCGCTCGCTTCGGGGATCTCCTTCGTGCTCGCTGCGTTCAGTTCGCGAAACTTGCGTCCGGTGACCAGAACGCGTCCCTCCAGTGACCCGACAGCGTCGTTGTAGCTCTTTACGGCTTTGTCCAACGAGTCGCCGACGGCGGTGAAGTGCGCGGCCAGCTTCAAAATGCGCTCGTACAGTTCCTTTCCAAGGTCGCTGATCTTCTGCGCGTTTTCTTCCACGGATTCCTGGCGCCAGCCATAAGCCACCGCTTTCAACAAGGCTATGAGCGTCGCTGGCGTAGCGATCAGCACTTTGCGCTCCGCGCCGTACTCCAGCAGAGACGGATCCTTTTCGAACGCCGCCCCGAGGAACGGATCGCCAGGGAGGAAGGCGACCACAAAATCGGGAGTCTTCTCGAACTGCTCGAAGTAGCTCTTCGCACCGAGCCGCGTCAGATGATCCTTCACTTGCCGCGCATGGTCGATCAGCAATGCCGCGCGCGACACGTCGTCCTGCGCCTCCAGAGCATCCAGGTACGACTTCAGCGAGACCTTTGCATCCACGACAATCACGCGCCCACCGGGCAGTTTGACAATCAGATCGGGCCGCAGCCGTCCCGCGTCGCTGTCGACTGAAACCTGCTCGTCAAAGTCGCAATGCTCGCTCATGCCCGCCATTTCGACTACCCGGCGCAGCGTAATTTCGCCCCACCGGCCGCGCGTTTGAGGAGTCCGCAGAGCGCGCACCAGTTGCGCCGTCTCGCTCTGCAACTGCGACTGCGCGACGCCGAGCAACTTGACCTGCTCGGTGAGGCCCGAGTATGCGCTCACGCGCTCCTTCTCCATCTCGCCGATGTGCTTGTCCACCTTTTCGAGCGATTCGCGAATCGGCTTGACCAGCGTCTCAACGGCCGTGGCACGCTTCTCCAGTTCGCCCGCCGCAGCCTTCTGAGCGGTCTCCAAAGTGGCTTTGGCGAGTTCCAGGAACTGGCGATTATTGGCGTGCAGGGCGTCGGAGGCCAGCGCCTTAAAGCTCTCGGCAAGCCGGGCTTGAGCGTCGTGCAGTTCCTTCAACTTTTCGACGTGAGCGCGCTCAATTTCCACGAGCCGCGCACGTAGCGCGGCGGCTTCGTTCTGAGCCGCGTTGCTCGCCAAAGAAACATCCTCCAGCCGCTTCTGCGTCACGTCCAGGTCATTCTGCTTCGCGGCAAAGGCCCGTTCTTTCTCGGCCATCTGCGCGCGCAATCCCGAGCACTCAGCTTGAGCGGCAGACGACTTGCGCGATGCAATCAGCCATCCGGCCAGCAGCCCGGCGGCCAGGAATCCGATGTATGCCAGAAACTCCATGCTCTTCCATCAATACTCGATTTCGCGGCCCGGTGGCGTTCCTTTCGGGAGAAGAATGCGCGTCATCATTGCAGACACGCCGCTCTGACCACCGACAAGGCCTGGTCCTCGCTCTGGATATCGGCACTCGGCGCCACTGAGATTAGCCTCCACGAGTGGAAAAGTGTGGCTTTGTCTCAATGGAAACACGCGCGAGGCATCTGGCGGACGGTATAAGCTGAGGGCTGACCACAATCCAGAGGGAGGCCGGACCTGTTTCCTGCGCTTCGTCCGCCGATCCGATCCTGCCATGCAACCGTTTGGTTGCTGGCCGCCTCGCTCGCTTGCATCTCGGCCTGCCAGAGCGCGAACCATCTCGAGTTCGGCAAGGGCCTCGACGTCCCCTATGTCCAGACGCCGCCAAACGTGGTCACCGCGATGCTCCGGATGGCCCACGTCGGTGCAAACGATGTGGTGATTGATCTGGGCTGCGGCGACGGCCGGATTATCGTGGCGGCGGCCAAGGAGTTCGGGGCGCGCGGGGTCGGCTACGACATTGATCCACAGCGCATCTCCGAGGCGCGCCGCAACGCCGGGCGAGCGGGCGTCACGCCCCGCGTGCAATTCGTCCAGAAGGATCTCTTCGACGTCAAGATCTCGGAGGCCTCGGTCGTCACGGTGTTCCTGCTTCCCGCAGTCCTCGAGAGACTGCGTCCGCGCCTGCTCGGCGACCTGGCCCCTGGCACACGCATCGTCTCGCACAGCTTCCCCTTGCGGAATTGGAAGCCGGACCAGAAGTTGGAAGTGGAGGGCAGAACGCTGTACCTGTTCACCGTTCCAAAGATGGCGGAGTGCACCACGGCAGCACCGGCAGGAATCGACCAAACCCCGCCGTGCCTGGACCGTAAGTCGCTGCCCCTTCCCCCAGGCAAGCAGAGCGAAGCCCGCTAAACGCGAAGGCTCTGGCCGCGGCAGACGAATCCGACAGGCTGGCAGTCAGACCCTCAAGCTGGGAAGTTGCCAGTGATTTCGACGCCGAACATCGAGCGCCTTCCAAGAAAGCGCGGCGAAAACCGTAAAAGAGGCGGCGTTTACCGCTTTTTGCCCGTAAGTCTTTGATTCCACGTTCAAAAACGGGGACCCCCTTCCCGTTTTTGAGTTTCCAGCACGGGCCGCCATTCTATCGTTCGCTACTGATACTGGGCGACTTGAGCCGCTCCCGCACCGGCTCGGGGAAGACATAGCATGGATAGCCTTATCCCCCGTAATCGAAGTGAAATCACCGGGTGGTATCCTAGATGCAACGCTCTTACCGCATGCTCAGGTTAGCCTCTCTGCTCTCGTTATTTCTCGTTATGCGCACCGCTCCTAAAGCTTCAAGAACGGCAGTATCTCCTTTACAATCTTTAGCTTGCTCACTGACGTTAACAATCCTGAAGCAGGAGAGAAGGCGGTACTCGTGGTTGCGGAGGAGCGCACCAGCCGCACCTTTGAAACCAAGGTTGTGGGGCTGCTCAAGGCTCAGCAGATTGCGCCGGCCTGCGTTCACAATACGGTCTCCAGGCGGCGCATCTTGACGTGGGAATCGTCGGGCGCCGCATGCGGGCCCAGACCGGAATCTCGATTTTGTATAGCAAGACTCGATCAAGTCTAATTTGAAAGGTGAGCAAACCATGCATCTCCGACTCGGCCGACATCTGAAACAAATCATGTTGGCATTCGCCCTCCTGGCGCTTCTTACCCTCCCGTCCGGCCACGCTTGGGCACAAGGGGCAGGTTCTGGAACCATCACTGGCTCCGTGAAGGACCCCTCCGGCGCTGCCGTGCCTAAGGCCGCGATCGCTCTGCGTAACACCGACACCGGGATTGAACGCAAGACGGAAACGAGTGACGCCGGCATCTATGTCGCCACGTTCCTCCAGCCTGGCCACTATGAGGTGCGCGTATCCAAGACCGGGCTGACCGAAGTAGTCCGGACGGACCTCGTCCTGCAAGTCGGCCAAACCATGAGCATCGACTTCGATCTGGTCATCAAGACCACCCAGCAGACGATTACCGTCACGGGCGCGAACTCCGTCGTCGACACCGAAAAGACGGAAGCTTCCCAGGTGGTCAGCGAGGGACTCGTCTCCAACCTCCCGATCGCCGGCCGCCGCTGGGATAATTTCGTGCTGCTTACTCCCAACGTCGCCCCCGATGGCGGCAGCGGTCTGATTTCCTATCGCGGCATCTCGGGCCTCTATAACGAAAACTCCGTCGACGGCGCGAACAATAACCAGGCGTTTTTCTCCGAGGCTCGCGGGCGCGCCTCGAGCGGCGCTTACGTCTACAGCCTCGACTCGATTCGCGAGTACCAGGTCAGCGCGTCGAACTACTCCGCCGAACTCGGCCAGGCCGCCGGCGGCGTCGTCAACGCGGTTACCAAGGCAGGCACCAACGGCGTCCACGGCGACGTCTTCGAGTACCTCCGCAACGCGGACTTCAACGCGCTCGATTCGTTCCCCAAGTCGCAAGGCATTTATGTCCAGCCGATTCACCAGTGGAACCAGTTCGGCGGCAGCCTGAGCGGCCCGATTCTCAAGGACAAGCTCTTCTTCTATGCGACCTACGACGGCTCGCGCAAGGTGAACCCAGTTACATACACCAGCAGCGCGGTCTATCCGCAGGCCTGCCCGGCGGGAATCTCCACGGCACTGTGCACCGCCGCCAACGGCTACCTGAGCGGTTTGGTCGGCAGTTTCCCGCGCGCCACCAACCAGGACATTGGCTTCACCAGGCTCGATTACCAGATCAACGCCGCCAACCACATCTCGACCTCGTTCGACTTGATGGACTATCATGCCCCGAACGCTTACAGCCCCAACACGAGCTACAACAACAGTTCGGTGACGACCAATGGCACCAACCGCACGCAGGAACGGATCTTCGTCGCAAATTGGGACTCGACGCTGTCGAGCTCGATGGTCAACAACCTGCGCTTCCAGTGGGGCCGCGACCTAGAAGTGACCGGCGCCAACGCCTCGGCGCCCAGCGTCTCAATCTCGAACGTCATGAGCTACG
>Ga0302270_10000514_pt1 | contig 41628 bp, 24 predicted proteins | sample III_Bog_E2_3_FD_198773 | JGI IMG/M metagenome (GOLD analysis project Ga0302270, IMG submission 198773) | Peat permafrost microbial communities from Stordalen Mire near Abisko, Sweden - III_Bog_E2_3 | ecosystem: Environmental > Terrestrial > Soil > Wetlands > Peat | place: Sweden: Abisko... | reverse complement strand
TGGGCTGAATTTTGGCGCCTGTGTTCGGGTCAAAGGTGAAAGACTTATCGAAATGCGGGTTGGTCTTGGCCCAGAGATGCCAATCCTCATACCCCTGCCGCCCTGGCCCCTTGGGGATAAATACTTTGTCATCGCCTGTCAGATGCCATTTCCCCACATACGCTGTCTCATATCCAGCGTCCTGGAAGGCATGGCCGATCGAACCACAGTTATCCGGAAGCTGCAGCCCATTGTCGATAATGCCGCTCTGCATAGGCCATTTACCCGACATCAAAATTCCCCGATAGGGCGAGCACACTGGATAGTTGGAGATGCAGTGCTCAAAGCTCATGCCTTGCCTGGAAAACGCGGTGAGATTCGGGGCTATGGCGCCGTTATAGGGCTCTCCTGGCAGAGCACAATGCCGGTGCTGATCGCTGAAGACATAGAGCACGTTCGGCGGGCGCTTCGCAGGCATGTTTTCTTTGGCTACAGTTGCTCCTGCGAATCTCGCTGCCAGTGGTACTGCGGTTGTGCCCAATATAAACTTACGGCGATCCATACGTGTTCCTTTCGGCATCTTCAGCAATCAACCTACGGCAACTCTACAGATTGAGAATGATCGACAGTTAACAAATACAAATATGACGGCGACTCCTGGCCGCACCCTATGACAATGCAGTCGAGATACGAGCTACTTTGACGCCGGAGCAGGGCCGTCCGCAGGGAGATATCCGAGTGACTCGAGGAAGACAATAGCCTGCTTCAGCGTTTCTGTCCGGTAGGGTTCCTTATTGGCGAACCCGTGGTGCTGGCCCGGATAAAAATTCAACTCACAGCGACTACCGGCCTTGTCAGCCAATTCCTTGTAGTGCTTCAGTGCAGCGGGCGTGACCATCTTGTCCTCCAGTCCTTCGAAGATGATCGTCGGCGGCGTCTTCGCGCTGAGATACGTTTCGGGCGCGTACCTGGCCCAGTCGGGACCGAAGCGGCTGGCGCCATGACCCTGCTCCGGACTGATGTCCAGTGCTGGAAAGAACAGAACGAGCGCATTGGGCTTGGGTGAAACCTTGAGGTCATCTTTAGGATCATCCCACTCAGGGACAAGCGCTGTCGCCGCTGCCAGATAGCCCCCCGCCGAGCCCCCGCCGGCGACAATCCGGTCAGGATCGATTTGCAGTTCCTGGGCGTGCGACCGCACCCAGCGCATCGCTGACTTCGCATCTTCTACGCAGATTCGTGGGTTCTCCATGCTGGGCGGAGGTGCCAGGAGCCGATACTCTACCTCGACAGCGACCATACCTAACGCTGCGAGCGCTGTCGCTTGCCCGTTGAACTGAGCGGCCGATCCTGCGGTCCCGCCTCCTCCATGAAAGAAAACAATGGCCGCATGTGGTCCCTTCAGGTTCTCCGCTGGCAAAGAGATATAGAGGTGCAGCGGCTTACCATCTGCGATTTTGTACTGCACCTCTTTCCCGACGGGATGGCCATCCTGCGCCCGGGATATAGGTGCGCAGGCAAACGAGAGGGCGAGGATTGAATACACCATGAAACGCGGAAGGCTGGCGGCCGGGAATTTCAAGAGAACTCCAGTAGATCGGTGAGGGTATCGATTAAGAGGTGATACCTGTTTGCGTGGGACTGGCAGACGCCTTTTGAGCCGTTACGGATGTGTGGCATGTGGGGCGTTGACCGCTGAACCGGAGCTTGTGGCAAGCACCGGTTGATGCATATTTGACCAATTTCTGCAAACGATATCACACTCTGTTCGTTGACGTTTTGCTACCCAATGCTGCCCTGGGAAGCGCCGGTTCGGCAAGGTTGACAAGGCTACCTCGACTTGAAGCAAGCCTAGTGCGGGCCGTCGTTTTATGTCAAGGAAAATCCAGTTATTCGCTATTTTTTCTCTTCAGCTCACCCAATCGTTGAGCGCAAGCCCCTACCTTGCGCAACCCAGTCTTTGACAAAGCGGAGGAGTTATGGGTAGGATGGCAGCGCTCGTCAGAAGATCTGGATCGTGCATCCAAAATGACAATAATTGCAAACGTTTGCTTTCACTTTGAGCTTTGCATGCCGGGACGTGAAACCAAGAGCTGCGAAGACTCCTTCGGTCAAAACAAGTTACTTCTAAGGGGATAAGCCATGATGATTAGCGCTTCAAGATTGGGAATCGCTCAGCGTATGCGGAAGCAATTCCCGCTTCTATGGGTTCTGGCTCTGCTTTTGATGGTGAGCCTGCCAGCCATCGGTCAGATGGATCAGGGAACGATCACCGGCGTAGTGCAGGACAAAGTGGGCGCCGTCATTCCTGGTGCAAGTGTCACGTTGACCAGCACGGATACCGGCCTGGCCCTGCATGCCAAAACGAACGGCAGCGGCATCTATGTCTTCACTCCGGTTCCGATTGGAAATTACAAGATAGAGGCCGCGTCAGCCGGCTTTTCAACTACGCTCCAGAAAAACCTTCATCTAGATGTGCAGCAGCGATTGAACGTGGTTCTGGCGCTCAACCCAGGACAGGTGTCGGACACCGTGACCGTGACAACTGCGCCGCCCGCCCTGCAAACACAGGAAGCCTCTGTGGGACAGGTGATGAGTACTGAGACCATCAACGACACCCCGCTCAACGGGCGCAACTGGGTCTTCATCGCACAGATGGCCGCAGGCGTAACGCCGAGCACCGGATCTCCTGCTATAGGCAACGGAGATTTTTCCGCGAACGGACAGCGCGTCGAGCAGAACGATTTCATTCTGGACGGCTTCGACGACAACAACGGCTCCTTTAACTTCTCCGGTCTGACGTCCTATGCGGTGCAACCGCCGCCCGATGCGTTGGCAGAGTTCAAAGTGCAGAGTGCAGATTTCAGCGCGGAATTCGGACATTCCGCGGGCGCTGTCGTGAATGCCAGCATCAAATCCGGAACGAACAATATCCACGGCGACGTATGGGAGTTCTTCCGCAACAATGCGTTGGATGCCCGCAACTGGAATCAGACGACCATCCCGGACTACAACGAGAACCAGTTCGGCGCTACGCTTGGTATGCCGATCATCCGTAACAGGCTCTTTTATTTCGGCTATGCCGAAGCCAACCGGATCAAATATGCCAACACCGTTACCACTACTGTTCCAACTGACCTGATGAGGAAGGGGGATTTCAGTGAGCTTCTGAATTCTGCCCTGACGTCATCTGGCGCGGCAGTTACTCTTTATACGCCTGGTTCAAACGGCGCTACCAAGCTTTTCTGTGGCACGCAGCAAAATGTGCTTTGCTCTATTAATCCACTCGCAAAGAGCATCCTGGCTCTGTATCCCGAGCCGAACACAAACGGCAACAAGACGTTCAACAACTACACGAATAACAATCCCTTCTATCAGAACACGTGGCAGTGGGGTAGCCGCATCGATTGGAACGCGACTGCCAAAGATCAGGCATTCGCGCGTTACACATACTCGAATTTGGTTGCATCGTATTCGCCAACACTTGGTCTCCCGCTGGATGGCGGCTCCTATCCAACAGATGGATCGCTTAAGGACTTTAACCAATCCCTGTCGTTGAGCGAGACCCACATCTTTACCCCGACACTGGTCAACGAGTTCCGGTTTGGATTCAATTATCTGAAGTATCTCGGCCTGCAGGTGAATAGCAATGTAGATGCTTCCGCAGCCCTTGGTCTCGGCGGCATTCCCTATTCTCCCGGACAGGGTGGTCTGCCGCACACTACGATAACGGGTCTGGCTCTGTTTGGCTCGCCCGCGGCAGCGCCAAACACCAACTTCGCTGATAGCTACCAGATCATGGATGACGTCAGCTGGAACTTCGGGAAGCATTCCCTGCGGTTTGGCGTGTTCTTCCAGAGCATGCGCGATCGGATTACCAACCAGAATCCGCGTGGGTCATATACCTATAGTGGCCGTTTTACAAGTCTGCCAGGAACGGCCAATACGGGATTTGGGGCGGCGGACTTTCTGTCTGACATGATGGATTCCGCATCCGTCTCTACCGTCAATCTCTTCCACGATTCGCGCTGGTACCGTGCCGCTTACGCGGAAGACACATGGAAGGTCGCGCGCACATTAACACTGACACTTGGTCTTCGCTACGATTTTTACCAGCCATCCAAGGAGATCGATGGCAGACAGGCAAGCTTCAACACAACCGGGCCCCTTCTGCCGGGCAGCGGACAAGCGACGATGACCTTCGTCCAGAGCCAGGCTGCGAATCTCAACCTGGCGCCGGCGTTTCTGACGTACATGACGCAGAACAATGTCGCCATTCAGTACACCGGCAACCCATCCCTTACCAATGCGCAGAAGTGGAATTTTGCGCCACGGTTGGGTATCGCCTGGAACCTACAGCCCAGCACGGTCGTGCGCGCAGGTTATGGAATCTTCTATGGTGGACTGGAGTCCAACGGACCTGAAAACTTCCTGGCGAACTATCCCTTCCAGTTTGCATCAAGCTTTTCCGCGCCGAGCTGCACACCGGGGTCCTGCCTTACGGATGGACTTACGCTGGAGACCGGCTTCCAGCAGCAGATCAATCAGGGGTTCAATAACTTTCTTTCCCAGCCGGTGTTTTTTGGCGTCGACCCAAACACCAAGACACCCTATTCGGAGAACTACAACCTGACCGTTGAGCAAGCCATCACGCCGAAACTCTCATTCAGCCTCGCCTATGTGGGCTCAGAGAGCCGTCATCTGCAGATTCCCGCAACTCCCAATTCACCGGCTGCTCTTATCAAGCCGGGCCTGGCCACCAAAACGGTACAGCCCTTCCCCACATTGGGCACCGTCACGGTAAACAGTTATGCGGGATATGCCAATTACAACTCTCTCCAGGCTCGTCTGGAGAAGACGTATTCCAGCGGGCTGAGGTTCCTTTCGACCTATACGTGGGCGCACACTCTGGATGATGCCACCGACGACTGGACCACGTATGGTCCCGATACTGGATATCGCGCTTACAATATGATCGGCATTAACAACGATTACACCAACTCTGCGCAGGACATCCGGCACCGGGTCACCTTCAACGGGTACTATCAGCTTCCCTTCGGGCACGGCAAGAAGTATCTCCATAACGGCGCGTTGCTGAATAGCGTCGTCGGCGGATGGGCAGCCAATCTGCAGTTCACTGCGCAGACAGGACCGCCGATCACTGTGGCCACGAATCTGGGCAGCTCGGGCCCGAATGGCGGGACAGCGGAAGCAATCAAGGTACGTGATCCCTTTGCTACGGGAGGATCTCCGGACCCCAGCAACCCGACCATCACCTGCGCGACACAGACGAAGACCATACAGCACTGGTACAACCCGTGCGCCTTTGCCAATCCTCCGACCGCTTCCTTTCCCACTACGACTACGCAAATTACCGGCCTGGCGGCGCTTCCCTATCTTGGAGGACGCCGGTTGAGTGGCCCTCCGGCACCAGGCTTGGAGCGCGTCAATCTGTCCCTGTTCAAATCGTTCTCTACATTCCGGGAGCAACACCTTGAAATGAGGGCGGATTGTTTCAACCTGCTCAACACACCGTCGTATGGACGCCCAAGCACGTCCAGCGACGCCGCCACCGGAGGCCTGATCACCGCGCCTCAGAACTTACAGGCACTGGCTCCCGATGCCCGGTTCTTCCAGCTATCGGCCAAATACGTCTTCTAACTTCTAACCATTCGAGCCCTGGGCCTGTCACCGGCGCAGGGCTCGTTTTGCGTGAAGCAACAAAGAGCAAAGAAATTGTCAGGCCCTAAAAACTAACAATGAGAGTACGAACTAGGAGGAATATATGCGTGTACGCAATTGGCAATTGATGATCACAATCTTTGGCGTAATTTTACTTTCCGTTGCACCTGCGCTTCGTGCGCAAACCGCTCAGATCAGCTTTACAACAACCACACCGCTTACGGTGCCAACCCGCAGCAACTATGCCGGCATAAACATGCAATTGTTCAATAGTGGCGTCTCCTATCAGGACGCCAATATGCAGTCGCTCGCGCGTTCCATGAACCTTGGTTGGACGCGCTTTCCGGCAGGAACAGAGGATGATGTCTACAATTGGAACACTGGCGGGACCCCGGATTCCTGGATAGCCAAATTCTCCGCCTATAACGCCTATTCGGATATGTTGGCGGACGCGCCCATCATTCGTGGCAAAGCAAGTGCCGGGACGGGCACAAATGGTGTTCAGCTTAAGGACTTTACGAACTTCATCACCACCCAGGGTACGGGCACCTCGCCTACACACGTGATCGGGGTGATTAATACGTTCACTGATAGCACAACGTCAGCGGCCAATCTTGTCAGCGCTGCGGTCGCCGCAGGAATTGTTGTGGATGTCTGGGAGCTCGGCAATGAGCCTGTTTATTTTTCCGGTTTTTACCCCAATGCTACGACGTACCTTAATGCGGTTAAGCCGTATGAGCAGGCCATCAAAAATGTCGTACCATCAGCAAAAGTTGCAGTGTGGGTCGATCCCAGTTCGGATAAGTGGACCAAAGATGTAGCGACATATGCGAATACGACTGGCCAGTTCTGGGATCAGATCTACACGCATTCCTATCCGGATGCGAGTCAGTATGAGTCGAATCAGACAGATCAAATCTCCTGGTATAACGGCTTTTTGTTATACAACTCCAATAACCTGGTGGACACTGTATTCGAGCCGCTTTTCACCAATACCCAGCAATTCGAGTGGAGCGAATACAACACAGGCAACATGAAGTCCGGCCTCTATAACGCCGACTTTATCGCGGAGTTTGCCATGCGGCTTTCTGCAGACGCTAACGTAACCCACGCAGGCATGCACATGCTGGTCGGGCCTACAACCCAGCTACAGCTTGCTGTCGGCACCACCAACGACCATTCATCGGATTGCGTGACGGCGTACAACAATGGAACGACCATCAATACGAGCTCATTGAACTTTGGCTATTTTCTGGAGCCATCGGGTCTCGCGATGGAAATCATCAATGGGCCAATCAACACCAGCACGGGGTTATGGCCTACCACAGTGGCGAACAGCAACACGGTCTCATACATCAGCGGGAGCACTACGGGGACGATGCCGGCCATTTACGCTCAGGCCTATAAATATTCCGGCACGACACACCATGTTCTTCTCACCAACAAAGCCGGTGCGTCTCAACAAGTAGAGATTCTGCAAGATGGCGTGCAAGTAATCTCAACCTTCACGACGCGCAGTATTGGCGGAACCTCTCCAACAAAAACCAACACCTCAAGTTCACCGAATAACGTAACTCTTACCACCGGAACCTACACCGGGGGAACTGTTACCGTGCCGGCCTACGGTGTGATGGATGTGAGCTGGTAGAAACCTGCTCACCCGGGTAGTACCCGGGTGAGCAGCTACTTGCCTTCGAGTAAGAACAGTTGCTTACGGGTCTCATCCATCGATGCAACCGTCGCTTGCCGCCTTCATCTCTTTTCTGAGAGCACAGCGACACCGTACTTCGGCAGTGTCACGGAACTCACGCTGCCGCCGTGCAGTACATCGGTCATGGGGTGTTGGGTAGGCACCACGCGCGTATCGCCGGACATGTTCACCAGGACAAACACGGTATGATCGCCAGCCACTCGCGGGTCCACTTCCACACCGTCAGGCACCGCGCCGAATGACCCACGTACGCCGCTCATGGCCACAAGCTTTTCGGCAAGTTTTTTCATCTCGGCGTCTGGCATCCACACGCCCACATAGGTTATCGATCCTTTGCCCACTTTGCGAGAGACGATCGCCGGTTGCCCGTCGATCCAGCCATTGCTCTTGCCATAGCGAGCCCACACGGCCACATCGGGAGCATCGATTGCGAGCTGCTCTGCCCACAGCGTACTCTCGGTCGCGCCGAAACTTCCTTCTACCGGTACCGGATTCAACAGCGCATAGAACTGCAGCACATGGGCACCCAGCAGCTCGGCCAGCGGGCCGGGTTGATTCTGCGGCTGGAGTGCATTATCGTCGTCCTTCATTCCGCTGCGCTGTCCCAATACCAAATTGCCACCATCACGCACATAGGCCATCAGGTTTTGCGCCGCAGCATCACTTAGGACGTTAAGCCCCGCCGCAACGACCAACTTGTATCTCCTTAGATCGTTGGTAGGCGCCACGATATCGACCGATTGCGCCAGCTCCTTAAGCGGACGATAGTAGCTCACGAGCTCATCGACTGGATCATAGTCCTTGTTGTGCCGCTGCAGGTTGATGGCCCAGAAGCTGTCGTAGGTATGCAGCACCGCAACTTCCGACTGTGGAGCAGTTCCGGCGAGAGCCGGCCCAGCCTTCGCGAACTCTGCGCCCAGCTGGGCAATTTCGTCATACACCGGGACCGGCTTGCCGTTCGCTCCTACCAGGGTGCCGTGATATTCCTCCTGTCCGTTGCGTGCGCTACGCCACTGCCAGTACGCGATGGCGTCAGCGCCATGGCCGACGTTGTGCCAGGCGATTGCACGGACTTCACCCTTTTCCAGCGTCTGGTTTACGCCGCCCCAGTTCACAAAACCCGGCTGGGTCTCGATCACCCAGAAATTGCGGCCCTTGAAGCCGCGCTGCATATCGTCATCCGCCCCATTGCGCGCCAGATCTACTTCGCCCTGCGGGAAATAATCATCGTAAGAGATGAAGTCCATGAGCTGCGCGACCGCACCATGGTCGTAGGTTTGCTGTGCCCAGCCGAGCACGTTGGTGGTCACGAACTGGCGAGGGTCGGTGTATTTGCGCAGGGCTTCGATCTCGTTCTTCGCATAGCTGCGCCACATGTCGGTATCGAAGCGACGCCAACTCAGCAGCAACCCGGGGTTGCCCTTGCCGGTCTCCAATGGAATCTGCGACCACTTCGAATACGTCTGGCTCCAGTACGTCGTCGTCCAGCGGGCATTGAGATTGTCAAGCGTACCGTAGCGGTTTTGCAGCCAGTTCTGGAAATCCATTTTCGCCACAGGATCGTACGACTCCGCCGTGAGTTCGTTATCGATCTGCCAGCCAATTACGGCTGGGTTGTGACCATAGCGCTTGCCCATCTCCGCCGCGATGCCGGCACAAAGTTCGCGATACTGCGGGCTGGCGAAGCTGAACTGCTGCCGGTTGCCGTGCTGCTCGACCGACCCATCGGCGTTCACACGCAGCACCTGCGGATACTTCTCCGTCAGCCACGCCGGCGGCGCTGCTGTGGGCGTGCCCAGCACCACATAGATGTTGTGCCGGGCGGCGGCCGCGATCGCATGATCCAGCCACTCCCAGCGATAGTCGCCCTCGGCCGGCTCCATGGAGTCCCACGCAAACTCCGCCATGCGCACAAATCGCACACCGCTTTTTTGCATCAGCGTCAGGTCCGCGTCCCACTGCGATTCGGGCCACTGTTCCGGATACCATGAGACGCCCAGCCACAACGGTGGTTGGGGCTCGCTCACAGCCTGCGCCCTGCAGCATTCACCAGAAAATGCCAATCCTGCAGCTACCACTACCGTTACCGCCCAACGAACTGTTTGACCCAAACGAGTGCTCCTCACTTCTGCCATACTGCATCCATCACCCCGTAGGGTGGTACCACCAGCGTGTCCTGAAACGTAGTGGAAACGATTTTCACTTCATCCAGCTTTGCCGGTGAGTTCTGTGCATTCGGGTTCGCGGCACCCGTACTGCGCGTGTGAAATGTTGCATGCACCGGCTTGCCGTCTACCATCACCTGTATGCTCTGTTGTTTGCCGCTCTTATTGGTCAGCAGGAGATGATTTGCATTGCCGGCACTACGATAGGCCTGCGCATAAATTGCGTTCATGCTAGAAGTTCCGGTGGAAACACTTGCCCCGCCACTTACGCTGGTCGCAAACACGGCATTGCTGGTGCCAATGACTGGATCGATCAACTGCATCTCCAGCCCATACGGCGTGTAGTAGAAGCCGTAGTCCAGCGTCGTGGTATCCACTGTCTTTCCGTCTTTGGCCGCCTTGATCAACTCGTCAGTGTGGTCGTTCGTCACCCCGATGGCGTTATCGCCATTGCCCTGTTTGCCTACCAGGATGTGCATACCGGCCTGGGTCACGTGCGCATCGGATGAGAACCGCAGCATAAACTCCGCCAGGAAGACCGCAGCATACTGGCTGCCGCGCATTGCACCGACGCCGTACTCACTAATCTCCATCTTCATGTCGGGCCCGAATAGCTTCACCATGTCCTGGTCGACCCAGCGATTGGTGGTGTCGGCCAGGAACTCGTTGTAGAACGCCATCTTCGCGTTGACGTCGCCGACATCCTTGGCGCCGGGATACGGGTGCCAGTACAACTGATCCCAATAGCGGTCCTTGTAGCCTGCCATGCTCTCCAGCCAGGCATCGTTGCGCTGGACGTAAACCGCGACCTTAGCGGAGGGGACCGCGGCCTTGATGGCCTTGGCAAATGGTTCGGCTGCCTTTAGATACGCCGCAGCACTGGGATAGAAGTCCTTGAAGTAGAATGGCTCGTTGCCAAGCTCCCACACATCCACATGCAGGCCCTTCTTCTCAGCTTCCACCACGAATGCGGCGGCCGAGGCAGGGGTGTCTGTAAAAGTGTTGATGACACCGATGGTATGCGTATCGGTCGACCCGGGAGTGCCCGACGGGCTGGTCCGCAATGCCCCCACCAGTGCAGCATAATCGTCCAGCGTATTGCCGCCCTTGGCTCGCAGGATTTTGTCCGCAAACACGAACCGCTGGTAAAGTTCCGCTTTCTCATTCGTGAACTTCGCAATCCACTCCGGCTTCATCTGCCCGGTGCGCCAGTCCCAGGCATCGTCCAGAGTTCCGGCAGGAAAGCGCATCCAGCCGAGATCCAGACCGGCGAGCATCGCCTGCATCTTCGGGTCGGCATAGCTCTGGCCGGAGAACATGATCTGCATGTTGCCGCCAGCGAAGTTCCGCCGTGAAGGCACCCGCTGCGGATGCGTGGTGTCAATGGAAACCACCGTCGTAACGCCCTGGGCTGCAGTCACTTCAGCGCCCACAATCAGAAGCATTAATGACAACGTTATCAGATTTTTCCAGCCCGTCATCTGCCGTTCCTCTGCCCTTCTTTGCCTGCGAGTTTCAATAACCGGCATGCACCGCTTCCAGATCTCAGTGAAAGGCTAGAGGCTGGGTGTGGATAGTGTCAAGTATTTCTGTATTTTCAAGCATTTTGCGACATTTCCGAGAGTTTCTTCGGCATCTTTTTATTGCATTTACTCGCCTTGGGAAAACTTTTTTTGACAACCCATATCGCGCTTCCTTACTATGGCGGCGCGTTCGGGAACACGCTCCGACGGTTTCAGAAGCCATAGATTCCTTGCAAAGGTTTGCGGAAACCGTCCTATCTTCCCGTTTCGACACCTGTTCCAGTGAGATTCCGCCCAATGCTCCGTCTGCGCCTGACCTGTTTTATCTCGATGCTCCTCGCGATGCTTCCGCTGCTTTCCATCACTGCGCGTGCCCAGGACATCACCGGCAAGATCACCGGCACAGTGGTCGACGCCAAGGGACTCCCCTTGCCTGCTGCTTCGGTTGTCATTACCAATACCGACACTGGCGAAGTCGTCCGTACGCTTACGACCGATCGCAATGGCACATACGACGCTCCACTGCTGCAGGTCGGCACCTACTCCGTCTCGGTAACCGCCCCCGGCTTCGCGCCGCAATCAATCGACCACATCCCTCTTGATGTGTCCGCGGTACTCAAAATAGATGTCGCATTGGTGGTCGGCAGCGCCAACGAAACCGTAACGGTCAACTCGGCGAACAGTATGGCGCCCGACCTTGAAAATGGCGCCGTCAACTCCGTCGTCTCCGGCGCAGAGATGAAAGACCTCGCCCTCAACACGCGCAACTTCGAGCAGATGGTTCAACTACAACCCGGAGTAGTGTACGGCGGAACCAGTGACCAGCTTTACACCGGGCGCGTTTCCCCCAGCGGGCAGGCCAATAACGCCAACCTTGCGATCAACGGCCTGCGCTCAGACCAGAATGCCTGGCTGCTGGACGGCGCCGACATGCTTGCCCACAATACTGGCACCAACGTCGTCGTCTACCCTTCGATTGAGTCGACGCAGGAACTGAAGGTGCTTCGCAACAGCTACGGCGCGCAGTACGGCGGCGGCGGCAACGCACAGATTCAGATCGTCACGCGCGCCGGTGGCAGCCAGTACCATGGTGACCTGCATTTTTTCGTCCGCAACGCCATCTTTGACGCCAACGACTACTTCAACAACTACATTGGCACCGGGCGCCCGCAGGACGACCAGTACACCGGCGGCCTGACCGTCGGCGGCCCTCTCGCTCTCCCGCACCTGCTCAGTGCGAGTCAACTCAAGACATTCTTTTTCTACTCGCTTGAGATTAAGCGCGACGCCGTCGCCACAGTGGAGAACGTCACCAATATCCCGACATTAGCCGAGCGCCAGGGTACATTCCCCACGCTGGTCTGCATTCAGCGCCAGCCTGCGCCTTCTACCGCGTGCACGACGGCAGGCAAGGTTTACCAGGTACCGGTTATCAACCCGATAGCGCAGGAGTACCTGAAGGATGTGTACGCCACGTTTCCTGCGCCGAACAACCCGCTGGACCCGAACGGCCTCATTCTCGATCAGCTTGGAACACACAATGAAACACAGCAATTGATCCGCCTTGATCGCGCTTTTGGCTCGCGCCTCACCACGTTCTTCCGCTACGTCCACGACCCCATCAACCTGGTTTCGCCCAATGGTTTGTATCAGAACAAAGGCTTTCCGAATGTGAGCACAACCGCTGAGCAGACCGGCGGAGATGCTTACTTGCTGCATGCCACCTATGCGCTCAGCAACACCACCGTAATCGACCTCTCGGCTTCGTACATGCCGTACTCGATCACCGCGCAACCCATCGGCACTCTTTCGAGTACGGTCTCGCCCGACGTGCAGGTTAACCTGCCATTTACCTCTACGCTTGCGCGCATTCCCGGGCTCTCGTTCCAGAATGGGGGACAGACCGTTACGGCTACGGGTCCTTACGCTGACAAGAATGAGTCGTTCCAGATATTTGGCAACCTCTTTCATATGATGGGCAGGCATGCGCTCTCCGCTGGCTTTAGTTATGAGATGTACCGAGAGGCCGTGGGCCAGGGCACACTCAACGCCGGCCTGTTCAACTTCAACTCAGCAGCGATCACCGGATCCGGCAGTAACGGCTACATACAGTCATTCGCGGACTTCCTGACCGGCACGATCGCGACGTTTCAACAGAACTCCATCGACCCGCTATCCAATGCGCGCATCCAAATGGCAGAAGGCTATATTCAGGATGACTGGAAGGCCCGTCCACGCCTGACCGTTAATGCCGGTGTGCGCTACTCCTTTTTTCTGCAGCCCCAAACTGTTGACAATACGCTGGGCTCCTTCGAGCCTTCCTTTTTCAACCCAAACCAGGCACCCGCGATCGACACCAACGGTAACATCTGCACCACGGCCCCTTGTGCCGGTGGAGCAATGCCCAACCCCGCTTACAACCCTCTCAATGGCATCGTGCAGGGTGGCGTCAACTCGCCCTTTGGGAACGCCGTCAGTCGCCAGCCCCTGCTGAACTTCGGGCCGCGCATTGGGTTTGCGTTCGATGTCTTCGGAGACTCTAAAACTTCGCTCAAAGGCGGCTATGGGATTTACTACCTGCAGACGCAGCTCAATATTGTGCATCAGACCGTATACAACAACCCCGCGTACGTGAAAGTCGTGACCTTCAACAGCCCCCCGGACTTCGCCAATCCGGGCAACCCTGCTTCCACGGCCCCGCTCACCGTCTTCGGCATCGATAAGAACTGGCACACGCCGTACTCTCAGGGCTATTCGCTCGAAGTACAGCAACAGTTCCCGAACAAGATTCTTGTGGACATCGCCTACTCCGGCAACGTAAGCACGCACCTGCCCGGGCAGGTGGACATCAACCAGCCCTACCCTGGCGAATACGTCGCATCCGGCATCTATACCTCCGCCAACAACAAGATCAGCGCTACGAATACGCCGTGGCTCAACCGGATTCGCCCCTTCCTCGGTTACGGCACCATCATCTCCGAAGAGACGGCGTTTACCGGCAACTACAACGCGCTTCAGACTTCGCTCAACAAGCAACTGGGTACGACCGCGCGGTTGAGTGTCAACTACACCTGGTCCCGAGGTCTTACCACTGCACAGACGGCTCAATCCGCCGCGCCCCAGAATACCTATGACCCCAAGGCAGAGTACGGACTGGTGAACTACGACCGGCGCAATGTGCTTACGGTGCACTTTACGTACGGATTGCCGTACTACAAGGCGCAGCATGGATTGGTCGGCCACGTCTTAGGTGGATGGCAGGCTGCGGGAATCATCACCGTGGCCAGCGGGCTTCCCCTTACCGTCACAACCTCGAACACCGATCCGGCCGGGCTCGGTCTGCTTGCTCCGAACTCACCTGAGATCGAACGTCCCGATACCATCGGCGGCAACCCCAACGATGACGCTCCGCACACCCAGGCGACCTGGTTCCTCAAGTCTCATTTCCAAAATGTTGCTACTGGCATCGGTACTGTTCCGCGCGTGGGCAATGGCCGTAATGGCAGCGTCCGCGGGCCCGGCTATCAGGTCTGGAACGTCGATGTTTTCAAAGACGTTCTGACCAGCGCTCATACCAAGCTCCAGTTCCGCGCCGAGGCGTTCAATGTCTTCAACCACGTGAATTGGACCAATGTCGATACCCAGCAGATCGACGGTGTCTTCGGTACGGTCACTGCTGATCGCGACCCGCGCCAGATGCAGTTCGGCGTCAGATTCGTCTTCTAGGGCACGATGCGGGTGGCTGCGATCAAGGGGGGCCGCGCCCGTCTCCAACGATGCATTATTGGAGACGGGATTTCCTGGTGTGGTGAGTCCGAAGTTCGTTGAACCAATCAACGGGGTCCTCCGGGGTGCAAATCCTTGAGAAGCAGATTCTTCGCTACGCTCAGAATGACAGAGTATATAAAGTGAACTTCTGACTCAGAACACTGGCGCAGGTACAGCTCTTGAGGTTTTGCTGTAAGCACTGCTTGCGTGCCCCTGACGCTCAGTGCGGAAGCGGCGGATGCGGCAGATCGCGAAGAGCTTCCATGGAGATCTTCGCCGTGCCGATGCGCCCGCTGGCGTCGCGCACGATCAGCCGCAGGCCGGCAGTCCTGGGCGAAACCTCCACTTCATCGCGTCCAACGATATTGCCTGTGAAGCGCTCGTTGGCATGATCGGCCGCAAGATAGGGGTGCAGCCGATACGCATTCGAACCCAGGATGTTGTGCTTCGCATCGACATCCACTAGAACGACTGTCAGCAGCGCAGTCTGCATTCCATTGGGGCCGTCCACCCACGCAAGCGAGCGGTTTTCAATCTGGTACGTCACGGCAATTGACCCCGGCTTCTTGCCCTCCGCCAGGCCCAGCACACGAACGCCAATGCCGGTAAAGGCTATATCGCCCATGGCAACCGTAGAAAGTTCGACGCTTAGCTCTTTGTTCGTCGGCACGGGTTCCGGCGCTTCGTTGGAGTAGTAACCCTGCCTCGTCACCACGTTCAATCCTGGCCGGTTCACCTTCACTACGATGTTGCGAAACTTCTCCGGCTCCGTCTCATCCTTGTCCGGAGGGCGATAGGTGAGCGTATAGAACTCGTCAGTCTGCTCGATGGCGCGGTTGAAGTAACGGTCGAGATCGTTTTGACCGTAGAAGTATTGGCCTCCGGTCGAGACCGCGAATTGGTTGAAGTTGAAGTTGCTCGTCAGCGGATCTTCGCCCAGCGGCACGATGTCCGCCATGTCGCCACCTGCATCAAGTGAGGCCTGCACATCCACCGTGGGCGCGGTTGAGGTCGCTGAAGGCACAGGATCGATCTTGTACACGGTGGTATGCGTATCCATCAGCAGGTCGACGGTCTGCCGAATGGCCTTATGCAGCGAAGCCTCGGACTTCTCATCAAGGTCCGCAGGGTCGAACGCGGGAAAGCCGCTGCCGACCCAGATAATGCTCTTGTGCTGCTTCAAACCGGCGGCTGCCAACGCAATCTGCTGTAGTACGACGAACGTCTGCACCATCACCTTATCGGTATCACCGCGAGCCACGCTCGCAGGTAATGCGGGTGGACGCTTCTTCACTGCCGTCACCAGCGCCTCACGATCGCGCGTGAAGTCGGCAAGCGTGTGATAGCCCTGATCGGTGACGAGCATGAGCATCGTGGGCACAGGTAAAGCTTTAGGCTGTGCCTCCAGATAACGCGTCAACTTGTCTGCTGCGTACGCGCTATCCGCAAAGTCCGTGCTGATCTGGTCCAGCACCAGGATCGCGAGCGGTGTATCTCCCCAATCGGCCCGGCCATACTGATCCACTTTGGCGGCTGCCGGCATCGGTGTGCGCTGCTGCCACGCATCGAAGTTCCGCACCGTCTGCGGCTTGCCATCTTCAAGCACGGTGAAGTCGTCACGCGTGAGGCCCGCAACCGGGTGGCCACTGGCGTCCGTCACTACCACGTCGAGCGACACGAGATTGGTATTAACGTGAATCGTGAGAGGCTCCTGCGCGCGCAGTGCGGGCATAGCGCTCACCAGCACTACTGCGCCGACAGACAGTAATAGCTTGTGCATTTGCGTCTGAGGTCTCCGTGAATGGCGGTAAAGATTTATGGTTCTGCCGCCAGCGTTACAGTCAACGTGAAGCTGGCCGATTCGCTTATCGTTCCACTGGTCGCGGTCACCACAATCGTACTCGTGCCCACAGGTGTTGTGATCGTTGGCAACGGGTTGACGCCATTGCCGCAGCCAGCGATGGCCGCCGCCATCATCACCAGCACGAAGAGCGAAGCCAGTCTGCGTTTCCGCCACATCAGCGAGGCCAGCAGGCAACCGAAGAGTCCCGCAAACAAGATGCCAGGACGTTTGTGTTGCAGGCTCGCCGTGATCCCGGAGCCCCCTGTCGTAACGGATACGATGCCGCTGCCACCCGTCACGGTGGTGCCGCTTAGGACCGGGGTGAAGGTTGCAGGCGTGAACGTACATGCCGCATTGAGAGGCAAGCCCGAGCAGCTGAAGGTCACGGTCGTCGCCAGGCCACCGACAGTGTTGAAGGTCATCGGCACCACGGCGACCTGGCCCTGCTTGACCGTAATGGAGGTCAAGCCCAGGGTTATCGGCACATCCGGGTTCTGCACCAGAAGGGTTGTGGTGGAAGACGTCACGGCGGCGTAGTTTGTTGCTCCCGCATACACAGCGGTGAGCAGGTGCGTGCCGAGTGTGGTGAAGGTTCCGGAATATGTGACGACACCGGTACTGGCGGTTACACGCGTGCCCAATAGCGTTCCGTTGTCATAGAGGGAAATATTTGCGCCGCTCAGCCCCGTTGTCGTAACCGTGGAGGTCAGCGTCGCCGTCAGCGTCACCGTTGTAGCCGGGCCTGCTGAGGCCAGGGAGCTTACAAGAGCCAAAGCGGTCGGCGCAGCCGTTACCGTGATGCCGCTGGTTGTCGTCACGGTGTAGTTGCCCGCCGCGGAGCCGGAAAGAGAGACGCCATAGAGATAAAAGCCGGCGGCGCTCGTCTGCAGATACGGGTCGGTGAAGACGGGCGACACATTCGACGCATCCTGCGCGAGCACGCCCTGCAGCGCTGCGCCGGTGATGGCCGGCACCGCGGCAATGGCCGTGCCGTAGGGCACGCTGATCGCGTTCGCAGTTGCCGTTATTGCCAGCGGCGTCACGGTGAGTAAGGCCGGGTTCACGCTGGTCGCCGACGCATAATTGGCGTCACCACTGTAAGCTGCCGTGTAACTGTGACTGCCTGTGGCCGGCACAAACGATGCACTGGTCGCTGTGCCATTTGTGACCGTACCGGACCCCACCTGTGTTGTTCCATCGAAAAACGTGATGGTGCCCGTGATCGCATTGGGAGAGTTCGCAGGTGCGATCAATGTCGCCGTCAGCTTGACCGAAGTGCCGTAGACGACCGGGCTCGTCGCGGGCGAAACACTGGCTGTAATCGCAGGCAAAGGATTGCCGGTAATGGTCTCAGTGAATGTTGCCGGGGTTGAAATCCCTGTTGCTTTGGCGGTGACGGCAAACGTACCGCGCGTTCCGCCCGCCGTCAGCGTCGCGCTCGCAACGCCTCCTGAGGCCGTAACGACCGTGATGGTGTTCGTTCCGTTTGAGAAGGTTCCCGTCGCTCCGGTCGAGGGTGCCGAGAACACGACCGAAACTCCCGACGCGCCAAATCCATTCTGATCCAGCACCGTCGCCTGCAGTGTATTGGAAAAGACGGAGTAAGGAGCCGTCGTCTGATTGTTGCCTGCGGTCGTGGCGATGGTGGTCGGCAGTGAAGTCACATTGCCGGTGCCCGACAACGAGATCGACTGCGTCGCGCCGGTTGCCCCGAGTGCATTGTCGGTCAGCGTCAGGTTCCCCGTGAACGAGCCGCTGCCTGTTGGTGAGAAGGCAATGCTTAGCAGGCATTCTCCGCCTGCTACCAGAGTCGTGGACGCGCTGCAATCCACCCCGCCGCTGGTCTTCTGGATAAAGCCCGCCGGCAGAGACAGGCCGGTCAACGTCAACGGCAGATTGCCGAAGTTGGTCACGGTAACGACCTGGGAGGCCGTCGTCTTGCCCGGGTCGGTCGCGGCAAAGCTCAGCGTGCTCGTCGTCTGTGCCACTTCGCGTACAACATTGTTGCCGGTATCCCCAACAAAGATGTTCGCGAGTTGGTCGACGGCAACGCCGCTCGGTGAGCTCAATGCCGCTGCGTTCGCCAGACCGCCGTTACCGGTGTAGCCGCTCACCCCGGTGCCCGCAACCGTCGAAATCAAGCCCGCAGCACTAATCAGCCGCACACTGTGCGATCCTCTACAGGCCACGTAGACATCGCCCGCCGCATCAACCGCGATCTGTGTGGGCCCATTCAGCGCCGCCGAAGTTGCCGCTCCGCCATCGCCGGAATTTCCGGGCGTGCCGGTGCCGGCTATCGTCGAGATGGTGCCAGCGGTGATCTTGCGTACCACATTGTTGCCCGTGTCTGCGATGTACACATTGCCGCTCGCGTCCACTGCAATGCCTGCGGGAGCGTTCAGCAGCGCCGACGCTGCCGGGCCACCGTCCCCGGCGTAGCCGCCCGTGGGACCGGCAACCCCCGCCAGGGTGGAGAGTACGCTTGTCTTCGCGACGACCTCGCGCACCACGTTATTGCCGGTATCCGCGATGTAGAGATTTCCGGACGCATCCGTTGCGACGGCAGCCGGAGCGTTCAGCAAGCCAACCGGAGTTATCGAGTGGATCAGGCCGGCTTCCGCCCCCACCTGCCGCACAACATTATTGCCCGTGTCCGCGATAAACACATTGCCCATGGGATCCAACGCCAGACCACTCGGATTGTTGAGCGTAGCAGCCGTTGCGGCCGCCCCGTCCCCGGTATATCCACCTGCACCACCCAGGCCCGCCACACGCGTAATCGTTCCGGTCGTTTTATTGACCACGCGTACTGTATTGTCCGAGCCGGCGAGATATACGTTATTTGCGGCGTCCAGCGCTACCGCTGTTGGTCCTGTGATCGTGGCCGCTGTTGCAGCCGCGCCATCGCCTGTGGTGCCCGCCGTGTTGTTGCCGGCAATCGTCGTGATGGTACCCGGCGAGAACGCCACGGCCGCCGCCGTGCCTATGCCGGTTATGGCCAGGTACGACTGGCTGCCCTGCGCATCGGTCGCCAGCAGTTGCGACATCCGTAGTCCGGGTGCTGTGGGCGCAAAGGTAACGGACGCGGTACACGTTCCATACGCTGCCATCGCAGTTCCGAAGGTGCAGCCACTTACCGTGCCGAAGGTAAAGTCGGCGGGGATCGCATGATGGAGGCCCCAGCTCGAGATCGTATCGGGAGCATTGCCGTCGGTCAGCGTGAACCCAGCACTGGCAGAGGTAGCGCCAACCGCCGTAGTCCCAAAATTAGTCGGCAAAGATCCCGCCCGGAGTACGTGGTTCCCCGAGTCAGCGATAACGAAAGTTCCATTCGGCGCAACCGCGAACGTCAGTGGACCGCTGAGCGGCGTGCCGGCTCCTGTCCCGGTTAGCGTCAACGGAAGAGTGTAAATATTGCCCGACTGCGCATCGACCACGCGCACCGCAGTGTTGCTGAAATCCATGATATAAACGTTGCCGGCGGCGTCAGCAACCGCCGCATTGGGCGCATTCAGCGTGGCCAGCGTGGCCGCTCCGCCATCGCCGGTGTAGCCCACAGTCTGTGTCCCAGCCAAAGCATAGATGTTGCCATTCGGCGAAATGTACCGAACGTTGCTCAGTGTGCGGTCGGTCAGGATCAGGTTTCCCCGCGAATCGAATGACAGATAGCGTGGTCCTGAGATCGTTGCGCTGGCAGCTGGTCCGCCATTGCCGGTGGCGGTGGCGATACCATCGCCTGCAATCGTGTTGATAATGCCGGTCGCCGCTGTGACCTCGCGTACTCGCTGATGGCCGGAATCCCCGATATAAACGTTGCCGTTCACGTCCACTGCAACGGCGTTGGGGCCGCTCAGGCCCACCGCGCCTTGCGACCCATTGGCAGCAAGCCCATCGCCGGCAAACGCCGTCGACCCATCGCCGGCGATTGTGGTAATGATTCCGGTGGCCACCGTGACCTTGCGGACGCGATTGTTACTGGTATCGGCAATATAAATATTCCCAGCGGAATCGAGCGCAATCTCATTTGGACCATTGAGCTTGGCGGAGGTCGCCAGCCCTCCGTCTCCGGCAAAACTGCCGGTGGCGCCCTCAGTCCCCGCAACCGTGGTGATCAGATTGGTGGCAGCGCTCACCTTGCGTACTGCATTCTTGCTTTTGTCCAGAATATAAAGGTTTCCGGCAGCGTCGTAGACGAGCGAAGTAGGGTTTCCCAGCAGGGCAGCCGAGGCATTGCCATTATCCCCGGACGATCCCGCCGTTCCCACGGTGCCAATGATGACTGAGACTGGCACCACATAAGGCATAGCCGCTGACTGAGCTGCCGCCATTGCTCCGCCCAGCGCAAGCGCGCCAAAGGCCAACACCACAGCGCTACGCACCCACGCCACGGCGAGACGGCCATATTCAACGAAGAACTTAGCGATAACGACACTTGGCTTAGGCACAGTAAACAACCCTCCTGAAATCTCCAGCAGATAGCTCGCACTGACGGGTGGCCGCCAAAAAACGGCACACCGGTAACGGCTGCAAATATACAGAATCATGCGAACGTTTGCATAGCCCCGAAATGGAGCGTCCTAGTTTTCGAAGCGGAGAATATTGCCATATTAATGAAGCTTTTATTACTTTCATTGACAATGATCCATAAATTGAGGTACTTTTCGTTCCTGTAAATAGCAATCGTTTGCAAGACCTGTCTTTTTCTTTCCAGGAGGTATCGCTATGCGCCGCCGTCATCTTTCTCTCGCCATGCTCCGCCGTCTTTCTCTCGCTGTGCGCCCCGTCATCTTGCTGACCGCCACAGTTCCTCTCGTTACCGGCTGCGCCCTGAATTCGGCAGCTACTTATTCCGGGGCGACCACCGAGGTAGGCGATATTCATCTGCAGGGACTCGTCCATGGCGGGCAGCAGCCGCTGAGCAATGCGCTCATCCAGCTCTACCAGGTGGGCGTCGGCACCGTACCTGGCGCGCCCGGTTATGTAGCCAAGGCTACACCTCTGATCAGTTCGGCGATTCACACTGCCTCTGACAGTACAGGCAGCTTCAGTATCACCGGGACGTATAGCTGTTCAGCTGGTGCACAGGTCTACATTACGGCGAGCGGCGGCAGTAGTGACGGTGTTCCTACTGACTCCAATCCGAACGTCACCCTGATGGCCGCGCTCGGCTCCTGCAGCTCTCTGCTGACCAATGCGTCCACCAGCTACATCGTCCTGAATGAAGTCTCAACGGCAGCCGCCGCTTATGCACTCGCTCAGTTTTCTACCACTACCTCCTTCGGCACCGCACTCACTACACAGCCAGGCTCTGCCACGGTTGCACCCGCTGACAATATCGCCACGAGCTCTGGCAATACGCAAGGCCTGATCAACGCCATGTCTACGGCCGCAGTGCTGGCGAATTCTTACTCCAGCACTGGGTTTCCCACGGGCGCTTCACCTGGTAACAATACCAACGGAACAGCGTCAGTAGAATACTGGACGATCAATACTATTGCCGACATTCTCGCCGCGTGCGTGAATACTCCGGTCACGAGTTTGGCCACCGCCGGAGACGGCACGGCCTGTGGCTCGTTGTATCAATACACCACTCCGAGTGGCAAGACCGCACCGGCAGACACCTTTCAGGCAGCACTCTACATGGCGCTCTACCCCGGCGATGCCAATCTGCTGTCGGGCACATTACCTGGCTCTAACTTGACGAACCTGATTCCGGCGAGCGCACCGTTCCAGCCGTATGTCGCTCCCGACGGAATCCAGAACTTCATCAACGACTGGACGGTAGGAATCTCCTATACGCCCGTCGTGCCGACTACGACCACCAAGCTCCTCAGCATCCCCTATTCGATTGCGGCTGACTCCGTCGGCAACATCTGGAGCTACAGCGTCAATGTCTCGCCGGGCAAGAGCTATCTGGTGGAGACGGACCCCACCGGCAATCCGGTGCTCGCTGCTCCCACACCCGGCTCTACCTCCTGCGCAACCACCCCCTGCACCACGGCTGATTACGAGGTTACGTCGTTCCGCAAATACGGTGGATCGGGCGCAATCAACATCAGCCTGCAGACCACCGCCAACACGTTTGGCCTCGCCATTGATCCTTCCAATAACGTCTGGTTCGGAGACCGCACCGGCAAGTATATGATCTTTGTCGCCGGGTCCGGCACAGGTTCTATCGCGAACGGCGGTTATCTGAATGGAGCGGCCGAGGGCTATTTGTTCTCGTCTGGAGCCCCCGTTGCGCCGGCAATAGACGGCAATGGAGTGCCATGGTTTACGGTTGGCGCTGCCAACAACCCCAACTGCACCGGGCAGACCGTGACAGGCACATCCGCCGAGCTGGCCTCGATCCAGGGCGCAAGCACCAGTACCGGCAAGGGAGGTACGCTCGACTACGGAGGCCCAGGCGGCATTTCGGGTTCGTCGATCGCGATCGACGCGGGCAATCCGGTCTGTACAGGTTCCACCTCTACGATGGTTTGCAATACCACGCTTTACGACAAGCTGAGCGGCTCGTCGACGGCACTCACCGGCTCGCCCTTCATCTGGGCTGAGTTCAATACAGGCGAGGGCGGTACGCTGCCCAACACCGGCAAGGCTACGACGATCGGACACTATCTGACCGCCAACGGCAGCTTTTCCGTACCAGGCTGCGAATCGGCGCTGGGCCAGATCGGCGACCAGGATTCAACTGTGGCTCCCAACACCATCGTGCCGAACATCAATCCTTCGGGTTCTAATGCCATCGACTTCACCGTCCAATCGCGCGGCATCGCCTTTGGTCAAAACAATATGATGTGGTTCGCAAATAATAACTTTGTCGATGCGAATTCCACTATCCAGTACTCGATCACGAGTTATGTTCCGACCTACGGCACTGCCTTCACGCCATCCTCATTCCAGACGGCGAGCCCGGCGTTCACGAACTATACGGGTGGCGGATACTCGAAGCTCTCCGTTCAGGCCCTTGTCGTCGACGGAGCTAACTCCCCCTGGGCCGTCGGCATCACCTCGGTAAGCGGTGCAACCCAAACGCAGATCGTCCACCTGAGCTCCACTGGTACGCCGCTCTCACCCTCGACCGGCTTCCTGGGCTCAACGTATTACAATGCCGGCACGTCGACCTCCATGCACCGGTTATCCGGCCTGATCGCCTACAGCGCTGCCATCGACGGCTCCGGCAACGTTTGGGTTCCGGATAGCGATTCAACCTCCAATTCCCTTTACGTGCTGGTAGGTGCCGCGACACCGGTCGTAGCTCCGCTCTCCCTGGGGATTCGCAACGGCACGCTCGGCATGATGCCATAGTCGATCGCTTGTACTCACTTCGGGGCCGTATCAAGGTATCGCGTTGAGTCAGCGTATCCACCAAGCGTAGACCAGCTCACCGTGACAATATGCACGAAGGGCCGACTCATTGAGTCGGCCCTTCGTCTTGAATATGGTTTGAGCTAACGAACTTTATCAGGCATGAGAGAAATCTAAGCAAAATACCTGGCTGTCATTTTTACACGGCGCAGCCGACTGCTCATGCTCTCTAAAAACTCTCTGGATTTGCTAATTGGTTGCGGGGGTTGGATTTGAACCAACGACCTTTGGGTTATGAGCCCAACGAGCTACCGGGCTGCTCCACCCCGCTCTTTGATTCTATGGTGTTTGCCACCTGGAGTCAATGCGCGCAGGCTGCTCATCGAACGAAGCGAGATGGATGAATTGAGCGGCTAGATTGCGGCCATCACATCGGCCGGCTCGGGGCGCACGCGGAAGTCGGCATGCACCTCAGAGAAGCGGATGATGCCGTCCGTCCCGATGACGAAGACGGCGGGCAACGGCAGCCGCCAGCTCTGCTCACCATTCACAAACGGAATATTCACCATGATGCTGCGATAGTGCTGGCGGTGGTACTCGGGCACGGTGTAGGCGATGCCAAACTGCTCAGCCAGCGCGCAACCGGGATCGGTCAGCACGGCGAAAGGAAGCGAGTGCTGCTGCACGGTGAAATCATTCTGCCGCTGCATCTGCGGCGAGACGGCGACGAAGAGCGCGTTGCGCTGGCGCAGGTCCGGGTACAGGTCGCGCCAGATCTCCAGCTCAGTCACGCAGTAGGGGCACCAGCGTCCGCGGAAGAAGTTGAGTACTACCGGACCGAGCGCAAGCAGGTCAGCGGAGCGCACCATCTTTCCGCTGGCGTCTTGCAGTTCAAAGGAAGGCGCAGCCATGCCGGGCTTAAGAATGCGGTCTTCGATGCCGGAGTTGAAGAGTTCACTCACGGCCTGCTCGGGAATCAGCAGACGGTCAGCAGGCACAAGCCTGCGCGTGTTCGCGGTGATAGCGTCGAGCTGATCCTGGAGCGTCTCCGTGATGCTCATGCAATTATTTTCTCACTTCTTTGCCGGTTGCCGCGCATAGAATGGGCGGCATGAGTTTGCCTCGATATTTCAAAGTGACGTTAATCACCGCGCTGGCATGGGCTTTCCACCATCCCGCTATGGCGCAGGATACTCGCACCGTGACCGAGCCCGTGCTCCCCGTCGTGTGCGCGCAGGTAGAAGCGACGAAGACGTGGAGCGGCAGTCTGCCGGAAGCGGATGAAAGCAAGCTGGATACGGCGGCGATTCAGAAAGCGATCGACGGTTGCGCGGCGGGGCAGGCGGTGGAGTTGAAAGCCGCCGCCGGTCGAAACGCATTGTTGGCCGCGCCGCTGCAACTGCGGGCCGGGGTCACGCTGATCCTTGACAAGGGAGTCACCCTGGTCGCCTCGCGCAATCCGCGTGACTATGACCTGAAGGGCGACGGCACCTGCGGTATCCTCTCGCCAAAGTACATTCCGTGCAGGCCGCTGATCGCAGCGAGCAAGGCCGACGGCTCCGGCATCATGGGCGGCGGTGTCATTGAAGGGCGCGGCGGCGAGAATATGCTGGGCCGGAACATCAGCTGGTGGGAACTGGCGCACCAGGCGGATGTGCAACACAATCACCAGACCGTGCCGCGGCTGATTGAGACCAGCCACACCAATAACTTCACCCTGTACGGCATCACGCTGCACAATGCGCCCAACTTTCACGTGGTCTTCAATGATGGCGACGGCTTCACCGTGTGGGGCGTTAAGATCGATTCGCCGCTGACGGCGCGCAATACCGACGGCATCGATCCGGGCGGCGCAACCAATGTGACCATTTCGCACAGCTGGTTTCGCTGCGGTGATGACGACATCGCGATTAAGGCAGCCAAGGATCACGGCTCATCGCACATCACGATCTCGCATAATCATTTTCTCGGCGGGCATGGCATGACCATCGGCAGCGAAACCCAGGGCGGCGTCAGCGCCATCCGCGTAACCGACCTGACCATTGAGAAGAATAACTACGGGCTGACGCTGCGCTCTAATCCGCTGCACGGCGGCGACGTGCATGACGTGGTATACGACGATGTGTGCATCCGCGACACGCGCTATCCAGTATGGTTCAGCACGGTCTACACGGACACGCTGGCGCGGCCGGAGATGTTTGCCGGGGCCACCAACTTCGCACACTTCACTGGCATCGTGCTGCGTGATGTGCGTTCGCAGGGCGGCACCGATCTGATGATGATCGGCATTGCGCCCCAGCTGCGCATGGAGGTGCAGTTTGACGGTGTCAGCATCAGCGGCGTGGCCACGATGAAACAGCGCGTGGCGCACGTTGCCGTCACCGAAGGTCCTGGACCGTCGAACTGGACGCCTCTGGGCGAAGATGTGCAGATCACCGGCCAACCCGGCAAGGGCAAGCTCGCCGCATGCACATGGCCCGCATGGCCGGAGTAAGTGCAGCCGACAATGGGTGTCGATTTATGGCTGGGCGATGTTTGCGCAACTCAGCACCTTCCTGAGCGCGCCGGAGTTCCGTACTGCGCCGACCGCCGCATACACGCTGCCCGCGACTGCGGATGCCGGCCTTGAGATCCCCAAGGCGCCGCGGCTGCTGCGGACGTATATTGGGGTGGGCGCAACCATCTGCAGCGCACCCGCTTGGGACCGCGAGTTCGGCACCATCGGCTTTCTCACGGAGAGTGACAAAACGGAAGTGGGATAGAAAGTCTTTTTCGGCAGTGAGGGCTCTGCCGAAGCCATGAAACAGCGGGCGCCGTGGCCTCTTTTCCAGCGGATTGGGCACCGTGAGCCGACGTCCCTATACCGATTCTGTCCCCATGGTTTAGGCTATAGGTGCCTGCCCAGATAATTGCTGTGCTACGCTTCCAACGCTGTATGGGCCATCATTGACGGAGGTTCTTCCCCTGGCGCCTCAAAACCAAGCAATCTCCGTTCCGGAGATGTTCGAAAAGCTATTTAATCTTTCGCCCGACGCAGTGTTTGTGACTGACGCGCGAGGAACGATACACGCGAACAATCAGCAGGCGGAAGAGATGTTTGGCTATGGCCCGGATGAGCTTAACGGCCAGCGCATTGAGATTCTGGTGCCGCAGCGCTTCCGCAGCGGGCATCCAGCGCGCCGCGAGGGCTATAACGCACACCCCCGCCTGCGTTCCATGGGGGCAGGACTCAACCTCTTCGGCCTGCGCAAAGACGGCACCGAGTTCGCCGTGGACATTATGCTGCGCCCCATGGAGACGGCGGACGGCCCCATTGTCATCAGCTTTATCCGCGATGTGACTGAGCAGCGTACTGCACAGCAGGAGCTGCGGCGCAGCGATGCGCAGCTTCGCTCTCTCATTGAAAGCGTCAGGGATTATGCCATCTTTCTGCTGAATGCGGAAGGCAACGTAGCCACATGGAACTCTGGCGCGGAACGCATCAAGGGCTACACGGCTGACGAGATCATCGGCCGGCACTTTTCCATCTTCTATCCCAATGACGATCTCAGCCAGGTGAAGCCGGCGGAAGAGCTGCGCATCGCCATCGCCAATGGCCGCTTTGAGACGGAAGGCTGGCGTCTGCGCAAGGACGGTTCCCGCTTCTGGGCCAACGTAGTGATTACCGCCATCCGCGACGACCATGGGCAGGTGACGGGATTCGCCAAAGTCACACGCGATTTCACGGACCGCAAACGCGCGGAAGAGGCGCTGCTCCTGCAGCTCAGCAGCGTTCTGCTGGCCAATGTAGATATCCGCAAAATGCTGTCCGCAATCTCTGCCAGCATCCGCGAAGTGGTGCCGCACGATCTCGCCACCCTCGGTCTCTACGACGAGGCTTCAGGTGGTCTGCGCATCCAGTTTCTGGATGCCGGCGAAGGTAAAACTGCTCCGCAGACTGACGTTCTGGTTCGCCTGGATGATTCCCCCGCCGGCAAGGCCTTCCGCACCATGGAGCCGGTGTTGGTAGACAACATTGGTAAGGCTCCCTACGCGCCGGAAAGCCTGCACCACCTGACCACAAGTCACATGCTCTCCGGCTGCTGGGTGCCGCTGATTGACCGCGGCAAGACCGTGGGAACCATGGCCATCGCCAGCCGTGCGGAGGCAGCATTCTCCCAGCGTGACGCGGAGATGCTGGGCCGCCTGGCCGGGCAGGTCGCCACCGCCGTGAACAACGCTCTCGCCTTCCGCCAGATCGCCGACCTGCGCGACAAGCTCTCGCAGGAGAAGCAATATCTCGAAGAAGAGTTGAACATCGAGCATAACTTCGAAGACATCGTGGGCGAGAGCACCGGGCTGAAGCAGGTTCTGAAAGACGTTGAGACCGTTGCGCCTACCAATGCCACCGTCCTCATTCAGGGCGAGACCGGCACCGGCAAAGAGTTGCTGGCGCGCGCCATCCATCGGCTCAGCCCGCGCCGCGAACGCACCTTCATCAAGCTTAACTGCGCGGCGATTCCGGCTGGCCTGCTGGAGAGCGAGCTCTTCGGCCACGAGAAGGGCGCGTTCACCGGGGCGATTGCGCGCAAGATGGGCCGCCTGGAGCTGGCGCATGAGGGCACGCTCTTTCTGGATGAGATTGGCGAGATGCCGCTGGATCTGCAGCCCAAGCTACTGCGCGCCCTGCAGGAACGCGAGATTGAGCGGCTGGGCGGAACCCGCAGCATCTCCGTGGATGTGCGCCTCATCGCCGCCACCAATCGCGACCTGGAATCTCTGGTGAATCAAAAGCTCTTCCGCGCCGACCTTTTCTACCGGCTGAAGGTCTTCCCTATCGTGTCGCCGCCGCTGCGCGAGCGACGCAGCGACATTCCCATGCTGGTCCGTCACTTTGTGGATAAACACAGCCGCCGCATGGGCAAGACCGTCAGCTATATTCCGCAGGATGCGATGGACGCGCTGGTGCGCAGCAGCTGGCCGGGCAACATCCGCGAGCTGGAGAATTTTATCGAGCGTGCCGTCATCCTGACGCGCGGCAGCGACCTCTACGTTCCCTATGCGGAGCTGGAAGTAGAGGAAGAAGCGGCTGCGGGTGACGAGCTCTCAGTCGATCCCACGTTGCAGACGGCAGAGCGCGAGCATATCCTGCGCGTACTGCGCGAGACCAAGGGCATGATCGGTGGCGCGGGCGGCGCGGCAGAACGCCTCGGACTGAAGCGCACCACGCTCAATTCAAAGTTGAAGAAACTGCGCATCGAACGCAGCGACTATACCTAACTGCGTGACGATATCCAGTCAGGGGACGATATCTCGTCTCGTCACGCGTCGTCACCACATCGTCACGGCACTGCCCTCCGCAGAAACCTCCTCATGGTAACCTCCATCGTATCCACCACTTAGCAGGCGCGGTCGCGTGTGTGCGAAGTTTGGCACGTGACGTGCTCTATCACTGGCATGGCGCAAAGGATGAGCCAGCCCAAGTGTTACGAATCACATTTCAGGAATTTCCAAAATCCGTCGTGCTGAAACTTGAGGGCAGAATTGTAGGTCCCTGGTCCGACGAACTGATCGTCGCCTGGGCTGAGTTCGCACTCTCGCACCGCGTGCAGAATATGGCCGTCGATCTGCGCGAAGTTACCTATATGGACGCCAGCGGCATGCAGGTCCTGCGGCAGATCTACCGCGAGACCAAAGCAGACTTCCTCGCCAACACGCCGCTCACAGAATGTTTTGCCAACCAGGTTCAACAGCTCGCTGTCAGTAACTAACAGACCCCAGGAGAACGATCATGCCCACCCCGAACGTAATCGCTCACAAACAGATGTCCCTGACCTGCACCGGCGACCTCTTCCCCACACTGCCGCACGCTGCGCTCGCTGAGCTGGCCGCACTGGAGATGATCGAGCCCTATGCCGCCAACCAGACGCTCTTCGAAGAGAAGCAGAGCTCCACGCGCGTCTTCATCCTGCTGGAAGGGCAGGTCAAGCTCTCGATGAATTCGATTGACGGCAAGCGGCTGATCCTGCGCATTGCGCGCCCGGGCGAGTTCCTCGGTCTCACATCCGTACTCTCCGGCACAGAGCACGAGATGATGGCGGAGACGCTGTACCCGTGCAGAATTGCATCCATTCGCCGGCAGGATTTTCTCGGCTTCCTTCTACGCCACCCGGCAGCGTATGAGAGCCTGGCCCGCTGCCTGAGCCACGATTACAGCAACGCCTGTGAGCATCTGCGCACCGTTGGCCTGGCCTCTACCGCGCCGGTCAAGCTCGCGCGCCTGCTGCTGGAGTGGTGCACCTTCGGCCAGCAGACCGAATTCGGCACCCGCCTGCGCCTGACGCTGACGCACGGCGAGATCGGCGAATGCATCGGCACATCGCGCGAGACGGTGACGCGCACCTTTACCGATTTCAAGCACAGGCAGCTCGTCGACATGCGCGGTTCCACGCTGATGATCCCGAACCGCATGGCTTTGGCCAGCTACGCGGAGATGTAATTCTCCTGTCTCCGCGCAGCTGTTTTTTACCCTTCACCCTGGGATGAACTTCAAACAGGCATGGCTTTGGTCATGCCTGCTCTTTTTTGGATGCGAAACGTGTCATTCCGTTTTGCTATAATTAACTAAACAGTTAATCAAATGAAGACGCTGCCAACAAAACGCCCCCGGGAGACGCGCTCTGACGCCACTCGCAGCGCCATTCTGCAGGCAGCGGTGCGCGAGTTCAGTCTCCATGGCCTCTCCGGCGCGCGCATTGACGAGATCGCCGCCGTGGCCAAGGCCAACAAGGCGCTGCTCTACTACTACTTCAAGAGCAAGCAGGGACTGTACGCAGCCGCGCTGGAGGCAGTTTCAGAGAAGGCCCTGCAGGATATGCTGGCCGCACTCAATTCACAGTTCAGCCCCGGCGAGCGCGTGCTGCGCGCTGCGCTGACCCACTTTGACCGCATCCTTGCGCAGCAGGAGTTTCAAAGCCTGATGCAGCAGGAGATGATGCGGCTCCGCCAGGGCGGCCAGACCACTATGCCGGATTTTTTTCGCAAAGCCTTCCGGCCGGCGATTGAAAAGATGCTCACAACGATCCAGGAAGGCATCGCAGCCCGCGAGCTCTATCCTGCCGATCCCATGCAGGTGATGTACGTTCTGTTCGGCGCGAATGTCTTCTACTTCCTCAGCGCGCCAGTGTTGCAGGCGGCCATCTCCTTTCACCCTATGGCCCCTGCCGCCATTCGTAAACGCCGTCGCGAAGCGATTCGCCTGCTCGGCAGCGCTCTGTTTCGCAACCGTGCCCACGGCGCAACCCTGGCGGCACGTGTACTCGCTACCATGCCCATGCCTTCCATTAAAGAATTTAAAGTACGGAGAAAAACTCCATGAACGCTCGCAATCGCATCTTTATCCTGATTGGTATTTTGTTCGTCGTGTCGCTGGTCTGGTATCTCCTCTCCACACCGCGCAGTGGGGATCTGCAACTCATCGGCACGGTCGACGCCAATGAACTTGTGGTCAGCTCACGCATTCCCGGACGTATCCAGAAACTCACCGTCGACGAAGGCGATACGGTGCAGGCCGGACAGCTCATCGCCATCATTGAAAGTGACGATCTGGCTGCCGCGGGCCGCGCGGCCGCCGCGCAAGCGCAGAGTGGGCAGTTCAAGCTCCAGCAGGCCGGCGATGTAGAGCGCCAGACGCAGGGCGGCACATCAAACCAGGTCGTCAATGCGCAGGCACAACTCCGCTCCGCCCAGGCCATGCTGCAGCAGGCGCAAGCCCAGGCCGCGCATCAGCAGGCCGATACCTCGCGCACGGTCGCACTGGCGGCCCAGGGCGTGATGAGCGCGCAGGCGCGCGATGAAGCGGTGACGTCTCTGCGGGCCGCGCAGGCCGCAGTGAATTCCGCGAAAGAAAATGTTGCCGCGGCACAGGCATCGCTCAAAGTCGCCACCGCCAATACCATCCAGGCGCAGGCCGCCGCCAAGACCGTAAGCTCCACGCGCAGCGACGCCGCCGCCGCACAGGCACTGCGCGATCAGGCTGAGGTCACGCTGGGCTATGCGAGCATTTATGCTCCGCTGGCGGGCAAAGTAAGCGTGCGCGCTGCGCAGCAGGGTGAAGTCGTCGCCGCGGGCACGCCCATCATCACCATCACTGACCTTACGCAGACGTGGGTCTACGCTCCGCTGCCCGAGACGCAGGCCGATGCTGTGCAACTGGGCGACAGCCTGCGCGTGGTGATGCCGAGCGGCGCAACCGCGCAGGGTAAGGTGATTGTGAAATCGGCCGAGGGAGACTTTGCCACGCAGCGCGACGTGAGCCGCCGCAAGCGCGATATCGAAGTCGTGCGCCTGAAGCTGCTGATTGACAACCCGGAGATGCGTTTCGTCCCCGGCATGATTGCGCAGGTCTACATCCCCCGGGCGAAGCTGGTGAAGCAATGAGCGAGCCCGTCCCAGCGATCTCAGTGGATAACATCGTAAAGCGCTACGGTGATTTTGAAGCCGTGGGCGGCGTTACGTTCCATGTGGATGATGGCGAGATCTTCGGCCTGCTCGGGCCTAACGGCGCGGGCAAGAGCACACTCATACGCATGATGACCACGCTCATCCCCATCAGCAGCGGCACCGCCACCATCGCCGGATACAATGTCGCCACCGATCCTGATGATGTACGCCGCGTGATTGGCGTGATTCCCCAGGCGCTGACCAGCGATCTGGATCTTACCGTCGAGGAAAATCTTTCCATCTACGCCAAGCTCTACGAAGTACCGAAAGAAAGACGCAAGCACAATATTGAAGACCTGCTGCGCTCTGTGGACCTGCTGAAGTGGCGTGGAGCGCAGACCAAGACGCTCTCCGGCGGCATGCGGCGCAGGCTGGAGATTGCACGCGGCCTGATCCACGACCCGCAGATATTTTTTCTGGATGAGCCGACGACCGGCCTTGACCCCGTCTCTCGCGTGGCCGTGTGGGAGATGCTGAACCAGTTGCGCGAGACCCGCAAGCTCACCATGTTGATCACCACGCACTACATGGATGAAGCGGACCGCCTGTGCGACCGCATCGCCATTGTGGATCATGGCAAGCTGGTTGCACTGGACACACCCATGGCGCTCAAGGCCAGCGTGCCGGGCAGCAATGTAGTGGAGGTGCAGTTCGAGAAAGAATCCACGGAATGGCCCGCGCGGCTGCAACAGCTCGCTGGCGTCACCAGCGTGGAATCGCACAGCGCCGGCATGTACCGCATTCTCACCACCCACGGCCCATTGGCCACCACGCAATTAGTGGAACTGGCAGACAAACAACAGGTGGCGATTAAAACCCTGAGCGTGCAGAACACCACGCTCGACGACGTTTTTGTGTACTACACCGGACGCCAATTGCGCGACGAGCAGGTGAAGGCTGCCGGCTTCATCATGCCGGACCGCCCGGGGATGAAGCCATGACGCGAATGCTGGCGATTGTAGAGCGTGAGATGCGGAAGTTCTTCCGCTCGCCCGCGCTGATGATGGTTTCCATGACGCTGCCGCTGGTGCAGTTGCTCATCCTGGGCAATGCCATGGGCGGCAGAATTCAGGGTGCGCGCATCGGCGTGGTCGATCATGACGACAGCTCGCAGGCACTGCGTATCCATGAAGCGTTCAACTCCATTGCCGTAGTGAACCGCACCTTCTCTGCCGTGCCTTACACCGATGAGCAGCAGGCGCAGAACGATGTCCGCACCGGCAAGATTGATGGCGCTGTGATCATTCCTGCGCAATACTCCCGCCGCGTACTGGCGGGCGAGTCGCCGCGCATTGGCCTGGTCGTCGACAACAGCGACCAGATTACCAGTGGCGCGCTGGAAGAAGAGATGCAGTCGCTGGTGGATGCGTTGAACGCGCCTAACGTGCAGCCCCTGGTAGTGCACAACATTGCGCTGCGCATTGTGGAGCTGTATCCCTACGTGGAATACATGAAGTACCTGCTCGCCGGTTCCATCTCCCTGGCGATGTTTGTCGCCGTCATGATCGGCGGCGGCATGTTGTACATCGATGACAAGGCGCGCGGCGTACACGAGGGCTACCTGGTCACACCCATCACGCGCTTTGAGCTGGTGATGGGCCTGAACGCCGCCGGAACGATCAAGGGCATCCTGTCAGGAATATGTCTCACCCTCATCGGCTCGCTCATGGCCGGGCTCGGCGTCATCTTCAATCCGGTCAGCCTTGTGTTGCTTCTTCTGCTCATCATCTCCACGTCTATCGCCTTCAACGGCATGATGTTCCTGATGATGGTGCGCGTGGAAGATCCGCTGGTACCGCGCGCCATCTTTGGTGTGCTCAATACGCTGCTCTTCTTTCCCAGCGGCGCCATCTCCCCGGTCACGGGCTTTCCCAAATGGCTGCGTGTCATCTCCATGATGGATCCGTTCAGCTACGCGGTCCATGGATTCAAAGCCGTCCTGATCAAAGATGGCGGATTCGCGGCTGTCCGCATGGATATCCTCTACCTGATGCTCTTCGGGATCGTGATGCTGGCGATCGCCACCCCGCTCTTCAAGCGCACGCTCTGACCTGCCCGAAAAGATTGTTTGCAAAGTTACTCGCGCTGTGGGCCCCGGATGCGAGAAGATAGACGGCATGAGCATTGCCACCAAATCCGGTGACTCCGGCGAGACCAGCCTGGCGGGCGGCTTTCGGCTGTCCAAATCAGCCCTGCGCGTTGAGACCTACGGCAACGTGGATGAGTTGAACGCCCACCTGGGCCTGGCACGCGCGCTGTGTGACGACGAGAATATTCGCGACCGCACCAAACTCATCCAGAGCGAGCTCTTTCTGGTCGGCTCGGCACTTTCGGCGCCGCCTACGGATACGGAATCGCCCTGCCCCGTCACCCCCGCAATGGTGGATGCCTTGACCGCGCAGGTGCACGAGCTGGAATCCATCGAAGGCATGCTCTCTGACTGGTCCATCCCCGGCGAGCACGTGGCCGCGGCCGCGTATGACGTGGCCCGTACCGTATGCCGCCGCGCCGAGCGCAGTGTGGTGGCGTTGCAGCAGCAGGGTGAGCGCGTGGACAGCGATGTTCTGGTCTACCTGAACCGCCTTTCTGACCTGCTCTGGCTCTTTGGCCGCAAGCTGGAACGCGATGCCGGCGTCGACGGCTCGCTGCGCAAGGTCAGCGGCAAGACCGGCTCGCGCTGGTCGCGCGCCTGGTAGTTGCCATCCCGCAACGTGAAACCTTCCCCTGCCCGGCATCGCGCCTGCGTGCTACTCTGAGACGCGCCCAAGGATGAATCCGCCATGCCCATGAACCGCCGCAGTTTTATCTCGCTCGCCGCCACATCCGCTGCCTCCGCCGCTCTTGTCTCCCGCGTCTTCGCGCAGATTACTCGTACGCACGGCACCATCGACGGCCCTGCGCTGGTCGCCGCGACGGACCATGACCGCATTCTGCGCCTGGCAAACTCATTCCTTGCGCAGCAGCCCATCACCATAACGGCATCGCATTCGCCGCGCAGCCCCGGCGGCCTGCACGATTACTTCTCGCAGGGCGATTACTGGTGGCCCGACCCGAAAGATCCCAGTGCGCCCTATGTGGTGCACGACGGCCAGACCAATCCTGACAACTTTGAAGACCATCGCACCGCCATGCGCCGACTCAGCATCCAGGTGCCTGCACTGGTAGCGGCCTACGTGCTGACGCATGAAGAGCGCTATGCGAAGCACGCCGCGCTGCATCTGCTCGCGTGGTTTGTAACTCCTGCCACGCGCATGAATCCGAACCTGGAATATTCGCAGACCGTCATCGGCATGAAGACGCTGCGCGGCATCGGCATCATCGACACGCTGCATCTGGTGGAAGTCGCCCGCGCCGCCGGATTTTTGCGGCACAGCAAGGCGCTTCCGCTGCAGCAGTTTGCCGCGGTGCAGGATTGGTTTGCGCAGTACGTGACCTGGCTGACGACTTCGCCGCGCGGCCTGAGCGAGCGTGCGCAGAAGAATAATCATGGCGCCTGCTGGGTGCTTCAGGTCGCTGCATTTTCCGGCCTGGCTGGCAACACAGAGCAGCTCTCGCTCTGCCGCGACCGCTTCAAGACCGTGCTGGCGCCCAACCAGATCGCGCCCGACGGCAGCCTGCCGCTGGAACTGAAGCGCACCAAGCCCTACAGCTACTCCATCTTTTGCCTGGATGTACTCGCCGATATTTGCCAGTCGCTCTCCACGGCGGCAGACAATCTGTGGGAGTTCAAAGGCCCGAATGGCGCGGGTATGCGCGAGGCCATTGCGTTTCTGTATCCGTATCTGAAAGACAAGAGCAAGTGGCCCTACGCGCACGACGTGCAGCACTTTGACGATTTCCCGGTGCGCCAGACCAATCTGCTCTTCGGCGGGCTGGCGTACAACAATCCGGATTACATCGCGCTATGGAAGACGCTCAATCCCGACCCGACGGTGGAGGAAGTGATCCGCAACTTCCCCGTCCGCCAGCCGCTGCTTTGGGTGAAAAGCCCGGCGTAAGCCACAGTCGTCTTAGTCTTCGTGCACCTTGATGACCATCGCCGCGAACGTCTTGCCCGGTACGACCAGGCTCTGATGCGGTGTATTCGCCGAGATGTGCAGCATGTCGCCCTTGCGCAGCAAATGTTCCGTGCCGCCTACGATCTTCGCGCCATGACCCTCCCCGGTCGCCGGATCGATCTTCACATCCGGAATCGTTCCGCCGGTCACTTCCGTGACCTCGCCATCCAGCACCACGAAGATGTCGTTGAAGTGTTGATGCAGCTCAGCGCCGCCATCCCTGGTGCGAGCCGTGATATTGATGAAGTGCCCCGGGTACTTCTCAAAGGTCAGATTGGCGCTGCCGTTCGGGCTCGCTTTGGCCTGGTTCAGCACGTTTGCGGCCATCGTCTGCAGCTCAGCCGAGGCGAAATAATCCGCCGCCGGTCCCTTGGTGATGGTGGTAGCGGCCTGCCCCACAGAAAAGCGCACAGCCAATATCGCTACGGCAAGCAGAACAGTGATCGATACAATCCGTAAACTCTTCATCTCAAATCCCTCAAAATGTTTAGATAGCTCGTTCGTTCCACACCAGCGCCACCGCACTACGCAGCCGCGCCGCTTTTGCATCGTATGCCGGACGCAGCACAGTGCTGCGTGCGACCGAGTTCTTCCGAAATTCATTCTCTACGGCCGGCCCGAAGATATGCCACGCTTGCGTGATGTCGCCCACCACCACAATCTCGCGCGGCGACAGCGCGGACGCGATCATGCGCATGCCGCGGCCCAGGAAGCGCGACATCTTCTCTATCGCCTGCACCGCGCGGGCATCGTCCGTCTGCGCCAGCTTCAGCAGCGCCTCAAACGTCAGCTTGCCATTGCGCTCCGGCGCCTTGCTGCCGTCGAGCTCATGATAGTAGCGCAGCGCAGCACGGTTCGAAGCCACCGTCTCCCAGCAGCCATGATTGCCACAGGCGCAGAGCGGGCCGTTGACCACCATCTCCACATGGCCGAATTCGCCGGCCATGCCGCCCTCGCCGCGCAGCAGTTTGCCGTTCGCAAAAATCCCCGTGCCGATGCCCTCTGACACATTCACCACCACCAGGTCGCGCGAACCGTCGGTATCGCCAAACCAGACCTCTGAGAGAGCACAGGCGTTGGCCACATTGTCCATCTCCACCCGCAGGCCGGTAGCGCGGGCGATCTTGGCCTTGATATCAGTTGTGCGCCAGTTCAAATTTGGCGCAAAGATCAGCTGCTGGCGCTCGTCCGCGCGGCCGGGCAGGCTAATGCCGATGCCATCAAACGAGCGGTCGCTATGCGTGGCGATCATCTTGCGGATGACGCTGGCGATGGTTGCGATCTCCGCCTTGCCGTCGTCGCTCGGCTTGCCCCGCTCACTGTTCACCACGCTCTGCGCCACAATGTGTCCGCCCAGGTCGGCCACGGCCACCGTGGTCTGTTCGGGATGAATGTCCAGCGCGATCACCGCGCGGCTGTCATTCACTTGCAGGAACGTGGGCCGGCGGCCGCGCGGCAGGCGGCCCATGGAGCCTTCGGAGATCCAGCCGCCCTCAATCAAATCTTCCACGATGAGCGAGACGGTGCTGCGCTGCAGACCGGAGACTCGTGCCAGGTCGGCACGCGAGATCGGCTGGCGCATGCGCACGAGGTTGAAGACCAGATTCCGGTTGATGCGCCGTGGTGTCTTGTTGGAAGCGCTTTGCTTTCGGGTGAAGGTAAAGCCCTGCATGTCCGCCTGTGTCTTATCCTGAGATGAACTTCTTGACATCACTTAGCATCAGCCTTTATACCACTGAGGTCAGCTCTTTTAGTCCCGAGACTGAACTATATACGTTTCCCCATCATTTGCGCCATTCCGCGCTCAAAGGTTGACCGCCGCAGTGAATCCTACTCGTAGACAGTTTCTCCGCACCTCGACGCTGGCCGGGGCCTCTGCAGCGCTGGGCGGCTCCACGCTCAACGCTGCCATCGCGCGCAGCTTTTCCGCCGCCAGTCCGGCGATTCCGGCGGCGCTGACCACCCATCGCCTGACCGCCGAGTGGGAGTACTTCCAGGGCCCGCTGACGCCTGCCGCTGTGTGGAAATCAGCCGACACCTGGACGAAGGTCGCGCTGCCGCACTGCTTCAACGCCTATGACGGCTGCGACCCGGATGTGAGCTACTACCGCGGCCAGGGCTGGTACCGCACGCATCTGCACGCGGGCAATCCCTATCCCGGGGGCCGTACGCTTTTGCACTTTGAAGGCGCCGGACAGACCTCCACCGTCTTCATCGGCAATACCCAGATCGGCAAGCACATCGGCGGCTACGACGAGTTCATCTGGGATGTGACCGACGCAATCGCCGCGCAGCCTGAGGCCACCCGCATCCCGCTGGCAGTGGTCTGCGACAATTCGCCGGACGTGAACCGTATGCCGGCCGAGGCAAGCGATTTCAGCCTGTATGGTGGCCTCTATCGCCATGTGAACCTGGTCTATGTGCCCGCGGTTTCCATCGCTGCCGCGCACGTCCACGTTGCCCTGCCTGGGAAGAATGACGACAACAGCAGCGCCGCGTTGCGCGTGACCGCGCGCCTGCACAATCCCACGGCCACCGCCGCGCCGTTGCAGATCACCGTCTCCATCAGCCGTCTGAACGGCAAAACGCTGCACACAAAAACGCTGCAGCTCGCGCCGTGGGAGGGTGAAAATGAGCTGGCTGCTTTCACGCTGGCTCACCCCGATCTGTGGTCGCCAGGCTCACCCGCGCTGTACGAGTGCAGCCTGACCGTCTCCTCTCCTGCCGGGGTCTCGATGCTGCATGAACGCTTCGGCGTGCGCCGCACTGAGCTGGTGGACCACGGCCCCTTCCTGCTCAACGGAGAGCGCCTGCTGCTGCGCGGCACCCAGCGCCATCAGGACCATGCAGGCGTGGCCGCCGCCGTGCCGGACGATGTGACCCAGCAGGAGCTGCAACTGGTGAAAGAGATGGGCGCGAACTTCATCCGCCTCGGGCACTACCAGCAATCCGCGCTGGTGCTCGATCTCTGCGATGAGCTCGGCATTCTGGTCTGGGAAGAGGTACCGTGGTGCCGCTCTGGCATCGTCGGCGAAGAGTTTAAGCAGCAGGGCCGCGAGAAGCTTGCCACCATGATCGACCAGCACCGCAATCATCCCAGCGTGCTCTTCTGGGGCCTGGGCAATGAGGATGACTGGCCGGGCGAGTCGGGCGGCGTGAATAAAGACGCCATTCGCGCCTACATGAGCGAACTGAACGACCTGGCGCACACGCTGGATGCCACACGCTACACCTCCTACCGCCGCTGCGACTTCGCGCACGATATTCCCGACGCGTACTCGCCCTCCATCTGGGCAGGCTGGTACAGCGGCAGCTATACCGAATACAAGCAGTCGCTGGAGAAGGCGCGCGACGCGGTGAAGCACTTCATCCACATTGAATGGGGTGCGGATTCCCATGCGCGCCGCCACTCCGAAAGTCCTGACAAGGTGCTGGCCGGCATCGCGCTGGGCCATGGCACCGCGGAGACCGGCTTCGCCTTTCTGAATACCGGCGGCAACGCCCGCGTCTCGCGCGATGGCGACTGGTCAGAGACCTACGCCTGCAATCTGTTTGACTGGCACCTGAAGACACAGGAGACGGTGCCCTGGCTGACCGGCTCCGCGCAATGGATCTTCAAGGATTTCACCACGCCCATCCGGCCGGAGAATCCCGTGCCCCGCATCAACCAGAAGGGTCTGCTGGAGCGCGACATGACGAAGAAGGAAGGCTACTTCGTCTTCCAGTCGTACTGGTCCCAGAAGCCGATGGCGCACATCTACGGGCATAGCTGGCCGGTGCGCTGGGGCGATGCCGGCGAAGAGAAGATGGTGAAGGTCTACTCCAACTGCGCCACCGCCGAGCTCTTTCTCAACGGAAAATCTCTGGGGGTGCGCACGCGCGATTCACAGAACTTCCCCGCCGCCGGACTGCGCTGGATGACGCCCTTCGCCGCCGGAAAAAATCATCTGCGCGTGGTCGCTCATCATGGCGCCGCGGTGGTGACGGATGAGATCGACTTCCTCTACCAGACGGAAAAGTGGGAGGCGCCTGCCGGCTTCACACTGAAAGAGATCGCCCGCCACGGCGACCTCATCACCGTCGAGGCGCATCTCTTCGACGCCAAAGGCGTGCTCTGCCTGGATGCGCGCACCCCGGTGCGCTTTGCCCTGAGCGGCAACGGCAGACTGCGTGACAATCTCGGCACGTCAACCGGTTCGCGCGCTGTGCAGCTCTACAACGGTCGCGCGGAGATCAGCCTGCATCGCGGTACGGGGGCTGCGAGCATTACCGTTTCGGCGGAGAAGCTGCCGGCGGCGACGCTCACGCTGGCCTGACATACTCCAGCGGCTGAAGCGGCGCTTGCTCTGTGCGAGGGCGGGCAGACTGAGGCCCGCACGCCCTCGCCGCTGAAGGCCTTAAGCTGTACAGCCAAAAAAATGCCCCATCTCAACCGCAAACAACCGCGGCCAGGATGGGGCATAAATCTTTACCTTGACTAGTGCGAGACGACGGTGAAGGTGAAGTTGATGGTATGGCTCACCTGCGGTGTGTTGCTGTCAGTAAAGGTGACGCCGACAGTTTGCGAACCCGTTGGAGTAAGGACCGCCGGTGCGGTGGGCACGGGATTCGTGCAGCCCGTCAGCCCAATCACGCTGCCCAGCGAAAGCAGCACGGCCAGTACCATCAGTCCGCCATGGCGCAGCACCCGCTTGCGTCCGGCAAAGAGCAGACCGGCCAGGCCAAAAGGACACAGCAGCGCCCAGGTCATGCGCGGATTCTGCAGGGGCGCGCGGTTCTGTGCAGTCAGGCTGCTATCCGTATAGATCACCACATAGAACGGCACCGCGGTGGTGCCGCTTACGGTGGTGCCAATGGGCTGATAGCGGCAGTAAGCATAGAGCGGCAGGCCGGAGCACGAGACCGAGATTGTGCCCGAATAACCGAAGTACGGCGTGACGATAATGCCGCTTCCCGTCTCCGGCAACTGGGCTGCTCCGCCCTGCGGAATGGTGACCGAAGTGGACACCGTAGAGAGATTGAAATCGCCTGCCGGATGCAATACGGCCGACGTGGAACCGGAGAAGTTCTTATCGCCCGTATAGATGGCCGTGAAGTTGGTCGCCGGATA
>Ga0302270_10000513_pt1 | contig 41692 bp, 36 predicted proteins | sample III_Bog_E2_3_FD_198773 | JGI IMG/M metagenome (GOLD analysis project Ga0302270, IMG submission 198773) | Peat permafrost microbial communities from Stordalen Mire near Abisko, Sweden - III_Bog_E2_3 | ecosystem: Environmental > Terrestrial > Soil > Wetlands > Peat | place: Sweden: Abisko... | reverse complement strand
CACGCTGCTCCAACGTTATATAGCTGAACATCCCGTCCTGAACTCGCTCGTCTCCACGCATGTCTGTTAGACGAATGGAAGCCAGCCTCCGACCCACAACGGGTACCTATTTCAACAAGTTCCTAGAGACCGGCGCTACCGCTTCGCAGCCTTCTTCGCTGGCGCTTTTTTCGCTACTGCTTTCTTTGCTGGCGGCTTCGTGGCCTTTTTCGGCGCGGGTTTTTTCGCTGGCAGATTCGACTTACCGGCTTTCTTTACGGGTGCTTTCTTGCCGGTGCCCTTCACGGGCTTTGCCGGTCTAGTTGGTTTGGCTGGTGGCGATGGCTTTACAGGCTTGGTTGGCGGTGTTGGCTTCGTCGGTGCGCCGGCGCTGTTGCCTATGCCGTTCTCGATGAGCTGGCCGGTTTTCAAGTTCACTGAGACTGTGTCTTTGAGGACTGTGGCGCTGCCGCGCGGGGCCATTTTGAAGTTGGCGGTGAGCGTTTTGCCATCGGAAGTGAGCGTGAGGTAGCCGAACTGGGCGATGGGGGGAACTTCGAGCTTGTGGTCGCCGACGACGGTGCCGGCGGGTGGGGCGCCATCCATGGGCGCTGTGGCCGCGTAGCCGCCGGAGCCGGAACAGATGTACGGCACAGCACGGCCGTTCACCGTGCGGGTGAAGCGTTGGTAGAGGTGGGAGTGGCCGTTCAGGACCATGTCGGGATACACGCCGGCGTTCTTGCAGCAGGCGTCGATATCCTGGGTGAGGCCGAAGCTGCCGCCGGTTTTGGCATCGCAGGAGAGCGGCGGATGGTGGACCGCAACAATGATGGCGCGCTTGCCGGCGGCTTGATCGGGCGCGAGGCGCTGGAGCTCAGAGGTGAGGAAGGCGAGCTGGACGTCGGAGATGGGATAGTGGCCGGCCTGGGACGAGATGACGCCGCCGCCGGTGTCGAGCACGTTGGAGTAGAGGCCGATGATGGAGACAAACGGGGCGTCGAGCGTGAAGTAGACGCCGGGCTGGGTCATGGTGCTGCGGGTGATGGTGGGGGCGTCGGGCGAGGGGGCGGCCGCCGCGGCGCAGAAGTTTGCCAAGAAGGCGGTGAGCGTGGGGTTCTGCGGCGCGCTCGACGTGGTTCCAAAGCACATGCCGTCGTGGTTGCCGGGAATGGCGAAGATGGGACGGTCGTATTCGCGGTATGGCTCGTAGAACTGGTCGTAGTAGTACTGCGCCTCGCCGAAGTTGTAGACCACATCGCCGAGGTGAAAGAAGAAGGCCGGCGCACTTGGGCCCCCAGTGGCGACATCGGCTACCATGGCATCGGCCACGCCGGCTTCCTGCGCGACGGCGGTTGCGGCTGACTCGTGTGCGCCGGTCTTGGCTGCTCCGGTGTCGCCGACGGAGTGGAAGGTGATGGCGCCCGCAGCCAGGATGGCGGCGATGGCCTCAGCGGAAAGGTAGTCGGCCAGGTTGATATTCAGGGGCACGCCGGCCCGGGGCTCGGGAATGGGCTGGATCAGGTTCTTGTTGGCGAGGTAGTAGGGCGAGTTGTAGTAGGCCTCGCTGGTGTTGTTTACCTGGAACGCATCTTCATCGGGCGAGGGCTTTGGGTCGGCGTAGAGTTGGCCCTGCGGGCCGGTCATGCTTGGCTTGAACTCCATGGTCGAGTCTCCTGGTTGCGGGGATTGCGGGTGGGAAGTGGGCCGGGCGCGGTTGCCCGGGCAAAGATCACACTCCCACGGGGCCATGCGTGTGTCAAGACAGTTGTGAAGTTGTTATTGGCAAAGGATGAAGCGGGGTGGGTACTCGTGCGGTGGTTTTGATTGACTTTTACGCGTAGAGTTTTTGCTGGGCGAGGATTTGCAGGGGCTGAACAGGCTGCGGAAAAAGGCATGCATGGACGCTCAATTCGTGAAAAACATTCCTCGGGGGCTAAAGCCCCTTTCATTTTATTGGCATTATCGGCACGGCTGAAGCCGTGCCCTGATACAAGGCCACGAGCTGTGAGTTTTTCCGCAAGCTGTGAAGCCCGCGATTCTCTTTGGGGCTCATCGGCACGACTGAAGTCGTGCCCTGATACAAAGCCTTCGTGAGCCGGAGTGGGCGAGCTATCTGAAGGAGAGCGATTTCAGCCCTTGAACTCGCGGAGGCGGCGGCAGGCTTCGTTGAGCTCGTCGTCCTTTTTGGCGAAGCAGAAGCGGAGGAGGTTTTCGCCTTTGCCTTTGCGAAAGAAGGCAGAGCCGGCAACCGCGGCGACGCCGGTTTGCTTGAGCAGATGGCGGGCTTTTTCGGCGGCGGTCGCGCCATCTATGGAGGAGACGTCGGCGAGCACGTAGTAGGCTCCGGCGGGAACGGTCGGCTTCATGCCTGCTGCGCGGAGGGCGCTGAGGATTCTTTCGCGCTTGTCCTGATGGTCGGTGGCTACCTGGGTGTAGAAGCTGGGTGGGAGTTGTTCGAGGCCGGCGGCTGCACCGTGCTGGAGGGCCGAGGGGGCGCAGACGTAGGTGAGGTCGTGGAAGTAGGACATCGCGCCCATCCAGCGCGCGTCGGCGGTGGCATAGCCCAAGCGCCAGCCGGTGATGCTGAAGGTTTTGGAGAATCCGCTCATGGCGATGGTTCGCTCGCGCATTCCGGGCAGGGTGGCGGGGGCGATGTGCTTTGCGCCGTCGTAGACGAAGTATTCGTAGATTTCGTCGGTGAAGAGAAAGAGATCGTGCGCGAGGCAGGCCTGGGCGATGGCTTCGATTTCGGACAGAGAGAAGACTTTGCCGCTGGGGTTGGCGGGGGTATTGAGCAGGATGGCGCGGGTGCGGGGGGTGATGGCAGCGGTGAGGGCGTCAGGGTCGAGGGCGAAGTCGTCGTCGGCGAGGGCCACAAGGACAGGGACAACGCGCATCGATTTGAGGGTGGCCACGTGGTAGCCGTAGAAGGGTTCGAAGAGGATGACTTCGTCACCGGGGTTGAGGAGCGCCATGACTGCGGCGTGGAGGCCGGCGGTTGCGCCGGAGGCGACGAGGACTTCGTTTTCGGGGTTGTAGCTGAGGCCGTATTCGCGTTGCTGCTTGGCGGCGATGGCGAGACGCAGGCGTTCGATGCCGTCGAGGCGGGTGTAGATGTTGTGGCCGGCGCGCATGGCCTCGATGGCGGCGTCCATTACAACCCCGGGCGCAGGCGTATCGCAGACGCCCTGTGAGAGGTTGATGCCGCCCATCTGGTCGCAGAGGGTGGTCATGGCGCGAATCTCAGACTGGAGAACTCCGGGGGCGAGCTGGCTGAGGGCCAGGCGGGAGGCGGCGGGGGTTGTGGCCATCGGGGAAGAATCCTTTTCCGGCCAGTTTACACCCGCGCCGCATGCTCCAACCTACTCCAACTGCGCTCGCCCGCGCGCTACTTCGCTTTCTGATAGACGCAAGGCCCGTAAGCCCGAGTGATTGAGATCTTGTCATCGCCAATGAGCGTAAACAGCGAGCCGCCGGACCCAATGTTTTCCGTAATGACCCACACCTTGCCCTTGGTCTCAGTGTTGTAGGTGACGCCGACTGGGCCGCCGGACTTCCCCTGCGAAAACTGGTCGATGTCGGTTGAGGTAAACACCAGCTTGTCGTAGTAGCATCGGTCTCCCTGCAGCAGGTTCCATGTCCCCAGAATGGGATTTGAAGCGCCACGGCAAGCGGTTACTGTGGCCACAAGCAACCCCAGAGCCGCTACAGCATTCCTGCAGATTTTCTTCATTTCGAGCCTCCTCTTTCTGTCACGGGTTTGATTTCGAATGCTAAACAAGAATGCGTAATCGTCGGCGGCCAGCCTTCACTCAGTGTGAGGAATTTCGGTTCGAAAGCGTAAAATCGAGTCTTCATGCACGAACTTTCTATTGTTTCGAGCGTTGTGGATTCGGTGACGGAGTCGGCGGCGGCTTATCCGGGGGCGCGGGTGCTGGAGGTGCGGCTGCGGGTGGGAGCGCTGGCCAGCGTGGTGGTTGATTCGCTGGAGTTTTGCTGGGGAATCGCGACGGAGGGTACGGAGATTGAGGGGGCAAAGCTCGTGGTCAAGACGGTGCCGGTGGTGGTGTGGTGTGAGCCGTGCGGGAAGGCTTCTGAGTTGGACGGGGTGCAGAGCTTTCGCTGCCCCCTGTGCGGCGAGCTGACGATGGACGTGCGGCAGGGGCGCGAGCTGGAGATTGAGTCGATTGAGATAGATGAGGCTGGCGAGAATGAGACTGCCGGCAGAAGAGATAAGGCTGAGGTGCCGGGATGACGACAAGGATTGTTGAGCTGCGCCAGGGAATATTGAAGAAGAACGATGAGCTGGCGCGGACTTTGCGCCAGAGCTTTACGTCGGCTGGGGTGCTGGTGCTGAACCTTGTCTCCAGCCCAGGGACGGGGAAGACGGCTTTTCTGGAGCGGACGCTGCGCGAGCTGAAGGCTCGCGGGGCTCGTGTGGCCGCTTTGGTGGGAGATTTGGAGACCGACAACGACGCGCGGCGTCTGGCGGCGAGTGGAGCGCCGGTGCGGCAGATCAATACGCATGGAATCTGCCACCTGGACGCGGAGATGATCGAGCGGCATCTGACCGGGTGGGAGATCCGAGCGAGCCAGCAAGTCAGCGGGTCAGCGAGTCAGCAGGTCAGCGAGTTAGCGAGCCAGCAAGGCGGCGCGCAGTCGGAGCCACTGGAGGCAGCAGGGACTGAGGGGGGACGGCTGGTTGCCCTTAGCGATTTGGACTATCTTTTCATCGAGAACGTTGGGAATCTAGTGTGCCCGTCGAGCTACGACCTGGGGGAGAAGATTCGGGTGGCGCTGCTGAGCGTGACCGAGGGCGAAGACAAGCCGCTGAAGTACCCGACGCTGTTCAACTCCGCAGATGCTGCTGTGATTACCAAGATCGACATTGCCGAGCCATGCGGGTTTGACCGGGAGTTGGCGCTGAGGAATATCAACGAGATTCGGCCGGGGATTCGGATATTCGAGACCAGTTCGAAGACGGGTGCGGGGATGGAGGAGTGGCTGGGGTATTTGGCGGAGCAGCTGACTCGGCGCGCATCCTGACCGGGAAAAGCTAGTATGGCGGCAAGGAGGCTGCACGATGCCTGCGAAGAAGAGTACCCCTGTGATCGGCAAGGCTGAGGTAGAGGCTTATCTGGCGGGTGTCCCTGAGCCAGGCCGCACGACCCTTGAGAAACTGCGAGCAATCATTCGCGCAGCGGTGCCCAAGTCGGCCAGCGAAGAACTCGCCTACAGAATTCCTTCATTCAATTACAAAGGCTCGCTCGTCGCTTACGCGGCGTTCAAGAAGCATTGCAGCTTTTTCCCGATGGGCTCGAAGGCCATTGAGGAGTTTGCGGAGGAGCTGGCCGGCTACCGGGTGACGAAGGGGACGATCCGCTTTCCGCTGGATAAGCCGCTGCCCAAGGCGCTGATTGCGAAGATGGTAAAGGCGTGTGTGAAGCGGAATGAAGCGAAGGCGCGAAAATAAGGCTGAGTCGTAGTGGCCAACGAAATTGCCCCAGGTTCGTGTGGCGAAAGAGTGGATTCTGTAAAAACCTCCCTCAGAGGCTAAAGCCGATCTTTATTTTCAGCTATTTGCGGCACGACTGAAGTCGTGCCCTTTCAAAACGCGACTTTCACCGCGGACTGCCAGGTGCCAAGAGGTGATCTAAATCACATTCGAGGGGTTTGCCGCACGGGTATAAGGTAGTTGCCATGTGTTTAGCTATTCCAGGTCGGGTTGATGAGGTCTTTGAAGAAAACGGCCTCAAGATGGGCAAAGTGAACTTCGGCGGCATTGTGAAACGGGTCTGCCTGGACTTTGTCCCCGAGATCGCCGTCAGCGACTACGCCATCGTCCACGTCGGCTTCGCCATCGAGCGGGTCGACCAGGAGACCGCAGAGAAGACGCTTGAAGTGTTCCGCAAGATGGGTGTGCTGGAAGAGGAGCTGGCCGACGGCGAAGAAGCTGTGCTGATGGCCGCCAGACGGACGCCGTCGAACTGCCCGGACGGGAGTTGTGAAGCAGCGAGTCAGCAAGTCGGCGAGTCAGCGAGTCGGCGGGGCGGCGTTGCGGAGCGCGAATGAAATACCTCACTGAGTTCCGCGACGGGGAGGTGGCGCAGCGCATGGCGCGCGAGATCCACGCTGTGACTACACGCCCGTGGAAGATCATGGAGGTTTGCGGCGGGCAGACCCACTCGATCATCAAGAACGGCATCGACCAGATGCTGCCCAACGGCGTGGACATGGGCGTCGAAATGATTCATGGGCCGGGGTGTCCGGTTTGCGTTACGCCACTGGAGCTTATCGATAAGGCGCTGGCCATTGCGGCGCAGCCGGGGGTGATCTTCTGCTCCTTCGGCGACATGCTGCGGGTACCGGGTACCGACAAAGACCTGTTCCAGATCAAGGGCGAGGGCGGAGACGTACGCATTGTTTATTCGCCGCTGGATGCGGTGGAACTGGCGGCGAAGAATCCTGACAGGCAGGTAGTTTTCTTTGGTGTGGGTTTTGAGACGACCGCACCGGCCAATGCCATGAGCGTTCACGTGGCCAAGCGGCGCGGGCTGAAGAATTTTTCAGTGCTTGTGTCGCATGTGCTGGTGCCGCCGGCGATCACGGCGATCTTGGGCGCGCCGGAGAACAAGGTGCAGGCGTTTCTGCTGGCGGGGCATGTTTGCAGCGTGATGGGCTACTGGGAGTATCCGCCGCTGGCTGAGCGGTTTCGCGTGCCGATGGTGGTGACTGGATTTGAGCCGCTCGATTTGCTCGACGGGATTCGGCGGACGGTTTTGCAGCTGGAGCAGGGAAGCTACGAGGTTGAAAACGCCTACGAGCGCGTCGTGAACTTTGAGGGCAATCAACCTGCGCAGAAGCTGCTGGCCGAGGTTTTTGAAGTGACCGATCGCGCTTGGCGCGGCATTGGGGTGATCCCGAAGAGCGGCTGGCGGCTGAGTGAGGCTTATCGTGAGTTCGACGCGGAGGATAGGTTCCAGATCTCCGGCATTCGGACTGTTGAGTCGCCGCTTTGCCGTGCGGGCGATGTGCTGCGCGGAGTGATCAAGCCGGCTGAGTGCGCTGCGTTTGGAAAGCAATGCACACCGCGACATCCGCTGGGCGCGACGATGGTTTCGAGCGAAGGCGCTTGTGCGGCGTACTACAACTATGGGCGGTTCTTGTCGGCGGAGGAGCTGGCAAAAGCAGTGGTTAGTTGTTAGTGATTAGTGGTTAGTTGCGAGTGGCCGGGGGTGCAATGGCAAAGGATTTGCGGGTGGACGTTGCGGATTCACCGAGCTCTACGCAGGGCAGTCCGACGCGGGACTTCGCCAACTGGTCGTGTCCGCTGCCGCTGGCGGACTACCCGAGCATTGTGATGGGCCATGGCGGTGGCGGCAAGCTGGGCAACGAGCTGGTGGAACATTTGTTCTTGCCTGCTTTTCGCAACCCTGCACTGGAGAATCTTGGCGACGCGGCGGCGCTCGATCTCGGTTCCGGCAGGATCGCGATGAGCACCGATTCGTTTGTGGTGCAGCCGCTGTTTTTTCCTGGCGGGTCGATTGGGGAGCTTGCTGTGAACGGTACGGTGAACGATCTGGCCGTCTCTGGGGCGACGCCGAAATACCTAAGCGCGAGCTTCATTTTGGAAGAGGGTTTTCCGCTGGCGCAGCTGGCGGCGATTGTGGAGTCGATGGCGGCGGCGGCGAAAAGTGCGGGCGTGCAAATTGTTACCGGCGACACGAAAGTTGTGGAGCGGGGACACGGGGACGGTTGCTACATCAATACGGCGGGCATTGGGGTGCTACGCAATGGGGTTCAGGTGGGGCCACACCGCGCGCGGCCGGGCGATGCGATTTTGATCTCTGGAACGATTGGAGACCACGGGATGGCCATCATGAGCGTGCGCGAGGGGCTGGAGTTCGAGAGCCAGATCCGGTCAGATTGCGCGGCGCTGAATGGGATGATCGCCACGGTTCTGGATGCGGCTGGTGGATCGGTGCACGCGATGCGCGACCCGACACGCGGCGGCCTTGCATCGACGCTGAATGAGATTGCGCAGGCATCCGGCGTGGGCATCGCGATCGACGAGGAGAGTCTGCCGGTGCGGCCCGAGGTGCAGTCGGCCTGCGAGTTGCTTGGATTGGATCCGGTGTATGTGGCCAACGAGGGCAAGGTGGTTCTCTTCGTGGACGAAGAGGCAGCCGACGTGGTGCTGGACCTGCTGCGTGGACATCCGCTGGGGCGCAATGCCGCGCGCATTGGCCAGGTAACGGCGGAGCATATAGGGCTGCTGGTGGCGCGGACGGCGATGGGCTCGAATCGGGTGATTCCGCTGCAGATTGGCGAGCAGTTGCCGCGGATTTGCTGAGGCGGGTCCGCTTAAAATGCGATGCAATCGCATATTTTGCAGGGGCTGAAGCCCAAATCGCTTCTTGGCCGCGTTTTCGGCACGACTGAAGCCGTGCCCTTTCAAAGCCTCATTTTTTGGCCGCGTTTTCGGCACCCTTCGACTGCGCTCAGGGCAGGCTCTGAAGTCGTGCCTTTTCAAAACCCCATTTATGAGACCAGTTCCAGGGCTTATCGCTGAATTGCGTATTCGAATAGCGCCGCTCTCTGGAGTGGTTGCAATAGTGGCGCCCACGCTGCCGAGATTGGTGTGCGGGCCTGGAGGCTCGCACGACAGCCGATCTGGAGGTCGGCGCTACGCAGGTGCGGCGCTTGTAACATCCAGTGAATTCAGTTCGGTCATACTCTGAAACAGTGCTACGGTAGTCGTACGTTGCCCAATTGGAGGTTGCTCGCGGTGCAAGTGCGCGGATGCATTAGTGCTCTTCTCTCTGTTGCTCTTCTGGGTGGCACGACTGCTCACGCCAAGGTGGTTGAGGACGTTCCCGGGTCGCTCGAGGGCATGGAAACTGTTTGGGATGCTTTGAAGACGGCCGACCAGCGACCGGTGCATATTCTCTATATGCACGGGATCAATTCGCTGGGATCGGACGACTCCCAGGTTTTCCGCGATTCGATATGCAAGGTTGCTCACCTGTGCGAATCCAAATGGCAGAAGGCCGGCACGGAGTATGCGGATTACGGCCCATATGCGCTGGATGCGACGCCGCCGACGCTCGAATACCTGGGCGTGCCTATCTGGACAAGCGAGAACGACGCTGCGGAGTGGCGCGCTTCGGCGCCTTTTGTTACGCACTACGTGGTGCGGCTGCGTGGGCATAACGCCATCCTGGTGCTGGACGAGATCAACTGGTGGCCGCTCGTTCTCAAGCTCAAATGTGAGCGTATTGTGCCGGGCGATTCGCATCTTGCCGGACCCAATCGGAGCCTGCTGAGTTTTTGTTCCTTGCCGAACAAGGACGACCCGGACAACGCGAAACGGTTCAAGCAGTATCAGTGGCTGACCGAAAAGCAGGCGAGTGACCTTGGCCATATGCCGAATCGGGCCGCGCTGATTAACCGCGGGCTCAAGACAGGGCTTGAGGACTGGGGATTCTCCGACGTGTTTCTGGGGATCGGGCCTCTTCGGCCGGTTCTTGAAGAGGGAATCCGGCAGTTGATTGCGAAGTCGGCAGCCTTCGACCCTCGGGCCAGCGCGGGCACAAAGTCAGTTCACGAGGGCCGGCAAGCTTACAACTGGCAGGAGCATTTGCAAAGCGGGAAGAGTGACGACCAGGTGTTTGTTGCGGTGACTCATAGTATGGGCAGTTTTCTAATTCTTGACTCACTCGATCTCGGTACAGCAAATCGAGCGAAGGCGGCTCCCCATTCGCTGCAGGCTCAGCAGGATTCGATTGAGGTTCAGGCGCTGCAGTACGTTGCTGAGCGGACTTCGCTGATCTACTTTTTTGCCAATCAAGTGCCGATCCTGGAGTTGGCGAACCTGAAGAGCGATGGCAGCTCTCAGGCGGCGGCTATCGGTCCAGACACGAGTCCCGATCCAAAGGCGGCACAGACCGCTCCGGCTTCAGAGACCGAACTGATCAGCCGATGGGCGCAGGTGCATGCCGCATTCGAGAACAGGGTGCATCCGAACGACGCTGTCGAGCAACCAAAGATACAAGTTGTGGCGTTCAGCGATCCCAGCGACCTGCTGACCTGGCGGGTGCCCAAGCTTCGCGATGTGGACGTGGTGAATCTATACGTGCAGAACGGGCTGCACTGGTTCTGGCTGCTGGAGTCGCCTACCACCGCCCACGACAACTACGCGAAGAACAGGGATGTGATTCACGTGATGTTTGGGAAGCAGTGAGGTGGGAGTTTGGGGCAGGCAGGCCCTTGTCCGGATGAAGTTGTACACGCGCGAGTCGGGAGACCCGCACGACAGCCGGTCTGGAGACCGGCGCTACAAAGTTCGAAACCCGACGGCCACTGTACTCGTTGCTTTCAGGCGAACAACGCGAAGGCCTTCTCGATGCGGTCGCTGACTTCTGGCGTTTCAGCGCCCAGGTTGTAATGGATCTCGAGAACAGTGGCGGGCGGCGTGGCCAGCGCTTTGATTGCGGCGACCGTCGCGGGCCAGTGGATGGTGCCGTCACCGGGCCAGAGGTGCTCATCCTTCAGGCCGTTGTTGTCGTGGACATGGACTGAGGCGATGCGCGGGCCCAGCGTGGCTACAGCTTCGGGGATGCCCACGGTCATTTGAGCGTGGCCGAGGTCGAGGCAGACGCCGATGTTGTCGAGGTGGCCCATTTCGAGAATGGTTACCAGGTGGTCGGGGGTTGTCGGCTCCGAGGTGAGATTCTCCACCAGCAGGCGAACTCCGAGCGGCCGGGCAAATGCGCCGAGATGCTCGAGCGCGGTCTGCGCATACTCGATGGTGCGCTGCGACCAGCCGTCGGTGCGTTCGCCGAGGTGCATGATCAGGTTGGTGAAGGGGATGAGTTCGGCGGCTTCAAGGGCGCGTTTGATCTCGTCCATCGCGTCGATGCGGCGGGATTTTTCGGGATGCAGCACGTTTACCGCTGGCGCACCGGCGCGGCCCATCTCGCGGTCAGGGAAGAGCGGCGCGTGCATGGAAAACGGCTGCAACGGATTTGAGCGGAACCAACTGGCCAGTTCAGACACGTCCTCGCGGCTGGAGTAGTCGAAGTGCTGGCGCGCGGCAAAGATCTCCACCGCCTCTGCTCCCGAGCGGGCCGCGAACTCAAGCAGTCCCGGATGGAGACGATGGTTCAAGAACAAGTGAGTCGACAGCGCACGCAGCATGGGCAAAGAATCTCCAGGATCCCAGGGGAGGATCGAAGGGTCTCGATTCTTGCTGGACCCCAAGTTCGATTGTCGCACTTTTGCAATGCGCTAAAGCGGCGGGGATGTTGTTCGGGATGGTGCATCGATCATGGCGTGAGACGGCTGGCGCGTGAAGTAAGCGCGGCCAAATTGCTTATGTTCTGAGTCGGAGCCCGACGAATAGTTTCCGAATAACAACCGCAGATCCTTCGACTCCGTTGGGCACAAAGAAGGTGCCCAACTGCGCTCAGGCTGACAGATTCTTGCAGTGCGAACTTTGGACTCAGGACGCTAAAAGCTGTCTCATAAATGTTGACGGACCGGGAAAGAGCGTCCCTCGGGGGCTAAAGCCCACGTCTTTGTTGGCCATTGCGGCACGACTGAAGTCGTGCCCTTTTAAAACCCCATTTATGAGACCAGCTCTAGTAGCCGGCGGCCTTGCCGTAGTGGCTGCGGTGATCCTGGCCACCGAGCAACTCGCCGGTCTTCGGGTCGACCTCGATACATTCGCCGTTGGACCAGTGGCCGTCTTTCATGTCGAGTTTGTATCCCATGGCTTCGAGGGCGCTGATGGTCTTCGGGCTGAAGCCGGGCTCGAGGAAGAGCTTGTCCGGCTCGTACTGGTGATGGAAGCGCGGCGCGTCGACGGCCTGCTGAATGTTGAGGCGGTCCTCGGCCACGGAGAGGAAGATGTTGGCAACGGTGGTGATGATGCGCGCGCCGCCGGGGGAGCCAAGCACGAAGCGCAGCTTGCCGTCTTCGAGGACGATGGTTGGAGTCATGGAGCTGAGCGGGCGCTTGCCGGGAGCGATGGCGTTTGCGGGGCCCTGAATGAGGCCGTAGAGGTTGGGCGCGCCGGGCTTGGACGCGAAGTCATCCATCTCATCGTTGAGCAGGAAGCCGAGCGAGCCGGCGGTCACGCGGGATCCGAAGGCATCGTTGAGCGTGGTGGTGACGGAGACGGCGTTGCCTTCGCTGTCGACCACCGAATAGTGGGTTGTGTCGTGCGACTCGGGCTTGCGGCGTCCGGCGGTGGCGGGAGGTGCAGGCAGAAAGCCTTGCGGGCGCTGAAGCGATGAAGATGGTGTGGCTGCTGCCGGATCGACACCCTTGCGCCAGGCGGCTGCGTACTCCTTCGAGATCATGGCAGCTACCGGGATCGAGTTGTATTCAGGATCGCCCAGATACTCGGCGCGGTCCATATATGCGCGGCGATAGGCCTCGGCAATCAGGTGTATCGAATTCGGAGAGCGGTCGCCGAGTCCGGCGAGGTCGAAGCCCTCAAGGATGTTGAGCGCGCTCACCATGACGATGCCGCCCGACGATGGCGGCGGGGCGCTGACAATCGTGTAGTTGTGGAAGGTGCCAAGGATGGGCTTGCGCTCGACCACGGTGTATTGTGCGAGGTCTTCGAGCGTGAGCAGGCCACCGCCCTTGCGGATGTCGTCGATTAACTCATGGGCCATCTTGCCGTGGTAAAAATCGTCGGGGTCGGCGGCGATTCGCTCGAGGGTGCGCGCGAGCTCGGGTTGGCGGAAGGTGTCGCCTTCTGCATAAAAGTTGCCATCGCGCTGAAAGATGCGCTTTGAGTCGGGGAAGCGGGCGAGGTCTTCGTCGGTGAGTTCTTTCGCTTCTTCGGCGGTGAGAACAAAGCCATCTTTCGCGAGGCGAATCGCGGGGGCCATTACTTTGGAAAGGCCGAGCTTGCCGTAATTCTTCTCGGCGTAGGCCAGGCCTGCCACCGAGCCGGGCGTCGCAATGGAGCGGTAGCCGATGACGCTGGAATTGAGGTCAGTATCGGGGAGCACGTTTCCGTGGGGGTCGAGGTACATTTTTTCGGAGGCGGCGAGCGGGGCCTTCTCGCGAAAGTCGATAAAGGTGGATTGGCCGTTGTGCATACGCAGCAGCAGGAATCCGCCGCCGCCGAGGTTGCCAGCGGCAGGATGGACGACGGCAAGTGCAAAGCCGGTGGCAACGGCCGCATCGACGGCGTTTCCGCCTGCTTTCATAATCTCGACGCCGGCGTCGGCGGCAAGATGGTGGACGCTGACGACCATGCCATGGCGGGCGCGCGCGGGTTGCTCGTCGAGGTATGGGATCACGCTTGTCGAGCCTTCCTGAGGTTGGGCCTGGGGTTGGGCCGTTGAAATCTCTGGACTTTGGTTAAACGCAAGGGTCAGAAGCGTTGCAGCAGCGAGGGCCAAGATGGTGCGCTGATGAGTCATGGTGTTCTGACAGGATAAACCGATGTGTCAACTGTGGCTCCATGGGTGTCTGAGCGCACACATCAGCACCGACGCGGCGTCTATGCTGATGTGGGGGTGCCTATGAATCGGAATCTTGCAATTCTTATCCTGGTTGGCGGGGCGGCCTTTGGCTGTACCCATGCGGCGGCGCAGCCCGATATCGCGGCCAGCATTTATGGCACATTCAGCGGGACGACCACTGGCAACAACATTGTTCAGAGCCCTGCGAACGCTGCCGGCGTGCTGTTGGAGGTCCGCGAGATCAAGAACCCACTGGTTGGATTTGAGGGGACTTACTCTTACAACCGGGCCGATCAGGGGTATCGACTTTATGCATTGCCACTCGACTGCCCTACGCCGACGTCTGGAGCCTGCGGTGTGGTCAGTGTGCTGGTGCCGAACAACGCGCATGAGATTACCGGCGATTGGATTGTCTCAATCAAGCTGGCCAACCTGCGCCCATTTGCGCTGGCCGGCGGGGGGCTGCTCTTGAATCAGCCCAGCAGCGCCCCAGCCAACGCCACGACCCTTGGGACCACCATGAGCGCCACCAAGGGCGTATTGGTTTATGGTGGTGGCCTGGACTGGCAACTCGTCCCGCACATTGGGCTGCGCTTCCAATATCGCGGCAATGTGTATAGCGCACCCGCGCTGACCACAGTCTTCACATCGAGCGGAGCATTCGTTCACACAGCGGAGCCAGTGGTGGGTATCTATTTCAAGCTGTGAGCTTGATTGGCCAGCGGGGATGCTGGAGGAAGTGGTACCTTGATTTCCACTAGGGTTGGCCCTCTCAGCCGTCTTTTAACTTGCGCGAGAACGAGCTGCAACAGGACCGAAGGTAGGATGCAGCCATGTCGAGCTCACTCCTCCGCAGCTTGTTCGTGTCGCTTGCAGTCGGCGTCGCTCCGGCGCTGGCCCAGAATGCCGGGCAGAGCGCAGCGCCGACGCCCGCGAGCCTGACAGCCAATGAGATCATCCACCGGGTGCAGCGCCACAACCAGGCGCGCCTCGATGAACTCCGGCAGTACAAGGCGACGCGCCACTACGCGATTGAGTACAAGGGCTTTGCCCACACGGTCGACGCCAAGATGGACGTTGAAGTCAACTACGACTCGGCCACGGGGAAGAGTTTTCGCATGGTTTCGCAGAGCGGATCGAATCTGCTGTGCGATAAAGTGCTCAAGAAGGCAGTGGACAGCGAAAAGGAAGCCTCGCAGGACAAAGCATCGACCGCGCTGAACGACACCAATTACCGTTTCAGCCTGCTTGGTACAGACACCGTAAATGGACGGCCTGCGTACATGCTGCACGAGGAACCGCTGAGGGAAGGCAAGTTTCTGTCGCGGGGAAAGATCTGGATTGATGCAGAGGACTTTGCGGTGGTGAAGATGGAGACGGAGCCGGCGAAGAGCCCGTCGTTCTGGATCTCGCGGACGTCGATCAACAGCTCGAGCGTGAAGACGGACGGCTTTTGGCTGCCGGGGAAAACACGGAGCGAGACGAAGGTCCGCATTGGGGGGACGGCAGTGCTGACGATCGACTACGGAACCTACCAGGTGGTGGCGGCGGAGATGGCGGGATTGGGGAGGAAGTAGGCCATTGGTCCTCAGGTCGCTTAGCAGCCTGTTGTGAAGCAAACCCAACCCGAGTCGATCCAGATTCGAATCTGCATGAGATTTCCACGGTCTCAATTTTGCGTATAAGATTCTCTCCACATCACCTGAGAGGGTTTTTATGTTTTGGAAGAGTCTCAATCCGAGAAGGCTGGCTTGCGCGATGCTGCTGGGTGGCATTGCGCTCGCTTTGTTTTCCAGCACCGCACGCTTAGCGATTGCGCAAAGCTGCAAGGTTGTACATCATCCACCGCCTACAGATGCGGACACAGCGTTTCTGGCTGGCGATTTTGCCAAGGCGGCTGGGCTTTACAAATCGGCGCTGGGGAAGGATGCAGGCGACCAGGATGCGACCATCGGCCTGGTTCACACGCTCTTGCGCCAATTCAAGGTGCAGGAGGCAGCGGATGCGCTGAAGGCGTACACGAAGTCTCCGGAGCCTCCTGCGCTGATGACGCTGCGCGGTGAAGTGGAACTGAGGCAGGGCGAGCCGTGGAAAGCTGCAAAGACCGCGGTAGCATCGCAAGGCCTGGACCCTTGCAACTCGCGAACTCTGTTCCTGCTTTCGAGAGTGGAAAACTTGAATTCGCAATTTGCGATTGCGCGCAAGACGCTGACGACAGCGCACAAGATTGACTCCGAGGACCCTGAGATACGGGCGGAATGGATAAAAACGTTGCCGATCGAGCAGCGGATTACGGAATGGGATGCTTACCTTTCGGCTCCCAGGGGAGATAGTGCGGATGAACGGACCAACCTGCAAACGGATCTGAACCATTTGAAGTCCTGGGCCGCAGGGCCGCGCGCCAGTTGCACGATGGTTTCGACGGCAGCAAACGCTGAAGTTCCTTTCGTCCCCATCGTGGGCGCGGGCAATACCCACCAAACTATCGCGTTTGGATTGACCGTGAAGATAAACAACCGCGAGACGCGGTTGGCGATAGACACCAGCTATAACGCGCGCCTGCCAATCGAGGGAGGAAGCGGAATACTTATCAGCAAAACTGCCGCTCACCATGCGGGCATTACGCCGGTTTACCAGAACGATGTTCCCGGGACTGGCGGCCAAGCGCCGCGCTCAGGCTTCGTTGGCATAGCCGACACCCTATCGGTGGGGGATGTCGTATTTCATAACTGTGCCGTGCAGTCGATGGATGTTAACTTTCCGAACGGCGCCGAGGGGATCGTGGGATTGGAGGTTCTTTCTCCCTTTTTGATCACGCTTGATTTTCAAGCAAAGAAACTCATTCTGGAAACACTCCCGGCTCGACCAACAGAGATGAAGGCCGCGGACGGGCTGTATAACCGATTCTGGGCGCCATCAATGAAGGATTATGCCCCGCTTCTGATTTCCGGAAGCGATATGGTTTTACCCGTGTCTGTGAATGGAAGCCCTCTCATGCCGTTCGTTCTTGACACCGCAATCAGTTACTCCGCCGTAACACCGCAGGCGGCCAGCTTGCTGACGACCGGACACAAAGATCTGAAGTTGGAAGACAGAAAGGCGATTGCGAATTGGAACGTGATCAGTCTGTCTGGGGATCAAGTATTGAACTTTGCAGGCGTATCGCTGAAGGAATCGCCAATCTATCCCTTTGACACAGCGGCGTTCACCGATGATTCCGGGATGGAGATTTTCGGGCTGATTGGGCTGAAGACAATAAGTCGCACGACCATTCACATTGACTACCGCGACGGGCTGGTGAAGTTCGACTATGATCCCGCACGAAAGAGTCCGTTTTTGTTTTGAGCCTGTGGCGCAGGGAAATTGAGACCTGCGCCACGCGGTTGCGATCCGCAGCGGGGTTTCTTCAGCCGATCCGGCTTCCCTTGTAGACCTTGACCGCAGAGCCGAGGGCGAGGAAGGCGGAATCCGGGGGGAGCTTCAGGATTTCGCCGAAGGCCTCACCGTAGAAGTGGGTCATATTGCCATCTACGTGGACCTCACGCGCGTTCCGCACGTGCCACTGGGGGTGCTGGATTTCGTATTCCTTGCTGCTGCCGTTGGGCTGCGCAGCATAGCCCCAGTAGTGCTCTGTGATGAACTGGCTGATGGAGCCCTCGGCGGGGATAAAGCTCTCACCCCCGGTGGTGAGGCGCAGCGAGCAGCGATTTTTGGAGGCGCCCCAGGCATATTCGGCGCCCATGGTGTGGCTTGTCGGGTCAGTGTGAATGCGGTGGGCCATGGGGACGGAGGAGTATTTTTCGTTGTAGCCGAGGCGGGCGATGGCGGCTACCCAGTATCGGGGAACCAGTTCGCGGATGAAGACCACGCCACGCTTTTCTCCACGCCGGACATAGAAGCGGAGGTTCACTTCTTCAAACGACTGGTGGAGGGGAATCGGAATCCCGTAGATGCGCGAGCGGTTGAAGAGGAAGCCGATGAGGCTGACGTAGACATGGCCGTCGTGGGAATCGAGTTCGGTGCCGCGGGGGACCAGGGACTCCAGGAGCGAGGGGTCGACGGCGTAGTTGGCCATCGCCAGCCACTTCCATTCGGCGGTCATGAAGAGGCCGGGGTTGGGCATGGTCTTAGTCTAGAGGGGTGGCCTGGCTGGCACGCCGCAGCGCATTGCTCTCAAGGCTGCTGTGTTACCGTTCAGATACGGCGTCCCTGAGCCCGGTCGAGCAATGCGGACTGGGTAACGATTGAAAAAGTAATTGCGATCGACCGGGACCCCGCGCGAACCCAGAGCATGTCTCAATTGCCGGAATCCACATCACCAGTGCCGCCCGCGAGCCCGGCGCGCATGCCCGGCCCGGTTGCGGTCGTTCCGCCAGATGTACGCGCCGGAGCCTCAGCAGCCATGATTCACCCCAATCAAAGGATTCCCCGTTGGCTCGAGCGCGCCGAGTTGTTTATTCGCGTGATGCTGAGGATGTACATCGGGGTGGCCATCTGTTACGCGCCGTGGTCCCGTTTTTTCTGGGATCAGAATCCGCTCTTTGTGCAGCATCCAATGCTAGCGAACATTGCCTTGAATGGCGCGGTTCGGGGCCTTGTGACTGGACTCGGACTGCTGAATCTGTGGTTCGCCTTCCTGGATGCGATGGGCAAGGGACGAGATGCGGATTCGAAGTGACAGGGTAGGTAGTGCGGAATGGTGCACACGACAGGAACATTGAGATCGCGTAAGGAATCTCTACACAAGTTCGGCGCTGCCCCAGGCGATCTTTTGCAGGGGCTAAAGCCCGCTCATTTTGTTGGCCCTATCGGCACGACTGAAGTCGTGCCCTGTTACAGGACAAGTTGTGCCCAGATTCCCTAAGCAAGGGGAGCGGCGCGCAGCCAGTCGAATGGATTTATCCAAGCTGGGAGATGAAAGCGCCCGGATTAAGGAAGTGGAATGAGTACTTCAAATCAAGGACCAACCGACAAGTCGCCCGCCCCGGCCGATGCCAAGCCGGCTGCCACCATTCCCGGAAACCACATGCCGCCCCCGCTTGGGAGCGCGCCGCTCGCATACGAGAACCCGGCATTTTTGAACAGCGCGGATGGACGCCTGATTCGCATTGTGTCAGAGTATCTTGAGCCGCTGGCCCGCTTCCGGCGCGAGCAGATTCAGGACACGGTGGTCTTCTTTGGGTCGGCACGCTTTCGTGGGAAGGAAGAGGCCGACCACGAACTTGAGCTGCTGGAGAACACCGGATCGAGCCAGCCTGCTCCGAGCCATGAGCAGCCCGCGAGCGCACCTGACATTGCTGCCGGCACTGCATCCGACTTGCAGCGCAAACGCGCGGTGGCGGCGGTGGAGATGGCCCGCTACTACGAGGATGCGCGGCGGCTGTCGAGCATGCTGACAAGCTGGGCCAAGTCGATTCCGTCGAAGCGGCATCGGTTTGTGGTGACTTCAGGGGGCGGGCCGGGGATTATGGAGGCCGCCAATCGCGGCGCCTACGAAGCCGGCGGCAAGACCATCGGTTTAAATATCAAGCTGCCTTTTGAGCAATCGCCCAACCCCTACATCACGCCGGATCTCAACTTCGAGTTTCACTACTTCTTCATGCGCAAGCTGTGGTTTGCGTATATGTCGAAGGCGCTGGTGGTGTTTCCCGGCGGGTTTGGCACGCTTGACGAGATGTTCGAGGTGCTGACGCTGGCGCAGACCCACAAACTGGCGAAGAAGATCACGGTGGTGATTTACGGCTCGGAGTACTGGAAGAAGGTCTTCAACCTGGATGTGCTAGTGGATACCGGGGCGATCTCGCCCAAGGACATTGAGCTGTTCCAGTTCGCTGACACGCCGGAGGCGGCCTTCAAGATGCTGAAGGACGGCCTTACGGAGAACTACCTGGCGGTGGAAGCGAAACATGGAGAGGCACCACCGCCAACCGATGGCCGCGCGGACGAAGAGTTGCTGAGGGGGCCACTGGTGGAGGAACTGCTGGGCCCGGAGATTGCCAAGACTCGGAGATAGCAGGGTGTAACCTTAGATATAGGAATTCTGCGGGGATCATCGGCTTTTGCGGGCATTTGGCGGGGTTTGATCGTAACTCTATTGATTCCTTTGTCGATTGAAGGGTTATTAGCGACCTGTTAACCGGGCCTTTATGGAAAAGACGCGATACTGGCTACAGCAGCCCAGCTATAGGAGCGGAGTCGAGCGGGCCTGCGGAGAAGGAGCGCCCATGGCAGCCTCATCCATCTCGTACCTTTGGCGGGATCCTCAGGCCGCGAAGGGATTTCGGTCCGGTGTATCGCTGCACAGCCACACCAACCAGTCCTCAGAGACGCTTGATTTTCTGGCCAATTTCGGGAACCAGTATCCAGTGATGCGTCCCCTTCTTTCGCGGATGGAGCGTCGCGCCGAGTCGATGTACGGCTTTCGCATCAACTATGCTGCCAGCTACTGGACTCCGCCGATGACGCCCAAGCTGGCATTCGATCTTGAGAGCAAGCAGATTCAGAATCTTGACGTAGCGCCAATGGTTTCGATCACGGACCACGACAACATCAAGGCTCCGATGCTGCTGCGCACGATTCCGAGCGCGCGTCAGATTCCGGTTTCAGTAGAGTGGAGCGTTCCTTATGGGACCCAGTCGTTCCACTTGGGCGTGCACAACCTGCCCAGCGCTCGCGCCACGGAGTGGATGGCAACGCTGGCGGAGTACACCGCCCATCCCAGCGAACGCCGGCTTGGGGAGATCTTCCAGGCATTGAATGACGAGCCGAATGTGTTGCTGGTGTTTAACCATCCGATGTGGGATCTCTACCTGATCGGGAAAGAGGAACACGAGTTCCTGGTTGGCGAGTTTCTGCAGAAGTATGGCGCTCACTTCCACGCGCTGGAGTTGAACGGCCTGCGCCACTGGGACGAGAACCGGGCGGTGCGCAGACTGGCGGAAAAGTGGAACATGCTTCTGATCTCGGGCGGCGACCGCCATGGTGTTGAGCCGAACGCGAACCTGAACCTGACGAATGCAACGAGTTTCACCGAGTTTGTCCACGAGATTCGGAAGGAAAGGAAGAGCGATATTGTCTTCATGCCCCAGTACGCCGAGCCGTGGAAGCACCGGATCCTGCAGTCGGCGATCGATGCAGTCCGCGATTATCCCGAGTTTCCGCAGGGCTCACGGACCTGGGATGAGCGGGTCTATCATCCTGATCGCCAAGGTGTGCCGCGGCCGTTGAAGGAACTGTGGCCCAGTGGCAGAGCTCCGAGGGTCATGAAGTGGAGCATCCAACTGGTCCAGTTGATGGGCAGGGGACTGGTTTCGGGTGGGCTGCGCATGGCGTGGAGCGAGGCACATCAGCAGCGGCTGGCCCTGGGCGAGCTGGACGGCTAGAGCGCGACGCGTACTGTGGGGCTGGGCAAGGAAGCCGACTGAAGATGAGGACGGTCAAGCCGCGAGTAGCGTACTTCCCAGACTCGTTCCATGAGATCAACGGGGTTGCGCACACCAGTCGCCATTTTGAGGCATTTGCGCGCCGACAGGGGCTGCCTTTTCTTTGCGTTCGCGCGGGCGATCGTGCACAGACATTCATTGAAGACGGCAATGTGTGGACGCTGGAGCTGCCGCGCGGGTTTCTGTCGTTTGCGCTGGAGAAGGATTTGCGTTTCGATCCGGCATTTCTGCGGCACATCCCGCACATCGAAGAAGTGCTCGATCGGTTCAAGCCCGATTTGATTCACATCACCGGCCCGAGCGAGGTGGGGATGTTGGGCGCGGCGCTCTCGCACCATATGGATCTGCCGCTGGCGGCGAGCTGGCATACCAATGTGCATGAGTACCTGGCGCGGCGGTCTGACTGGTTATGCAAGCTGCTGCCGAAGGCACATTCCGAGGCGGCGGAGCAGACTATTGAAGACCTGACGATGGCGCTGGCGGCCAAGTTCTACTCATTGGCGAGGGTTCTGTTTGCGCCGAACCGAGAGCTGTGCGCGCTGCTGGAGAAGACCACCCACCGGCCCTGCCCCCTGATGCCGCGCGGGGTGGACTCGGAGCTTTTTAATCCGGTGCGCAGGACCAGGGCTGCGGACGATCGCGAGTTTGTGCTGGGGTTTGTTGGACGGCTTTCGATCGAAAAGAACGTGACGCTGCTCGCGCAGATTCAGCAGGAACTGGAGCAGATGGGGCAGACGAACTTCCGCTTTCTCATCGTGGGACACGGGACGGATACGGAATGGCTGCGCGAGCATATGGCCCGCGTGCATTTGCCCGGCGTGTTGCGCGGGGAGGCGCTGGCCGAGGCCTACGCAAACATGGACCTGTTTGTGTTCCCGTCGCACACGGATACGTTTGGCAATGTGGTGCTGGAGGCGTTTGCCAGTGGGGTTCCGGCGATTGTGACGCCGGATGGCGGGCCGGCGAGTATTGTTCGCGACGGGGTGACCGGGCGCATTGTGCCGGATGGGGAGTTTGCGGCGGCGGTGGCGGGGATTCTTGCGGAACCCGCAAAACTTGCGGAGATGAGGAGTGCGGCGCGTGCGCATGCGCTGACGGCTAGCTGGGACTCGGTGTTTGAGGGGGTGTACGCGGCGTACGAGGGGATTCTGCCGGGGGCGGGGGCGGAGCGGGGCGTTGCAGTGAGCGCTGAAGCAAAGGCGATCTAGCTGAGCCGTTGCCCAGTCCTGAGATCCAGCGCAAACTCCGTTTCCTTGTCGGTGAGCATGTCCCAGCCGCGTCCGTGGAGGGTTGGGCCGTTGATGGAGACGATCGTCACGCCTTCCGACGAGAGGCGGTCCGACTGCCATGCCAGGCCTTCTGCGCCCCAGGCGAGGATGGAATGGTGCCCGACAAATATCAGCAGGTTCATTTCCGGGACAGGACGGATTTCGAGGACTGGGCGGTAGGAGAGCATGGTGAACTGCTCCGGTGCGGCGGTGTTGATGAGGTAGGCATATCCGCCGGAGACGGCGCAGATCTCGTGGGGATTGGGGCAGGACCAGATTCCGGTGGGAACGATGGGGTTCTGAAAGCCGAGGGCGCAGGTGGCGAGGAGCTCTGTTGCTTTGGCTTCGGCGCGGATCATCAATTCCAGTGCGCCGCGTTCGACTTCTTCGGCTGCACGCGGGTAGACGAAATGGCGAGGCGGTAGGATCAACGGCCGAGCGGGGAGGATGCGGGCGTGCCAGCGGTGCGGGAAGGTGAGGTTTGTGGTGGGGGCGGTCATGGGAGCACGGAACAAACATTCCTCAGGGGCTGCAGCCCGGTTGTCTTTGTTGGCCCTATTGGCCCGGCTGAAGCCGGGCCGTTGTTACAAAACCCTGTGCGCGAACATGCGGCACTGGCCGAGCAAAGTTGACTGGGCGACATTGGGGCTGAAGCCCGGTTGTCTTTGTTGACCCTATTGGCCCGGCTGAAGCCGTGCCGTTGTTACAAAACCCTGTGCGCGAACATGCGGCACTGGCCGAGCAAAGTTGACTGGTCGACATTGGGGCTGAAGCCCGGTTAATTTTGTTGGCCCTATTGGCCCGGCTAGAGCCGTGCCGTTGTTACAAAACCTTGGCGCAGCCTTCATGGCTTGTAGTTCAGGATCCAGTCTTCCTGTTCCTGCATGTCGGGAACGGGGACGCCGCGGGCTTCCTGAATTGCGGCGAGGGCAGCGGCGGGCTTCCAGCCGAGATGAATGAGGGCGCAGGCCGCCGTTACTGTGGAACGGCCGATGCTGCCCTGGCAATGGATGCCAACGGCTCGTCCGGCCTTTAGGCGCTCGGCAAGGTCCTGCACAAAGCCGCGAAATGAAGCAGGTTCTCTGGGAACTGAGTGATCGCGCATCGGGAAAGGCAGAAACATGAGGCCGAGTTCTTCGGCGATCTCCGGCTCCTGGGCGAGCCCGAATGCCACAGCTTCTCTTGCTTCCATGAGCGAGACGAGGGTTCGGATTCCGGCCTGCTTGAATTTGAGCAGCTCGGCACGCAACAACTGTCCGCCGCGCGGCCGGAGAACGATGGCCAGTCGCGGAGGCGTGAAGCTGGGTGAAGCGCCGGGGGGCGGCGCGATCCAGAAGATTTCTTTCATACCATCGGGCATGCTCGTGGGGATTTCGTCGGTCGTGCGACTTAGGAAGCCGCCTGGAATGCTGGTGGGCGCGGGCTGAGGCTTGCCCGGGGGCAGCTCGACCGGGAAGTCTTTGGGGATGATTCTCGGTACGATTTTTGACCAATCGTGCACGTGGTCAGACTCCAACAAACTGCAGAATTCGGGCGTGGACGGTGGGAATTGGAAGGCCCAGCGAAGCGCCCTCCTCGATGAGCGGGATCAGCTTGTCGAAGTCTGGGCCGGAGTGATAGCCGGTAAGCGCAATGCGGACGGGATGGTAGAGATCCTTGCCCTTCGCGCCGGTCGCATCCTTGATCTCTGCCATCCATTCCTTGAACTCTTGAGGCGTGACCACGGAGGCTTGGGTTCTGAGGCGTCCGGCGAGTTCAGAAAGGACGGATCGTGCCGTTTCCACTGCAAGGACTGCTGCATTCTCAGGGTTCTTGCGCGCCTTCTCTGGATCGAAGCCGAAGATGAACGCGGTCTTTGCCGGGAGTTGCGAAAGATGATCGATGGAAGGCAGGAAGACGGAAAGGAGGCGAGCGAACCAGGCCTTGCGGAGTTCGATTAAGGGCGCAGAAAGCTGGCCGAACGAGATTGGCGGGTCCTGTTGGGCAAGCACGGCCATCATCTCGACGGTGTGCAGCTCAGAGGAGGACCAGAGAGGAAAGATGTCAGGGCGCGCGATGCAGAACTGCCGTTCGGCGAGCTTGGCGATGCGCTCCGGATCGGCCTTCTTGATGTAGTGGCGATTGAGCCAGTTCAGCTTGTCGAAGTCGAAGACGGCGGGGCTGGGCGTTACGCGCTCGAGCGAGAAGACTGGCACCAACTCGGCCAGCGTGAAGGTCTCGGTCTTGCCGTCCTCTGCGCCCCAACCGAGCAGGGCCAGGTAGTTGGCCACGGCCTCAGGGAGATAGCCCATCTGGCGGAATGTCGAGACGGAAGTTGCGCCGTGGCGCTTTGACAGGCGTTCGCGGTCCGCACCAAGAATCGTGGAAAGGTGAGCAAACTGGGGCACGGGCCAGCCGAAGGCCTGGTAGATGGCCACTTGCTTTGGAGTGTTGGAGATGTGGTCATCGCCGCGGATGACGTGGGTGATGCCCATGAGCGCGTCGTCGACCGTGACCACGTAGTTGTAGACGGGAACGCCTGACGAGACGGACGAAGCGGAGCGGACAAGCACAAAATCGTCGACTGTCTCGGGGGCAAATTCGATGGGGCCGCGGACAATGTCGTTGAACTTGAGCGGGCGGTCTTCGATTTTGAGACGGACCGCAAAGGGCATGCCCGCGGCGAGATTCTTTTGGATGGTGGCTTCGTCGAGGCCCAGGCATCGGCGGTTGTAGATGTGGGTTCGGTGCTCGGCTTGAGCCTTCACCCGCTCAAATTCGAGGTCCTCGGGCGAACAGAAGCAGCGGTAGGCCTTGCCCTCGGCCAGCAACCGTGCGGTGTGCTCGGCATATATTTCCAGGCGTTCCGACTGGCGGTATGGGCCGTAATCGCCGGTTGGCTGATCGCCGAGCATTGCCTGTTCGGCAGTTACCGGGCCCTCGTCCCAGTCGAGCCCGAGCCAGCGAAGATCCTTCATCAGGTCGTCTTCAAAGCGTGCTTCAGAACGCTCGAGGTCAGTATCTTCAATGCGCAGAATGAACTGTCCGTTGTTCTTGCGGGCATAGAGCCAGTTGTACAGAGCCGTCCGGGCATTTCCTACATGGAGGAGGCCGGTCGGGGATGGAGCGAATCGAACACGGGGAAAAGAGGAATTCATAGCAGTATTGAATGATAGCGGGTGAAAGGTAGGATCGTCTTGGTTTTGGCGGCGTGGGAGGCGGAAATCGGTTTTATCTCAGCGCTGCTCAACCGGCTGGCAAGGCCGGAGTTCAGGCAAAATGCTGCCAACCCAGGGGCTTCAGCGGCTTCGAGCCTTGCGCTGTCTTCAGAGTAATTGCTGCGCGCTTTCCGGTTCGCGGCAGGATGCGTCCGATGCGCTTGACGGGCACGCCGGCTATTGCCCTGGGAACGCGGGCTGACTCCGGCGCGGTGAAGAGCAGTTCATAGTCTTCACCGCCGTGGAGGGCTTGTTCCAGCGTCGCGCCGGGGTGAATGGGCAGCAGGTCTGCCTCGATCTCAGCCGTAACACCGGACTCCTCGCAAATGTGCATCAAGTCGGTTGAAAGCCCGTCGCTGAGGTCGATTGCGGCCGTGGCCATGCCGCGCTTGCGGAGCCAGAGGCCCTGGGCGATGCGTGGTTGCGGGTAGAGATGCAGAGCTACAGGCGAAGAGCTGCCGGCGCCTTGCTGGCTTGCATCTTGCCCATCGGATTCCGCCATCTCCTTCAGACGCGAAAGTCCGGCAGAAGAGCCGCCTAGTGTTCCGGTGACGTAGAGGGCGTGGCCCGGCCGCGCGCGGGAGCGGAGCAGTGCTTTGCCGGCCGGAACGGCGCCCACCAGGACGATATCCGCCAGCGGGATTGGGGCTTCAGACAGATCGCCGCCGGCCAGCGTCGTATTGTGGGCCTGGGCCAGCTTGAGCAGCCCGTCATAGAAATGGCGGGTCCACTCAGAAGAAAGTTCAGGGGGAACGGCGAGGGAAACAAACGCCGCCACCGGCCTGGCGCCCATTGCAGCGAGGTCGCTGAGCCCTCGAGCGATTGCGCGATGGCCAATTGATTGAGGGGGATGGGTGGCCAGCCAGAAATGCCGTCCGGCGATGGAGAGGTCGGTGGTGACGGCGAAATCTTCTCCTTTCCTGGGCCGCAGAAGGGCACAGTCGTCTCCGATTCCGAGGCGGACCTGGCCACGGGAGGCATTGGGCACCCGCCGCCGGATCATGCGGATGAGAGCCAGCTCACCGTTGGTCGGCGCATTTGACGTTTTGTTCGCAATCCTTGGCACATCTGTAGGATAGGGCAAAAAGCGGAGCACAGGGAATTCTCCTCTCGGTCAAGTTTTCGCCCACTTCGCCGATAAACGCATGACGGGGAAGGAGGTTGGGTAAGAGATTCAGCCAATCCCTCAAAAGTGAAGGAAATGCACAGGAATTTGCGTTGACCTGCGTTTGGACGCTCTGGTAACCTTGACGAACGTTACGAGATTGCTTTTGAGTTGTGGCGAGCTCGGCTTCTGCCGAGCAATTTTTCATTGCCTTGCGCTTTTCTATAAGTACTTGGCGAATTTGCGGCTCTGGTTGGTTGCAGAGTTGAAAGGCATCCATGCTTCGCAAACGCTACTACATTCTTTTTGTCGCGCGCGATGAAGACGGTCGTGTTCGCAAGATACCGCTGCCGCTGAGCTATGCGTATGGCTTCGTAGCTGCAGCGCTGGTGGGGGCCTTCACGATCGTGGGCCTGGCGGGTTCTTACACGCGCATGCTGCTGAAGACCGAAAGCTTCAACCAGGTCCGGCAAGACCGCGAGAATCTCCGCAAAGACTACAAGCAGATGGCGCAGATTGCGCACGATCGCGGAGTGCAGGTAGCCTCACTCGGCGCTCTGGCCAATGAAGTGACCGCACTCTACGGACTACGCCAGAACAAATTGGCTGCCAACCAGGCCGCCAATGCTGCTGCCGCTCCTACGCCGAGCACGCTCGCCCTCAGCGAGGACGTGAACCAGCAGCAGGTCAAGATTTCACTCGATCAGTTTTACAACCTGCGCACGCAGGCGCTTTCAGGCCGGGTTTCGCGCGCGCTTGAGAATGGGCTCAGTCCGAGCTTCGACGGCGACTGGAACGCGCTGGCCGATGCACCATCGCTCTGGCCAGTTGAGGGCCGGGTAGGCTCGAGCTTTGGCGAGCGACAGGACCCGATCAACGGCGAAGGAGCTTTCCATTCCGGCATCGACATAGAGGCGGCCACCGGCACGCCAGTGCGCGCATCCGCGGACGGCGCAGTCGCATCGGCTGAGATGGCGAACGGATATGGCCGCGAGATCGTGCTCAATCACGGCCACGATGTTGAAACCGTCTACGGCCACCTTTCCGCTATGGCTGTGATTCAGGGTCAGCATGTGTCGCGCGGGCAGGTAATCGGCTACGTGGGACAGTCGGGCCGCGCAACCGGGCCGCATCTCCACTACGAGGTTCGCGTGCATAACGTGCCGGTGAACCCGCACAAGTACCTGCGCATGACCTACAGCGAAGTGGCCACGGTGGAAGCAGCCAATTCGACGTTATCAACCAGGTAGCTCCAGAAGATTCTCGATCACATGCGAAAGCGGCTCCCCTTGCAATGAGCCGCTTTCGTTGGCAGGAGCTTTGAGCCTGATTGCAGGATTCAAGTCCGATGGAGCGTCGCGCCTTATTGTGCGGGCGGGTTCACCATGCAACCGTCGAACGTGAAGACAAAAGTTCCCGCTCCCGTCACGTCCATCGTGAGTGTTTGTGGAATCAGGAATCCCTTCAACGTCTGGTATTCCACGCCGATTTGCATCTTCTGCGCCTGTTCGGGGGTTGCTCCCGCAGGCTGAACGACGGCTGAGAAGCTACTCACCAGGAGCCCGTTCGGAGTTGGCTTGTAGGTCGGGTCGAAAGACACTTTTGTTCCGCCCATGTCCACGTTGAACTGCTTGAGCACGTTGTTTGCATCCAGCACCTCGGTGAGCGCAGTTGTGCCGTCGACCGCGTGAATGGTGTGGCCGGTCGCCGTCTTGGTAACTTCGAGCCCCGAGGTCGGATCCGGGATCACCGACCCGTTTACGAACGGCGTCCAGAACTGCAAATAGCCCTGCAGCATCTGTCCGATTCCCTTGTGCATGGTGTTGAGCAAATTGGTCGAGTCCTGATCGGGCGTGGTGTCAGTGGTTGACGGCGTCCAGTCGAGTCCTGATCCGGGCCCATTCAGGCGGGCGTGGATGGTGAGCTTGACAGAGTTGAGCAGCGCAATGGGCTTGGTGTCGTCTTCGGCGGGCGTGCCTTTCGCCTTCTGCACAGTCTTGAAGATGTTGGCCCAGTCGGGGTGAACGGCGCAGTCGAAGCCCGTGAGCCCTTGTTTGGTAGTTGAGTAGTACAGGCTGCTCGCCTTGGCCAGGAAGGCCGCGTTGGCATCGGCCTGAGCGGCTGGCGCGGCTGCGGGGGCAGTGGTGGGCGGGGCCTGGGAAAAGGCGGCTGCGGGGGTGAGAACGACAAGAAGCGCAATGCCCGCAATAAATACTTTCGCAAAAACGGGTCGGTACATGAAGTCCTGCTTTCGAATGAGTTTTAGCAATCTTACTCCCGGATGGAGGAGATGAGGGTCAAAACCATGGGGAACACCAAATTAAGCAATTGAAGGACAGCAGGAAGCGGTAGTGCCGCGCGTGGTATGGTGGGTGCGGGAATTTTGACCCGAAAAGTTTGGAGAATAGCCGTGAATCGTCGTTTCTTTTGCTTCGCCGCAGTTTTTGGCCTGTTGGTATCTGGTGCAACAGCGCAGGCTCCCTCCGACCCCTCACAGGCTTCTTCCAAGCCGGAAGTTCGCGGCGCTGCCCTAGCTACGGCATTTGCACGGGCTAACCACCTGAAGCGGGGCATCAACGCGTCTATTTGGTTCGCTCAGCATCCGAGCGACTATTCAGCGAACTGGACAGATAAGGAGATCACGAAGGAAGACATCGCGCTGATGGCCAAGATGGGTTTCGACAACGTCCGACTGAGCATCGACGCCGCGCCGCTGGGGCAATCGATGATGAGTTACGGGCGCGGGCCCAACGCCGACTTCCTCACCCGACTGGACACCGCTGTGGACACCATTCTGGCCGAGGGCATGGCGGTACAGATCGATCTGCATCCCGAGGAAGACTACAAGCAGCGGGTGAAAACCGACAACTCCGCCGTCGACCGGATGGTGATGCTATGGCGCAGGCTGGCCGCACACTACGCCGACCGCGACCCCGAGAGCGTGTTCTTCGAGATCATGAATGAGCCAGAGGTCAGCGATCCGTATCGCTGGGCGGGGATTCAGGCGCGCGTCGCCGCGGCGATCCGCGAGGTTGCTCCGCGCAACACGATCATCGCCACCGGGCCGAATTATTCCGATATTGCGGACCTGCTGACACAGCATCCGCTTCTGGATGGAAATGTGATTTACAACTTTCATTTCTACGACCCGCATGAGTTTACCCACCAGGGCGCAGGATGGGGAGCGCCTTATTGGATTTACGAGCACGGCATTCCTTATCCGGCCAGTGAGGACACGATGAAGGAGCTGTTGAAGGAGATTCCGGACCCCGCGGATCGTTTCCGGCTGGAGAACTACTGGCTCGACCACTGGGACGCGCACCGCATCAAACTGCTGATGAATGAGGCCGCCGCATGGGGCAAAACCAACAACGTGCCTCTGATCTGCAACGAGTTTGGCGCCTATCGCCGGGTGACTGATCCTGCCTCGCGCAATGCATGGATTCACGACGTGCGGACCGCGCTTGAAGCGGACGGTATTGGCTGGGCGATGTGGGACTTCCACAGCGGGTTCGACGTGGCGCCGAGGGACAAGGATACCGGGAAGTCGGTGCCCGACCCACTTACCGTGGAGGCGCTGGGGCTTAAGAAGTAAGTGGAGCTGGACTGAGTGCGGGCCCCGCCCCATGGCCAAAGACCTGGCCATGGGGAACCCGCATCTGAATTCATGCATTAGGAGGCGCTGAGACCAGCATGGTTCTCAAGACAGAACTGACCGGGAGGGGTGCGAGGCTGAGTGTTTGTTCTCTAACCATGGCTATCGTGTTGCTCTCAACCACTTCGGGGCGATCGGGCAACGCGCAGTCTGGCACAGGACAGCCGGCGACTGCGCAGACCGCGCCGGATTTTCCGGCAAAGGACTGGCAGATGGTTTCGCCGGAGTCGGAGGGGTACTCATCGAAGAAGCTTGAGGCGCTGCGCGCGTGGCTGGCGGCCGGGCCGACGACGGCGATGGTCATTGTGGTTCACGGGCACATCATCTTCAGCTATGGCGATACGGCGAAGGTGAGCAAGATTGCTTCGGTGCGGAAGAGCATCCTGTCGATGCTGTACGGGAAGTACCAGGCCAACAAGACGATCGATCTTGACAAGACCGTGGACGAACTCGGATTGGCGGAGGCGGATAAGCCGTTCCTGCCGATCGAGAAGACGGCGACACTGTTTCAGCTTCTTTGCGGGCGGTCTGGAATTTACATGCTGCAAGGCAACGTTTCACCGGACAAGGACCTTATTGAGGCGTCGGAGCCGCGACGCGGTTCTGAACCTCCGGGAATGTATTTTCACTACAACGATTGGGACTTCAACGCCGCCGGCACGGCATTTGAGAAGGCGACGGGCAAGAACATCTACGATGCGTTGCAGAAAGATCTTGCCGTGCCGATCGGCATGCAGGATTTTGACCGGGCCAAACAGGTGAAGATTCCGCATAAGGGGCAGGTGCATCCGGAGTACGCGATGTACCTGTCAACAAGGGATATGGCGAGGCTGGGACTGCTGATGCTGCGGAATGGGAACTGGAATGGGAAGCAGGTGATTCCGGTGGATTGGGTGCAGGGGTCGACGGGAGTATGGACTCCGTTTGAAGAGATGAATCCTCCGTATCTTCGGGCCCTGGGAGCGCCGGAGCGGTGGGGATTCGGGCTGATGTGGTGGGTATGGGACGCGCATCCTTATGCGGGCGACCGGTACTTCCTGCCTTTTCAAGGGGCATTCGAGGCGCGCGGGACAGCGGGGCAGTACATCACGGTGTTGCCCGCACGGGATATGGTGCTGGTGCACAAGGTCTACATCGATGTGTACCCACAGCCGGCGGTGGATCAGGAGCAATGGGACACGATTACGAATATGGCTATTTCGGCGGCGTGTTCGGGACCGTGCAAGTAGGGGTGGAGTTGGTGCGGCGAACTCCGCCAGCCGTGATTACTTGCCTGTGTAGGTGACGTGCCAGATGGAGCGGGAGCCGTCGTCGGAGACGAACAGGGAGCCATCGCTGGCCTGGGCTACGCCGACAGGCCGCCCCCAGACTTGCCCATCCGCAGTGACGAAGCCAGTGAGGAAGTCTTCGTACTCGCCGGTGGCATGGCCGCCCTTCATGGGCAGGCGGATGACTTCGTAGCCGGCGCGCTGGGCGCGGTTCCACGATCCATGCTCGGCGGCGAATCCATCGCCGCGGAAGTTGGCGGGGAACTGGGTGCCGGTGTAGAAGAGCATCTCGAGCGAAGCGAAGTGCGGGTTTACGAGGATGTCGGGGGTGATGACCTTGCCCAGCAGTTCCGGATGCTTGCCGGGATGGCGTGGATCGTTTACGCCGCCCTTTCCGTTGTAGTAGAACCAGGGCCAGCCGTAGAAGCCGCCTTCCTGAACGTGGGTGACGTAGTCGGGAACGAGGTTGTTTCCCAGGCCGTCGCGCTCATTGGTGGAGCACCACAGCTCGCCGGTGGTGGGGTTGATGGCTTCACCCACGCAGTTGCGGATGCCGGAGGCGTAGACCTTCACGAATTTGCCCTCGGGCGTGAACTGGAGCACGTCGGCGCGATGAAGTTCTTCGGGGTGGGTGTCGGAGTCGTCTACGTTGGAGTGGGAGCCGACTGAAGCGAAGAGCTTGGCGCCGTCTTTGGAGAAGGCGAGATCGCGCGTCCAGTGGCCACCGCCGCGGAGACGGCCTCCGCCGGGGAGCTCAGCGAGTTGCTGGGCGGGGCCGGTGGCCTTGAGGTCGCCGGACTTGTAGGGGAAACGGACGATTCCGTCGGTGTTTCCAACGTAGAGCCACTTCGGATTGGGCCCGGCGGGATAGAAGGCGATTCCAAAGGGAAGGTTGAGGCCGGTGGCGAACTCAGACTCGATTTTGGCTTTGCCGTCCGCGCCGACGCCACGGAAGACCTTGATGATGCCCGGCTGGCTCTCGGCGAGGAAGATGTCGCCATTGGGCGCGGTGCGGATGAGGCGCGGATTGTCGAGGTCCGTGGCGTAAAGCTCAACCTTGAAACCCTTGGGCGCGACGGGCCAGGCCCCTTGCGGTCGCGGAACCAGGGATGGACCGTTGTCGACGGACTCGCTCGGGTTGGGTGCAGGCAGGTCGGCGGCGGTGAGGTGTCGCCGGATTCCGGGAGCCTCGTGCGCCGCATCGGTAAACGCAGCCTGGCCGGTGAGTACGGTTTGTTTTGGCCGTTCGGCCACCTGGGCTACAAGGCAGGAGACAAAACCAAGGGAACAAATTAAAGCAATCGCTCGGGATGAACCTTTGCGACGAATGATGCGTGCGTGACGAAGCATTGAACCTCCGGGGTACTTTGGTGTCAACAGAGTTCGGCCTCGAAAAGGGGGCGTGGCCGACCAGGACGCGTTGTAACTGAATGACGTTGGTCGCTGGCGGAAGGCGAGCGCATTCCGGCAGGAAGGACGACTCCACCGGGGAAAGTGAATCCGACTACTTGGATGCGTCAGGCGGGAAGTTGGATGCGGGAGTAGAAACGGTTGGTGCGGGTGGGGCAAGGGGGGTGTACTTGAGATCGGGGCCCTCCGATTTAGCGAGACTGGCGAGCAAGCCGGACGACAGTGAGGCAGTGACTACGACACGGTTTTTCTTTTGGTTGACGACGGCGGTGCGCAGCAGGTCTCGGAGTCCGTTGTTGGCGGGATTAGCGGCGAGGGGTTGGGCCAGTCCACGCGCAAGCGTCAGCAGCGTAGCCATTGCGGCTGCCTGGTCAGTGGCCTCGTCGTTGGACCCTGCAATCTCTTCCATTCTCATGTTCAGGGTGCCGGCGAGGTTGAGCCCCGGCGTTACGCTGGCGATGATGGTGGAGTCGGCCTCCAGCGGCAGCGAAATGCCAAAGACGTGGATGGAGCCACTCTCAGAAAATGGCAGACCGATCTGGCCCACGCCCCACGCGAGCGACAGCAGCGGCACCTCGCTGTAGTGTTCGCGGAGAAGCGTTGATCCGGCCAAGGGCAGGGCAGCGGTGCGATGGCCATCGATGATGGCATGAATCTTCTCAGTGGTTGGAAAGTTTGAGACGGCCACCATGTCGTAGCCGATTTGTACGATCCTGACGGTACGCCCCTCGGAGGGAATCGAGTAGACAGTGTGTCCGGCGTAGGTTTCGCGCGAGGTAGCGTTGCTGTCGAGCCACGCGTTGAGCCGCTGGCCAGTGAGCCTGCCCACCAGCACCATGGAGTACGCGACGGGGCCGTTTGGCCCGTTTGGATCGGGCATGCGGTGGAGCGCCACGGCGGCCTGGTCGAGGTCGCGCTCCCAGTCGATGCCGGTAGCATCGACAAAGCGCTGGTACTCCGGGACCCGCGTGGGAGGCTTGAGATCTTTGAAATGGGCGAGGGCACGAATCGGCTTAAAGTTGATGTAGACGATGCCGTCAGCCTCTGGGAGCAGGCGAGCCGCCTCAGGCGGGGCCTTGGACCGCAGGAAGACCGCGAGGGCCAGCAAGGCCACCACGGCAGCAACTACAACAAGCGTCCTGCGGGTGCGTCGGTGCATTGGGCTTCAGAGAACAAGGTACCATCCCGGGCGGGGCGGTACCTTGTTCGGGGATCGGTAGAACGAGCTAGTTGCGGCCGAAGTCGAAGACCTTGCCGGAGTCAGGCACCTTGAGGTCGGAGTTGGCGGGCGTGGCGAGATAGGAGACGGGGACGAAGGCGTACTCGCCGGTGACCAGGGCCTGAACCAGTTCGACGCGATAGAGGCCGGGACGAATTTTGGTAAAGGTGAACTCGGATGTTTCGTTGTGCTCGGTGCCGACGGAACTGCCAAATGCGGCGCGTTCGCCGATGACAGCCTCGCGGTGGCCGTCCTTCACATCGAATTTGACGATGGTGAAGTTGTTAGGGTTGGTGTTTGCCGAGAATGTGGTGGCATCGGCATTGGCGGCGGTTGCCGTTTCATCGAAGTAGACATAGAAGACGGGGCGCGGGTCATTGGTGCGGACATCGGCATGGGCGCCGTTGACGGTGGCTTTGGCCTTCATCTTGGTAAGCCCGACGGTGAGGTCTGTGGTGAGCTTGCTACCGGAGTTTGCGCGGGAGTAAATGGTTCCGGCGAGGCGGGTGAGCTTGGTGCCGGGTGCGGAAATGTCACTGAAGAGATAGATGCCGAGGTCACGCTGTCCGGCGGGATCGTCGGGATTTGAGGACATTCCCATGCCTGGCGCCGGTGACGCGGCGGGAGCTACAGGAGCCGTTGGTGCTGCGGGCGCGACCGGCGGCGCAGGCGAGGCGGCAGCCCTGGCCACCACGGCATTTACAACCTTGTCGCTGGCGCCGGCGGCCTTGAGGGCAATGATGCCGTCGGGGGAGACGTCAAAGTTAGATGGCTGGGCGTTGACCGTATTTACGATCAGATCGTCTGACAGGCCAGCTTTGACGAGCTTGATGACGCCGTCGTTGTTGAGCGGCTGTTGCGCGACGAGGATGGAGCAGGCTGCCAGAATAACAATGGACAGTAGGGTCTTGCGCATGGAACTTCTCCTTACATTTTAGGGGAATAGGGGCTCCCGGCAGGGAGTTGAGGTCGCAATCTGGTGAGCGTTTCGCATGGAACGGCTGGGGAGCGAAACGGGGGTGCGAATAGCGAACCAATTTGCCTTCCAAACTGCGAGAGTTCGCGGCAAATTCAGTGTAAACGCAGAGTGGGGGCGATGGGAGGGATTTGTATGGGGGAAATCAAAGCGGTGTGAGAAGAAGAAGCTCAGGCTCGGGCTGGCCGGGCATGAGCTTCTTGTTATTTCATCGTGCGGTCGTCGAGTAGCGCAGTTAGAGTGCAGTGCCTAGTTTCGGCCGAAGTCGAAGATGCGGCTGGGGGATATCGCGCCGCCGAAAGCAGAGCCTGCGGAGCTTTGTTGGGCCGTGGAAATAAATCCGTACTCCCCAGGTTCCAGCGGCGCGTTCAGCGTGACTTTGTACACCCCGGGGCGCAGCTTCGTGTAGGTGAAATTGGTCACGGCCTTTTCGTCGGTGCCGCCAGACGCGCCAAAGGCGTTCATAGATCCAGTTGCTGTTTCTCTTGTAGATCCTTTGATGTCGAACTTGAGCAGGGTGTACTCGTTTGGCGTGGTTGTGCCGCTGAAAAAGGTCGAGGATTGGCTCAAACCCGCGCTCCGCTGCTCAAAGTAGAAATAGAACACAGGCTGGGCGTTGGAAACTCTCACGTTTGCATGGGCACCTCGGAGCACCGCCTTTACTTTGATCTTGGCGATGCCGTAGGTCATGGCAGACGCAAACATGCCGCCCGTCTTGCCTTGTGAATAGACTGACGGGTCAAGCATGGTCATTTTCGATCCCGCAGGAGCGGTTTCGTCATAAATATAGATGCCTGCCTCGTGAGGAGCAGTTGGATCGTCGGGGTTGGTGCCGGCCGGAGCGGTTGCCGCGGCAGGCGCTGAAGCTGCTGTGGTGCCTGCTGAGGCCCGCAGCATAATCGCTGTGACTATCTTGTCGCTTGCCCCGCCCGACTTGAGGGCGATCAGCCCATCCGTGGAGGTATCGTAAGTGCCGGCCTGAGAGTTAATGGTGGAGACGATCAGGTCGTCTGACAGCCCAGCCTTTACAAGCTTAATGACTGCATCGTTATTGAGAGTTTGTTGCGCGGTGGCCACCAAGGCAAAAGCCGCTAGAAAGATTGCGGAAAGCAGATACTTGCGCATGGACGTACTCCTTGAAAATTTGACAAGCGAAACCGTGTGGAAAAGTGAATTGAGCCATGATCCACCCGGAACCCTGTTTGAGGCAAGTATTGTTTCGCGAGGGCTAGTGTAGTGTCTCGAAGATTGGATTTGTTTAGTGCCACATTGCGAGGTAATCTGTGGCCTGACTTTCCCGCAGGGGTTCAAGCCGAACTCATTTTGCGGCGTTTACGGCACGACTGAACAGCTTGCTGAAAAAGGCCCGAATGCGTCTCAATTCGCAAAGTTCATACCTCAGGGGCTAAAGCCCGATTTGATTTCGCTCGGTTTATGCCTGGGATAAATCCCAGGCCTACCGCACGGAAGACTTTTTCAGCAAGCTGTAAAGTCGTGCCCTGGCACAAAGCATAAACGACCATCTGCATGAGACACACCACTAGTCTGTTGCGCTGACGGTGTAAATCCTGGCGATCACTTCCTTGTTTGAGGTTCGCTTGACGCCGGGAGCGAGGAGGCCATACTCTCCGGCGCCTTCGTCGCCCGGCAGGGTTATCTGGTAGAGGCGGGGCGCGAGCTTTTCCGGCAGGAATTCGATCTGGTCCCGCTGGGCTCTGGCCTCGGTGTGGAGAAAGCCACCCTCGGCCGATAGGAACATTCGGGCATTCTGGGTTGGGTGGAGCTCAAGCAGGGCGTATTCAGTGATCTCGACATTCTCAGGCAAATAAACCGCGAAGATTACCGGGAGCTGGGCAGTCAGATGGGAATGCGCGCCATCGATCTTTCCGTTCAGATCGCTTCGGACGATGCCTGCGCTGGCGAGGTCAGCAAGTCTGGACGCGCTTTCAAAGGTCACGGTCTCGGGCAGGATGGGGATCCACGCCCCGCTCGAATTTCTGTAGTAGACGCCCACATCGTCAATGCCGGGAGGCAGCCCGTTGGGCCCGGTGGCGGGATATCCAGCCTCCGATTTGAATGCCGCGTTCGTGTCCGCGGTTGCAGTGCCTCGCGGTGTGTTTGCGCTGCCCCTATTTGCCTTCAGGACGATTGCCGCTACGACCTTGTCGCTGAGGCTCGCTGCCTTTAGCGCGATCAGGCCGTTGGGCGAGACGTCGTAGTGGCCAGGACTGGCGTTGATGGTGGTGATCAGCAGGTCGTCGGAGATGGCCGCCTTGGCCAGTTTGATGATGGCGTCATTGTCGAGGGGCTGCTGAGCGGTGAGGAGCGGACAGATAAGCAGAAAGGCGAAGGCGAGGAGGAGGAGTTTGCGCATGGGGATTTTGGCCTTTCAGGGCGGCACGGACTCAACGAGAAGAGCAACCTCCAAATCATGACCCCAGGCGGCGCTCGAATCAAGTGGATTCTCGGAGTCGGGCGGAAACAGAGGCGATAGATGCAGGTCAGCCGCGAATACCGGAAAACTAATCTCATCAGAGCTGTAGCCCCACTCAATTTGCAAGAGTGCTTTGAGATTCGCCTTGACAGGCGCGAAGAGTCCGGGTGATTCTTAACTCCCGCTACTGGTCTTGTTGCGGCTCGTTGTTGGCCACCCCCTTTGGCCTTCTCCTCGGCGAGCCCGTTTCAAAAGGCGTGCAGGCCATACGCGCGAGCGGGATCGTAGATCGTGTAGTCCGTTTGGCCGCGGGAGTTCTGGCTGGCAGGCAAGATGTGGGCAGCCTAGCGGTGAATGAAGCCTCAACCCGCTTCACATACGAATTCTGCGCCTCGACGCGCTAAAGAGGATCCGAATGCAAAGAAATTTTCCTAAATTGCCTGCCTTGCGCTTGATTCGCGGGGCCTTTGTTGCCGCTTTTGCCGCCGCATCGATTCTGGCACTGGCCCCTGCTCCCGCCGCAGCGCAGACGATCATGGACAAGTTGAAGGCGCTGGCGCAGAAGCCGGCGGGGCAACCGGCGGCTAAGCCGGGGCAGGCAGCGCCGGCCAAGCCGGGACAGGCTGGCGCGCCGGATAACGGCACCGCCCCCTTTACGCCACCGGCGGGCACCAATATTCAGTCGACGGTGGTTGGGCCTTTCAGCCAGGGCACGCAATATATCGTGAGTCCGCACGGCGTGCATGTTGCAACCCTGGCGAACAGTGGATGCCGTTGGGTAATCAACTATGACGGTGTTGAAGGGCCGAAGTTCGACCAGGTCTATGGGCAGGGGGCGCAGACTGCAGGAGTGAAGTACAGCCCCGATGGCAGCCACTACGCTTATTGCGCGTTGTCAGGAAGCGATTACGTGGTGATGGCCGATGGGAAGGAGATTTTCCGCGACAATAAGACCGGCGTGCAGAACATGATTACCGACATGAGCTGCGCGAACCTCGGCTGGTCGGCCAACAGCAAGCATGTTTATTTCACTTCGTCCATCAAAGCCACTTCCAGCATGGACGCACCGCGTTTTGTGTGGGACGGTCAGGCAAGCCCAGTGGGCGCTGATGGCGACTATCGGAATTATGGATTCAGCCCTGACGGCAATCATTTTGCATACACATGGATTAACCCCAGCGACCCGTCCGGCCCGCAGAAACTAATCGTTGACGGAAAGCCGGTCGCCTACTTCGCGACCAACCCGCAATGGAGTCCGGACAGCGCGCATCTTTACACAACGCAGCGCATCGGGGGGGGCAAGCCGATCGTCAACATTCTGTTCGACGGCAAAATCGTGATGAGCGGCGATGACATTCGGCTCTACATGCCGCCAGTCGGCAGCCTGGGGATTGCCAGAATCGGGAAGAGCTCCGGCATCCCCAATCCTTATTCGTTTCTTGTGATTGGGGGCAAACAAGTACCGGGAAGCAATCCCGGGAGGAATGGCGTTGGCGACATTGTGTTCAGCGCGGACGGAAAACACTACGCGTCTATTTTTGTTGACGCCCAGGGGCACCAGTCGGTTTTCGCTGACGGCAAACGCGGCCAGACATATTCGCGGATTGACCCGGTCACGATTCCCACACAGATTGGCACCGGCCCGCAAAAGCAGGTGGCATTTACCGGGGACGGCACAGTTGTTTACGTGGGAGATAATGCGGCAGGCGGACAATTCCTCGTGATCGGCGATCAGGAAGCGAACTCAATCACCGGTCTGGGCTTGGTCTCGATCGCCCCAGTTGGAAGCCACGTTTTGGCTGCGGGAAGCAACCAGGTTGCGGTGGACGGGCAGTTGATTTCGCTTTCGATCCCAGGCCAGGTTTACGATCCCATGATGGGATCTGACGGCTCCCACTACGGTTTTGCGGTGCGCGCGCGCGGGGCAATTTTTGTCTATTTCGATGGCGTGGCGCAGGCACAATATGGCGCCGTCGAGGCAAATCAATCGATCTTCGTGTTGAGCCCGGATGGCCATCACATCGCCTACATTTGCCAGTCGGCCAACCCGGCGGGTGGAGGCGATACAGGAATTTGCGTGGACGGGAAGTACAACTCCCAGGGGCCCTCGGGCGGGTCGCTTGGGGATCTCACCTTCAGTGCAGACAGCAACCACTTAATGTGGACGAGGCGCGTTGGAAGAGGCATTCGCATTTACGCCGATGGCAAGCCGGTTCTAGACGCCGGCATGCCCTCGACCGCGGGATTCCATGCGGAGACCCTCCAGACCGATGGCAACAGCGGCTGGCTGATGCTGGTGCAGGATGGAACATCCTTTAAGCGCGTTTCACTCACACCTTCGCCCAGTACCAGTCTAGCCACGATGGGCGGAAGTTAGCGCTTCCATCTTCCGGCTTTGAGGCACGAGTGCCGGGCGCTTTAGCGAGGGCGCGGAGGCATGGTGGGCAGCGGCTTGGGGAAGTTTCCGCGCGGTTGCTCCGCCGGTTGTGGTGTGCTAACCTTGTGTTCTGTGCCGTTGAGTGTGCGGAGCGGAAGTGTGTCCGTGCGCAGGGCGGTATGGAAGGGTATTTCGGGCATCCGGACGTTTTGGACTGGTATTCCCGGGTGGGTTCTGAGTGAATTGGGCTGGCGTAGCTCAGCTGGTAGAGCATCTGATTTGTAATCAGAGGGTCGGGGGTTCAAATCCCTTCGCCAGCTCCACACTACGGAAGCCTGGATCAGGGCCTGAGACCGAAGAATTGAGACGGCGCATGGGCTGTTTTTTAGCGCCGGGTTTGTCCTCCGCGGTGACCCCACAGAGGTGCATGCTCCCAACAGCCGGAGAAGTTCCGGAGGGGAGGTAATGTGCTGAATGGGGCCCATTGAACGAGAAAACGGCGGGTCGTTTTCTTGAGAGCCGGGGGAAGAGATTGTGAGTTTGGTTTGGACTCGGTTGCGGTTTTTTGTAGCCGGGAGTTGGGTTGGGCACAGGTGGCCGAGTGGTTAATGGCAGCAGACTGTAAATCTGCCGGTCTTAGACCTACGGAGGTTCGAACCCTCCCCTGTGCACCAGAGTTTGAGGGGTGCTTGAATGAGCTGGCAGGAGAACGCTGAAACAGCATCCGCCAGCCCGAAGGATCAAGTGCCGGGCTCCGAAAGCGCGGGGCTTGAACGGAAAGCAAGAATTGCGCTTGGGTTGTACGGGGTTTTGGCAGTTTTGGCCTGGTTGACGCTGGACGGAACAGTTCTGGTGGATGGCAGGCCGGTTGAGTTAAGGCTGGTTCCGCTGGTGGTACTGGGCGGGCTGGTTGTCAAAACGCTTCTGGCGTTGAAGGCGGAAAAGATTCGCCGAGCTTTAATCCGGGAGCGAGAAGAAGTTTTGAAGGGCTGATGTAGCTCAGTTGGTAGAGCACTCCCTTGGTAAGGGAGAGGTCACCAGTTCAATCCTGGTCATCAGCTCCAGAATTTGAAAGGCAGTTCACAGTTCGTAGTTCACAGTTCACAGTTTTTGGGCTGGGTGCTGAACGAAGCTTGAGTCACTTGGATAACATCAGACCGGACTGTGAACTACGAACTGTGGACTATGAACTGGTTTTGCGGGAGTAACTCAGTGGTAGAGTCACAGCCTTCCAAGCTGTTGGTCGCGAGTTCGATCCTCGTCTCCCGCTCCAGAATCTGAAGGCAGTCAGCAGTAAAGAGGTTTGATGGGAATGTTTGAACAAGCTGAGATCGCAGTTCAGGATCAGCAGGGGTACGCGAAGCTGCATGCGCTGATCGACGCAGCGTTTGATCTGCGCGACGTGGAAGTTTTGCTTACCCGAGTAAGCAAGGCCAAGGTCCGGATTCGCGACTATGAGGCGGTGCTGAAGCGTGGGTATCTTGGCAAAGAAGCTCCGGCGCTCTATGCTGCGCTTCCGGTTTCAGATCAGGGCCTGACGCGCGAGCGTTATTTGAGGCTGGTTGAAGCAGTGCCGCTGGAACTGCGGCAAAGGTATTTCAGGATTTACGCCTACTACTGAGAAATGCAGTTCGTAGTTCGCAGTTCGTAGTTCGTAGTTCACAGTTTGAGGCTGGCCGAGTGGCAGCACGCGGTACAAACTGATTGAAGACTGGCACTGGGAACGACGAACTGTGAACAGGTTTTTTGGGGCTGGAGCCGGATAGCCGGCGCCTCGAGATGAAACGGGCAGTAGAGCAACGAAAGGGTTCTGAGGACTTTTATGGCGAAGGAAAAATTTGATCGTTCAAAGCCTCACGTGAACGTGGGGACGAT
>Ga0302270_10000508_pt1 | contig 41834 bp, 46 predicted proteins | sample III_Bog_E2_3_FD_198773 | JGI IMG/M metagenome (GOLD analysis project Ga0302270, IMG submission 198773) | Peat permafrost microbial communities from Stordalen Mire near Abisko, Sweden - III_Bog_E2_3 | ecosystem: Environmental > Terrestrial > Soil > Wetlands > Peat | place: Sweden: Abisko... | reverse complement strand
GAACCGATGCCGAGAGGCATATCGTGCGTGACGGGGAGTTCTGAGTAGTAGGAATGCGCGCTCTCCCGAGCGCGCCATGGACACCTGTGCCCCAGCTTGACAGATGACTTACATGGATGCCCGTCATTCAGGCATAGCCCTTCGCAGATGCCTGTCCTTCAAAATGAGCTAAGGCAGAGGTGTAACCTTGCGCACTACACCATTCATATAGTCTGCGATATACATGTTGTCACTGCTGTCGATGGTGATGCCATATGGGGCAATTAGTTCGGCATTTGTAGCCGGACCGCCATCGCCCGCATACCCGTATAGACCATTGCCAACTACAGTCTGAATGATACCGGTTGATACGTTTACTTTACGTATCCGATCATTTCCAGAATCTGATATATACACATTTCCTGCGCTGTCCAGAGCAATACCAATGGGACCATTTAACATTGCACTGGTAGCTGGTCCACCATCTCCGCTAAAACCGCCTTCGAAACTAAGAGTTCCAGGTATACCTGCCATACCTGCGATCGTTGTAATAATGCCGGTAGCAGCAGTTATCTTACGAACGTCATTCTCAGCCTCGTCGACGAAGTATACGTTCCCTGCGGAGTCAACAGTGAGACCTTCAGGGTAATATATCTTTGCATTAACGGCCAGACCGCCATCGCCACTATATCCACCGACACCAATGCCTGCGATAGTGGTGATTACACCTGTTGCCACTGATACTTTACGAATCCTGAAATTAAATGAATCTGATATGTAGATGTTTCCTGCAATATCTACAGCTACTCCAAACGGCTCGTACATTTGAGCCTGCAATGCGGGACCACCATCACCCGAGAAACCGCCGGTAGGTGTGTATGACCCTGCTCCGTATCCATTGCCTGCAACCGTGGTGATGATTCCGGTAGCGACGTTGACCTTACGAATAACGTTGTTAGCTTTGTCTGTGATGTATAGATTGCCAGAAATATCTGTTGCGCAATCGGATGGGCCAAGCATTGTTGCCAATGTCGCTGGGCCGGTGTCCCCGGTGTAGCCCGCAACCTGACTACCAGCGTATGTAGTGATGATGCCAGTGGATGCCGTAACTTTGCGTATGTCGAACTCCGGGGAATCTCCGATGAATAAATCGGACGCACTATCCAGTGCAATGCAAGCCGGGTCGTGCAACTTGGCATTAGTGGCAAGTCCACCGTTGCCGGAGAATCCATTAATGCCCGTCCCAGCAACGGTAGAGATTGTGCCGTAACTGGCAATTGCATTCGAAGTATTCGAACTGCATCCCGTCACACAGAACAGCAGTGCGCACGATATTAACAGCGTTGCGGAGCATGACAATGAAACCTGACTATGCCTGCCCACTAAACTATTGTGCAGCATGACGCACCCTACCTCCTGAGGAAGATGAATTCATGCTACGCGAAGGCCAACTTCCGGTTGGTCGGCAATCCGGAAGTTGCCTTCCCCGGACGGAGCAATGTCCAGTTTGCCCGTCAACCGCTCAGAGCGGATACAGGGACAGCATATAATTAAACGCTCTTACTTTCCCCATTCATCACAGCCCCCTCACGGAACTTACTCGCGCTCTATTTAGTGCCGACTGTTCCAAACAGAAATCGCCATTCCGGGATGTACCGCGGGTCTTTAATATTCGTGCCGTGATAGGCCATTGGATTGGACGCATCAGCGTTTGATGGCAGATCAAGATTATTGGTAATAACATGGTTGGTGGGAATTCCTAGAAGGGGATAGGTCTTTGTCAGCATTTGATTGAAGGGCTCGCGTACGTTGCGCACTGCGTACCAGCGCTCCGCCAGTGTAGCCGAGGGCCAGGTCAACCACGGAGCGAACTGGGCGTTCTCCTCTCCCTTTGTGAAGTCAATCGGGCTGGAAAAGAGGATGACGCGATAGATGCTTTCTTTCTTGGCGATGAAAGCGGCCATACCTGCGCCTTGCGATTGCCCGGCTATCGCGATTCTGGACCAGACGGGTTGATTGTCGGGTGTAAGGTACTCACCCCACTTCTCCGATGGATGCCGCTTCTCCAGTATCTGCAGTAGCGCCACCAGGCGTGCGACGATGCTCTCTTCAACAGGATTCGTAACGCCGGGAGCGCCTGCGCCAGTGCCCCATATCCGCATCTCGCGAAACTTTTCAGCGCAGGTGCGGTCCGGCAGTTTCGGGCAGACCTGATCAACAGCAGGACTGTCGTCATACTCGAGACCGAGCACGCGGTATCCCTGTTCTGCCGCTACCTGCAGCAATAGCTTAGGGTTCTCCGGCTTGCCGTTGGTTCCAGGCAAAAACACCAGAATGGGCGCGTCATTCATCTTCGCGGGACGCAGGATGACGTTTGTATCGTCGAAATTCTTAATAAGCGGATTCGCCTTCGATGGCCTAATCAGCTCCGACTCGACAGTCTGCGGATATGAATATGTGAATGCGGAGAGAAGCAGAATACAACTGACAAAGCTCGGGAGTTTAGGCGTGAACATATAGAAAACAATAATACATGTGACTGAGACCAGACCGGTGATTCCTCCAGCACGGACTACTCTCGGTTGGTCGGCATACGGTCAGTTTCAGGGGCAATGTCCGGTTTGCCCGTTAACCGGGAGTTACTGCATTACCGCTCAGCATTGCAGACGTAAATCATGTGATTTATGCCAATGCGATCCGGTGGAGAAGGAGGGCTTCTGCATGGCAATCTGCAAACCGGTGAAGTCCGCAGGACCAATATCAAGAATATTTTCTGTTTTGATATCGCCAGTACTGCTGACGGCACGGTGGCTTATACAGTGGCCCCCATGACAGGCAAAGGAGCTGAATTGGCAAGGATAATCCATGATGCGGCTGCTCAGATGGGCAAGACTTCCTCCACGCAGCGCCAGGCTAGGGGACAGGTTGGACACGAAAGGGGTCGGAAGGTGGAAAGGGAGGGACGTCACCAAAAGACTTGGGCCTTGAATAAGCACCAGAGTATTGCTCATATGGTCAACCCTAGTAGACGATTTTAGAACTTATTGCGCATAGTGGTAGGGTGATTCTCATGTCTGAATGGAGCCGAGTGATCGGAGAATGATATGGGAAAGCGTCTGATTTCAGAGAGCTTTGAGAAGCTAGGATCATTTTGGACCAAAGAAGACCCAAAATCGCTGCTCGCAGGTACGCTATCGTCCGACAAGGGCAAACTCTATCTCCAGAAAGCTCCTGCTGCTAGAGCTATGGATGAAAATGCGATGCGCGAGGCATTCTCGTGCTTTGAATGATCGTATCAACGTCAAAACATTTCCCTACTACATGGATTTCTGAAAGGCGAGCCTAGAATAGAGCTATGGCAACATCGAACCCCATGCTCACACCACGCGAAGCAGCCCGGATGCTCGGAATCAGCTATCCCACCATCAAGCAGTGGATATTGACTGGCAAGTTGAAGTCCACACAGACACCGGGCGGTCATCATCGCATAGCTCAAACCGCATTGAAACCTTTCCTAGCCAAAGATAAGGAAAAGCCGGCAGCAGCTTCACGAGAACGCTACCGCCAGGTAAGCGGCCGGAACCAGCTTGTGGGCAAGATCGTAAATGTGCGGATTGAGGGCCTTCTGGCACAGGTGGTCCTCTCCATCGGCGACCAGCAGGTTACTGCCATCATTACGGCAGATGGCGCACGGGAACTCCGACTGCAAAAAGGAGATACCGCAGCCGCGCTGGTGAAAGCCACTGAAGTCATGATCGAGCGAATCGGCTAACCCATAAACAGTGGCCCATTAAAATTTCTTGCCATATACGATTAGATTCGTATATATTCGATATAGCCTACTGAAAACGGGCTTGCATCACTATCCAAACACATAAAGAACAAATCACGTGCTCCCCCGGGCGCGGAGAGATTTCCTACACCTGGAGAGACTCGTGACCCGGACTACTCTACTTGTATCTCAATTCCTGCTCATCCTATTTGCCGCCACCGCAGCCAACGCCCAGATTGCAGGAGACCTTAAAGGCAGGATTACCGACCCATCTGGCGCAGCAGTCCACAATGCCCAGATTGTGCTGACTCAAACAGATACACAGGTCCGACAGCAGACCAACACAACAGTAGACGGCTATTTTGTTTTCACTCAACTGAATGCAGGACGCTACAGTATTCATGTTGCGACGCCTGGATTCGCCACATTGGATCGTTCGGGAATTACAGTGGCGCTCGGCCAAACAGGGAACCTGGAACTCTCACTGAGCATTGGCCCTGACACACGAAGTGTGAGTGTAGATGAAGACGTTCCGCTGCTGCAGGCACAAACCAGCAATATTGAAACAAATATTCCCGAACGCACCGTAACTGCCATGCCGCTGAATCAGCGTAACTTCATCAACCTAGCCCAGCTGGCACCTGGTGTTGAGCTACCGCCCGGACAGCTATTACCTCGCATCAATGGCGGCCGTCCACGAACGAACGAGTATCTATACGACGGCATTTCAGCGTTGCAGCCCGAGCCCGGACAGGTTGTTTACTTCCCCATTGTGGACAGCATCCAGGAGTTCGCGGTAGAAAGCAACAATGTATCAGCCGAATTCGGCCGCTTTAACGGCGGCGTGGTCAGCGTGGCCACACGTGCGGGCACAAATCAGTGGCACGGAAGTCTCTTCGAGTTCTTCCGGAACGAAGATCTGAACGCGCGCAATTACTTCTCGAATCTGCCTGCCCGCAAGCCAGAATATCGAAAGAATCTCTATGGAGCGACACTCGGTGCGCCGGTTCTGCGGGATCACCTTTTCTTCTTTGGCGACTACCAGGGAATCAAGCAGCTTGTTGGCATTACCCGCACTTCTACGGTGCCCACGTGTGCGGAGCGGCAAGGAAACTTCTCAGGCGTCGCAAAGATCTACGATCCCATTACCCGCGTCGAATTTCCAGGCGATACCATCAATCGCACCTTCGATACTGCGGCGCAGGCTCTGCTGGCGCGCATTCCTGCACCAACAAACTGCACTGCGCTTGCGAACAACTATTCGCGGACAGCAAATGATTCGGACCATGAAAATCAATTTGATGTGCGTGTCGATGGTGCACTTGGCTCGAGCGACAGGACTTTTGCACGCTACACCTACTATCACCAGGTTGAGTTGCCGGTCACTCCTTTTCCCGATGGCAGTGGTGCGATTACAGGCTCCGTATTGAACACCGGCAACGTGGCAGGCTTGTCAAATGTGCTGGGGCAACAAGCAGTCTTTAATGAGACACATACGTTCTCGGCATATCTGGTTAATAACTTCCGCGCCGGTTATACGCGGCGCGGCAATAGCATTGGGGGGCCGAGCCTCGGGGACACGGCCTCGGCGGCACTAGGCATTCCCGGGATCCCAACGAATGCAGCCTTTAACAACGCATTACCGCTATTCACCTTCAATAACGTGTACCAACAGATAGGTCCGTCAGCAAGTACGTTTGCGCAGTACCAGACAGGCGTATGGCAGATGGTCGATACGGTGCTATGGACACATGGAAAGCATGCGCTGAAGGCAGGGCTGGACTTCCGCTGGTATCAGCTCAACACCATCTCTCCGCCTAATCCTACTGGATCGTTTCTTTTCAGCACAACGGGAACCAACAACGCGAGCGTTAGTGGCAGCGGTAATGCCTTTGCCAGCTTTCTGCTTGGTCAGGTGGATACTTTCTCCATCGATCTGCAACAAAGCAAGATTCGGCCGCGTGATCAGATCCAGGAGTACTTCGTACAGGATGACTGGAGCCTCAGGCCACGATTGACACTGAACCTTGGCGCGCGCTGGACGCTGGCGCATCCTTCCACAGAGAAGAATAATCAGGGAGCGATCTTCAATCTGCAGACGCAGCAGTTGGACTATCTCGGGGTAAATGGGTATCCGACCACAGCGCGTGAACTGCACTGGGGTAATGTGGCTCCGCGTGTCGGATTTGCGTATCAACTCACGCCGAAGACAGTCATCCGCTCTGGTTTCGGTATTGTGTTCATCGATCAGTCTGGAATTACAACTCCGTTCACAACGCCCCAGTTCCCTTTTATCCAGAATGTCACTCAGGCAACGCTGGATAACGTCAATGCTGCCTTCACCTTGTCGAGCGGTCCCAGCGTAGCGCCCATCGCACATACGTCCGATGCTGGTCTTGGCCAGAGCGTCTATACAGCAAAGCGCACAGAAGGGTCAGGCTATGTGGAGCAGTGGAACCTTGCCGTGCAGCACGACATCACACGTAATCTCTCTGTGGACATTGCGTATGTTGGCTCGCGCATCATTCACGTCGGTATTCCAGACTCAAACCTGAATCAACTCACTGCCCAACAGCTCGCAGTGGGCCTTACGAATCCAACTGCTTTGACGGGGACAGTGGCCAATCCCTATTACGGGCAGTTACCGGTTTCGAGCTCGATCGGACGCACGACAATAACCAATGCACAACTCCTCAAGCCATATCCACGCTTTCTGAACGTTGCCGCCTATCGCAACAACAGCGGGACCACGAATTACAATGCTGGCGAAGTAAAAATTGAGCAGCGTCTCTCACATGGACTCACACTTCTGTTCGCGTATACACACTCCAAGCTCATTGACGATGCTTCGTCCGTCTTCTCTTCGACGGTGCTTTCATCGCCAGGATCGAACAGCATCGTCGCAGCAGATACGTACAATCCCCGGCTGGAGCGGGACTCATCCAGCGGGGATATGCCGAACGTCACCTCACTGAGCACAATCTACCAATTGCCGCTGGGCCGCAACCATCGCTTATTCTCCACTGGAGCAGGCAACATGCTATTGAGCGGCTGGGCATTCAACAGCATCATGCTTTTGCAGTCAGGCATGCCAGTCACGGTCACCCAGGCAACAAACAATAACTCTTTTGCGGGATTTGCCCTGCAGCGGCCGAACGTAGCAGGCAATCCGAACCTGCCACCAACATCTCGCATGGTGTCGCACTATTTCAACACAGCAGCATTCAGCGCGGCGCCAAAGTTTACGCTGGGCAATGCCTCGCGCAATCCGGTGCGGGGCCCGGCATATCGCGATCTGGATATTGCCCTGGTAAAACACACACTGCTAGCGGAGAAGATCGATATGGAGTTCCGTGCGGAGATATTCAACATCACCAATACTCCGGCATTCGCGCAGCCGAACGGCAGTTTTGGGGCAGCGGCTTTCGGCAGCATCACCAGCACGACCACCGATCCGAGGGTTGTGCAGTTTGCTGTAAGGCTGAGCCGGTAACATAACAGATAGCCAGACGAATAGCGGAGCTGATTGAGCTTTCAATCAGCTCCGTTGCTTATCTGAACTGGCTATCACAACGACTGCGGTTTGCCGGGAATGGTAAGCGAAACCAACGGTGCTTGCCTTTTGCGAACAGCGTCTTTCAGCACTTTGAAGACGCGCGCATCTAATGGCGATTGGTGAACGAAATCATCGTAGGCATCTGCGAGGCAGGCACGGAACTGAGCACGTGCTGATACTTCGTCTGTTTCCGCCGGCGCGTTCCGCAGGTTATCACCCATGCGCTTAAGAATGTGAAGGCGCGCAACATTCAATACAGCCGAATCGTATGGAACATCGAGAAACCGGAAGAACTCTTCAGCTGAGAATAGCTTTGACAGCTGTTCATGTACCTTCATGGTCTTACCTCCGGTGTCGCACCAGAACAATGTGGTGAGCGGTCCATCTCTGCATAGAACTCCAGCAGTTCCTCGGTACTGACCACACGCTTTGCCTGAATCGAGCGCGCCTGAATCTGATTTAGCAATATCCGTGTCTGCACAGTACTGGCAGAGAGGCCGAGGCAATGCAATGCACCTGTAACCGATGACGTTCCGGAATGTTTACCCAGCACGACCGTACGGGTACGCCCAAATATCTGGGGTGATAAATCTTCATAGGTTCTGGGATCTTTCATCAGACCATCCACGTGTATGCCGGATTCATGGGTAAACGCCGCCGCGCCAACAATGGACTTACCGGCCGGAATGGGCCGCCCCGCTGCGCTGGCAACCAGGTCTGCCAATCCCGGCAAATGTGATAGCGTCACGTTACTCTTACTTGGAGAAAACCTATCCAGACCCGCCACAACTTCTTCGAGCGCTGCATTACCTGCGCGCTCCCCAAGGCCAAGAACGCAGACGCTGGCATGGTTAGCGCCGCCGCGAATTGACGCCAGCGTATTGGCCGTAGCCAGCCCCAGGTCGTCATGGCCATGAAATTCAAGTTCGAGATCCGATGAGGCTCGCAGCTTGCGAAATGTTTCGTAGACGCCAAATGGCTCCATACTGCCGAGCGTATCCGCAAAGCGATAGCGATGGGCTCCGGCCTGGGCTGCCACTTCGATTGCAGCAAGAACATAGTCGAGATCGGCCCGGCTGGAATCTTCGCCTCCCATCGCTACACCCAAACCGCAATCGTATGCGTAGGAAATAACCTCACGGATACGACGAAGAACCTCCGCACGATCAGCCTTCAGCTTCGCCTGCATCTGAATATCGGAAAGCGGGATGGAAAGATTCACTCGCTGTAAGCCGGCTTTTCTTGCAGCATCTACATCTGCTCGTGTCATGCGGCACCATGCGATAGGAATCGACGCATGCAACACGTTGCGAATGGCTCCAAGTTCCTCGAGCTCCCGCACCCCCATAGCAGGGATTCCAGCCTCAATCTCATCGACACCGGCAGCCTCCAGCGCACGTGCAATGGCCAGCTTCTCCTCAAGTGTAAAGACAACGCCGGGAGCTTGTTCTCCATCTCTCAACGTTGAATCGTTGATCACGATTTTGCTTGTCTTAGGAATAAGCAGCCTCCATTGGCATTGTGGCAGTACGAAGATCGTTGACGACTTGAGGAAGTACTTCGAGAACGCGAGCCACATCCTCATCAGAGTTTTCGCGCGAGAAAGAAAACCGTATGGCACCCCGCACAAAAGCAAAAGGAACCTTCATCGCGCGTAGCACATGCGAAGGCTCGATGGAGCCCGCCGTGCAAGCTGAACCCGATGACACCGCAATGAAAGCGCGGTCCAGCAGCAGCAACACGGAGTCTGCTTCAACATCTTCGAAGGCAACGCACAGCGTATTCGGCAATCGATTGGCTTTTCCGCCAATCACGATGGCTCCGGGTATACGATACAAAATCTCGCGCTCCAGAAGATCGCGCAATGCAGCTACTCCAGACATCTCATGCGGCAGAGCGCGAGCAGCCAGTTCTGCGGCTACTCCAAAGCCAACGATGGCCACGGTGTTTTCTGTACCGGCACGCCGTCTCCGCTCCTGGTGTCCGCCATGAATCAACGGCTCAAAGGGGACGCCGTTACGGACATACAGCGCACCAATTCCCATGGGACCGTGTAGTTTGTGTGCGGAGATTGAGAGCATATCGACCGCAGTAGCCCGCACAGAGATATCCAATTTCCCAGCTGCCTGCACTGCATCGCAATGGAACAATGCACCCGTCCGATGCGCCATCGCTGCAAGCTTCTCAATGGGGAATAGTGCTCCAGTTTCATTGTTCGCCCATTGCATAGAGACAACAGCGGTCTTCTCGTTCAGAGCGCGCTGGTATGCGTCCAGATCGAGTTGACCCGACTCATCCACCGCAATTCGGCAAACCTTTGCTCTCCCCGCCCGCTCCAGATAGTCGCATACGGCAAGGACCGCAGGATGTTCGACTGTAGAGGTAATGATTTCGTTGCGCCCTTGCTGCGTTTCGAGCGCTGAGAGAATGGCGGTGTTGTTGGATTCGCTTCCCCCTGAGGTGAAGAGAATTTCCTTCTCGTGGGCAGCGCCGAGCAACGATTGAATCTGGCGGCGCGCAACGCGTATAGCGTCACTTGCAGCCGCCCCCAACGCGTGAGCCGAGGATGGATTGGCAGAAGGCCGTTGAAGGTACGGCAGCATAGCGTCTACAACGTGCGAGTCCACGCTCGTCGTAGCGTTGTTATCCAAATAGACCCATGAGCAATCAGAATGCATAGCTTCCTCACACCTCCTCGCCTGCTTTAGATCAGCAAAATGACTTGCCGCAGCCGCAGGTGGATTTTGCCTGGGGATTGTTGAAGGCAAAGCCGGTACCATCCAGGCTGTCAACAAAATCAATCGTGGTGCCGGCGATCAATGCAGCACTTGCTGGATCGATGAAGATCGCCAGTCCGTGGCTCTCACAGGGAAGGTCTCCCGGCTCGGCATTTTCCACCAGCCCCATCTCATACTGGTATCCGGAGCAGCCTCCTGCCTTCACCGTAAGACGGAACCCTGCAAGCGGCGCCGATGTACTGCTCACCGCGGAATGCAAAGCATGTGCTGCAGCTTCCGTTAGTTCAATCATGTCTAGCCCCCTTCTCGCTTGGAAGAGATATATGCACGTAGCGTGCCAAACACAACAGATTGCGTTTCAGAGAGATAGACCTCTGCGCGAGAGGCTGGTCGTGGAATTGTCGGATATGCAACCTGTCGTTTTCCGGTCAATCGACACGAAGTGTTCGATGGGAATCTAGTCCCGGTACATCCATCTGGAAGCGGATCCTGGCCAATAAGCTTTCGCCTGATTCATCCCCAAAGCATGCGTCGAAATCTCTACATTCTGCGCAACTGGGGGCAACGCACAGACGATAGCTTTCGTCGCTGCAAATCATCCGGTAAAAAAACTTCTTCCACTTCATATCTTGATGATTACGCCGGGCAAGCGGAGCAAAATGGCGTGACATCAGCGCCGATAGTTCGCCTCGGTTGGCAAGCCCGAGATCCTGCCAAAGATGGTTGGGCCGCGTGCATCTGCGGGCTACCATAGCCGACAACATTAAACTGAATGGCCCAGGCGTTGAGCGTGAACGCTGCAGGAGCCGACGCAAACACTGCTCTTCATCTCCAACTTTCACTTCGCGGTCAAGATCAGAGGATTCCAGATGATGAAGTGCAGCGGGAAAGTAAGCGGCGATTGATCTGCGCAACTCATCACCGGAGACTCCAAGCGCTTCTGCCAAGGAACTACCGGCGGAGGCTTCGGCCACACCCACTGCAATTAAACACGCCAGCACATGACCATCGAAGGAATCGCAGACGCCAGACGCCAGTGATTCGGTCAAGAGTATATACGTGGCGACAGGCGTCATTGGGTTGATCCTTATGCTGTTCCGTGAGTCTGGCAGTTTTTGGGGCAAACTCGCGAACACGCGGAGCAGCCAATGCATGCGCCGGCGTCAGCCACCGTCATAATCTTCCGTTCAATCTCATCGTCCGCATCCAGAGCCACAAACACACCATCTTCCGTAACTCCCTTCAGGTCCATCACTGAATTACCGCAGACCTTGAAGCAACGGCCGCAGCCGATACACTTCTCAGTATCTATCTCGAGGAGATACGAAGGATTCCAGCTTCTTCCATCGCGAGTTACCGATTGCACTACTACTTGCACCGCATCCATATATGTTCTGAGCTCCTCAATAAGTGGTATTGGACTTGAACTCTCGGCCGCCTTACATACGCACTAACTATAGCGGGCAACTTCAGGGTACTTCTCAATCCATTCAATCCCTGCAGCCACCAGCTTTTCGCCTTCTACTTCCATCTTTTCCAGACTGTCAAAACCGAATCGATGCACATCGCGCAAATGTTTGTTGCATATGATCAGCCGGCCAGCCGTAAGTACAAGACGGCCAAACCCCTCATGGTGCAGCTTGATCATGGGAGAGACCATCACGCCGGTGAATCGCTCGATCGTAAGCCCAATTGCGTTGTAATACAGCTCCATACGCCAGAGTGTGTCAGGATCAGGATCTGCCATCATCGGCAATTCACGACGCTTCTCTTTCGTCAGGATGTAGGGCTCCAGCAGATCGAGATCGCTCTTCCTGTCCCATGATCCGTGTGCATCCTGCGCGCGCCATTGCTTGATGAGCTCGCTGAGAAAGCCGAGGGTCGCAGGGGCAGCAGTCAATTGTTCGGTAGTTTCAGCCATGCACCACCTCGTCCTCAAAATCCAGAATCCGTTCCTTTCCCTTATTCAATGCCTTGCGTAGCCACGGTGGCGGCGTTCCGCGCAGCACAACCTGGAGGCGCTGCAGAATTTCCTCAATCAGTTCAGGCTCCGTTACTTTGATTGGGTGGACACGCCTGGCCACAACTCGTGCGGCACCGGAACCACCAATCGCTGCGACGTACAGGATGGCGCAATCCTGGATTGCCTCCAGCTTTGGGCCAAGCTTGTCTTCGCTGCCATCTTCCTGTAGGTTGCCGGTAAACGTAGTCGAGGTGACGAAGTGATAGCCCTCAGGCGTCACATCGTAAATTGCAATATTTCTGGCCCATCCAAAATGAGCATCTACATGTTGTAAATCCTCTGTTGCAAATGCGATTTTCATGTTCCTCCCAAGAGCTACTGCACTGGCTGCGAAATTTCTAAAGTTACGAGAGGGCTGGTATGCCGCTCGTGTGGTATCCAGGTCTCCGGTGTTGGCTCGTGCGCGTTCGCCATAAAAATATTTCCGATCTCGAAGACCAGGTCGCGAGTTCCCCGATAGCCTACTATCATCTGGTGGCCGGCTCCAAGGCGGTCAAAGAGTGGGAGCCCGATCCGAAAGAGAGGAATCCGTAACCGCTCTGCCGCTTGACGCCCGTGCGAATGCGTCACGATGAGATCGGCTCCGGCTGCACGAGCCTCAAGATCTTCCAGATCGCCCAGCAGAACTTCCTCGACGGGGATATCTTGCAGAATAGGCGACTTGGTTGTGGTTACTGCCGCTTGAACCTCACAACCCATCTCCCGTAGCCAGTGTGCCATTGTGGCCAGCAGATCCGGCTCAGCAGCCAGCGCAATCTTCTTCCCTCCAAAATAAAAGTGCCCGTCGAGCATGGCATCTACTAGCTGGCTCCGCTGACGCCGGTACTTCCGCGGTACAGGAACCTCGCTTATCTGCGACAGAAAGCTCATCAATTCATCATTGGCAGCCAGACCCGTAAGGCGTTCGAATAGTTTGTAAGGAACGCCCGTGCGATGTTCAAGCGTGATTGCTGCTCCGCGCATCTGCTCGCCTATAGCAATCGTCCAGCAGGACGAGCCCATTCTGCGTATATGTTCCAGACTGATACCGCCGAGCGTGGTTGGCGTGAATTCAGCCGGAATATGTCCATCCAGCGAACCGGAGAGATCCGGTAGAAAAAATGGGTCAAGACTGAATGCTTCGAATATATCTCTTAGCTCATCGATGTCGCCAGGGGTGATATGGCAGCCAGGAAGGACATTGACGCGACGCGAGAGTCTCGCCTCCAGCGGCGGAGTCTCCACCAGATCCTCCACCATGCGGGTAACTGCTACGGCCCAGCCATCCTGAAGCGAGCCATGAAAGTCCGGGGTGGATACATCAACCAACGCAATATGCCCAAGCTCGGGATGACTGGCGCGAATTAACTTCAGAAATCCCTGCGCGTCATCACCTTTAATCTCAGCAACCCCAGTGGAACAGATGCCGATCAAACCTGGCTTGGTACGATTGGCAATATTGATGATTGCCTGTTCTACGTTCTCAAAGCCTCCGAGCACGGTCGCTACCTCGCTCATCGCCGTGGTCTGCATGGGAATCGCTTCCCGAAAGTGGCGCACAAATAAGACAAGTCCAAAGGATGTACACCCTTGCGAGCCGTGAAGCAGGGGCATGGAATTTTCAATTCCCATGAAAGCAAGCGCAGCACCGATCGGCTGACTCATCTTCAGCGGATTCACTGTGCATTGCTTTTCACTTGTTGCGACTCGTGCCATGCGTTACCCCTAAGCAATCTGTATGGAAAGCGCTTCCATGCCGGCAGCAGATTCCCATGGCGCTGGATTGCGCACTAGCTCCCACATAGGATTCGAGAGTGCCTTATCTATCTCATGCACCAACGCCACCATTCCCTCGTAACCAGCGTAGGCGTGATGTCGTTCCTGGTTGATATCGAGCCATGGCATCTTTGCCTTAAGGGCGACAAATTGCGTACGGCCACCGGAGAGCATGATATCTGCCTGGGCTTCTTTCAACATCTTGTACATCTCGCGCGGCTTTAGATCGTCAAACATATGCGCGTCTTCCTTCACCAGCTCCTTGATGCGATCTTTGTCAGCCGGTGTGGACTTCTTTACGCTGGTACCGGTAATCACCATGCCTGCTTCCTGCAGTGCTGCTACCACGGACCAAGACTTGACCCCGCCGGTAAAAAGCAGCACACGCTTGCCCGCCAACCGCTCCCTGTAGGGAGCAATCCGTTGCCAGGCACGAGACTCTTCCCGCCGGATGACAACTTCGGTACGGTCGAGCAACTCCGCGGGCGCTCCGCGGCCCACGAGCAACTGCGCAATACTGCGAAGAGCTTCGCTCATGTCGCCAATTCCGTAGAACGATCCTTCAAAAAATGGGATGCCATAACGCTCTTCCATTTTGCGGGCGACGTTGATCATCGCTTTCGAGCAGACCATCATCGCTGCCCGCGCCCGGTGGGAACGCGCAACTTCGTGATACTTTGCATCGCCGGAGATGCAAGAAAGAATTCGAACTCCAAGCTCATCAAGCAACGGCTTGACCTGCCACAACTCGCCAGACAGGTTGTACTCGCCAATGATGTTGATGTCATAGGGAGTAGTCACTTCTGGCTCTTCCGTACCGATTACATATTCAAGCAACGCTTCGCCGGCCAACTTATTGCCCAGGTTCTTAGATCCGACAAATCCCGGCACATTAATCGGAATAACCGGCTTACAGAGCTTCTTGCTTGCCGCCTTGCACACGGCTTCCAGATCATCGCCAATCATGGACGGCACGCAGGTCTGATACACGAAGACTGCCGGCGGATCGTACTTCTCGACAATCTCTTTGATGGCTTTGTAGAGGTGCTTCTCCCCTCCAAAGATGATGTCCTGCTCATTCATGTTCGTGGTGAAACTTGTGCGATAGAGTTGTGGGCCGGAGGATCGAGCCCCACGGCTATCCCAGGAGTTGCCCTCGCAGGCGATGGGGCCATGAATGAGATGGGCCACATCCGTGATGGGCTGTAAGGTAATCTTGGCGCCATCAAAGGCGCAGCCGCCCGCCGCCGCACCGGGGGCGAGTTGCCGGTTGCATCCCTTCTTTCGCTCCTGGCTTGGCTTCGCCTGATTTGTGGCACAGGCTGGCTCTTCAAACACCTGCTGCAATTTTTTGCCACGCTGGTTCATCGCTTCCCCGCCCCTAACCGCAAGAAGTGCTCTACCGGATGATGTCGAAGCTGTAATCGTTCTTCGCCACATCGTTAGTGGTTTGATCCATCTGATCGAAGATCTTGTCTAGAATGGTTACCAGGACATTCAATCCTCCCTGATAGCCCCATACGGGATAGCGGTGATGGTGATGGCGATCGAAGATGGGAAAGCCGAGCCGGATCAGAGGAGTCTTGGTGTCACGCTCCAGAAACTTCCCATAGGTATTGCCGATCAGGAAGTCCACCGGCTCAGTGAAGAGCAGTGAGCGCATATGCCAGAGATCCTTGCCGGCATAGACGTGGCAGTTCTTGCCGAAGGGCGAGCTTGCCAGCAGCGCTTCCGCCTTTTCCTGCCAGGCCTTACCACCGTTCGTCGACAGGATGTGAGTTGGCTCCGCGCCCAGTTCCAGCAGAAAAGCAGCCAGCCCAAGCGTCAGGTCAGGATCACCGTACAGCGCAAACTTCTTGCCGTGAATATGCGCGCTGGAGTCAGCAATCGCGTCCACAAGCCGGCCGCGCTCCTTCGTGATTGCAGTAGGGATCGACTTGCCCGTAAGGCGCGAAACTTCCAGCAGAAATCTGTCAGTGCCTTCCACGCCGACCGGATGATTGAATGCAACCACCTCCTGCCCCTTGTTCTCAATCAACTCAAGCGTCTTTTCAGTGCAGAATTCCTGCATGGAGATTGTCGCCTTTGCATGCACGGCATTGGCAGCATCTTCCAGCGTAGTGCCGCCATCGTACATGCGGAACTCGCCATCGCCCGGCGTATCCCACACATCGCTGTTGTCACCGAGGATCGTATATTCGATGCCCATGAGATCAAACAGCCGCTTGATCTCGCGCATGTTGCCGACGGTATATCCGTCAAACCCACCAATGAAATTCAGTTTTCCGTTCGGCTTCCGCTCCAGCTTCGGTGCAGTGCCGGCCTTCCCGTCCCAGAAGTGCTCGATGATTCCCTTCAGGCTGTTGTCGTAACCAGTCACATGGCTGCCCACGAATGCCGGCGTATGGGCGAACGGAACGTCCAGGGTTTCTGGTACCGATCCTGCCTCTTTAGAATTCTTGATAAAGGCATTCAGATCGTCTCCAATAACCTCTGCCATACACGTCGTGGAGACAGCGATCATCTTCGGCTTATAGAGGGTGTAGCAGTTGGCGAGACCGTCAATCATATTCTTGAGTCCGCCAAAGACCGCTGCATCTTCCGTCATCGACGAAGAAACGGCTGAGGTTGGCTCTTTGAAATGACGGGAAAAGTGACTGCGGTAGTATGCAACGCAGCCTTGGGAGCCATGGACGAACGGCAGTGTTCCCTCAAATCCCAACGCAGCAAAGACCGCTCCGAGCGGCTGGCAGGCCTTGGCGGGATTGATGGTCAATGCCGCGCGAGCAAAATTTATCTTGCGATACTCATCGCTCTTGGTCCACTCGCTTACACGTTCCAACTCTTCAGCTGGCACCGGGTTCTCAAACATGCACTTCTTGTTCTCTAGCATCCCGGTGTATTCCGGGCCACGGAATAACTCGAAATGGTCGATCACCTTCTCCGCATTCTGACTCATCGCTCATCCTCCTCAAATAATCTTGTGTATTACCAGGGTGCCTTGGTAAGGCGCCATACCGGAGCGTTGATTGCCATGTCCATATCGCGCGCAAAGATGGCGAAGCCATCGTAGCCGTGATATGGACCCGAGTAGTCCCAGGAATGCATTTGCCGGAAAGGCACACCCATTTTCTGAAAGATGTATTTTTCCTTGATGCCCGAACCAACCAGATCGGGCTGCACCTTCTCAACGAACTTCTCGAATTCAAACGCCGTCACGTCGTCGTAGATCAACGTGCCATCTTTCACGTAGTGAGTTGTGCGTTGATAGTCGTCGTTGTGCCCGAACTCGTAGCCTGTGCCAACGACCTCCATGCCTAGATCCTCATAGGCTCCGATGACATGGCGGGGGCGAAGGCCGCCGACAAAAAGCATCACCTTCTTGCCCTCAAGCCGCGGACGGAACCTGGCAATGGTTGCGTCAGTCAGCGCCTGGTACTTGGCGATAACCCGCTCGGCGCCTTCCTTGATCGTGTCGTCAAAGTGGTTTGCAATTTCACGCAGAGAGGCCGCAACCTTACTTGGCCCGAAGAAGTTGTACTCCACCCAGGGAATTCCGTACTTCTCCTCCATGTGGCGCGAGATATAGCTCATGGAGCGGTAGCAATGAAGCAGGTTGAGTTTTGCTTTTGGCGTGGCTTCAAGCTCTGCCAGAGTTCCATCTCCCGACCATTGCGCAATGACGCGCAACCCCATCTCTTCCAGAAGAATGCGCGACGACCATGCATCGCCCCCAATATTGTAGTCGCCGATGATCGCCACATCATACGGTGTACTCTCAAACCGGGCAGGCTTACCAGTTTGCTTGTCGAAGACCCAATCACGGATCGCATCATTTGCAATGTGGTGTCCGAGAGACTGCGAAACGCCGCGGAATCCTTCGCAACGTACAGGCACAATCGTCTTGCTGTATTGCTTGCCCTTCGCCTTCGCGACTCCTTCGATATCGTCGCCGATCAGACCAACTGGACACTCGGACTGGATTGAAATTCCCTTGTTCAGCGGAAAGAGCAGTTCGATCTCGTCAATGATCGTTGCCAGCTTCTTGTCACCGCCAAAGACAATGTCCTTTTCCTGGAAGTCCGAGGTGAACTGCAGTGTAACAAAGGAGTCCACGCCGGTTGTTCCGACGTAGTAGTTACGACGCGCGGCCCAGGAGTACTGACCACAGCCCACCGGACCATGGCTGATGTGGACCATGTCCTTGATCGGTCCCCACACCACGCCTTTTGATCCCGCATAGGCACAACCGCGAATCGTCATCACACCGGGAATAGACTTAACGTTGGACTTGACTCCGCAGTCGGCTTTTCCCTCTTCAAAGACACCAAGATGCTTGGCGCGACGCTTCGCCGTCTTCTCCGGATACGCATCCAGAACTCCGTCGATCAGCTGCTTGTTTCGCGCTTTAATCTCTTCAACACCGACATTTTCACTCACAATGCACCTCACTCAAGCTGTATTGACACAAATGGCGCCGGTTTAATGGAACCGCCGGCGCCAGTAAAGAGTTACGCGTTACGCCACAGCCTCTGCGGCCTTCTTGCCAACCAGCGACTCGTCGATGTTCTGGATAATGCCATGCTCCATCAGCATCTCTTCAAGCTCATCCATTGAGATCGGGGTGGGAATCACGCCCTTGCCGACGTTTTCGTGAATCTTATGCGCCAGAGTGCGATAGTGCTGTGCCTGCTCAGAGTCTGGTGCGTACTCGATCACCGTCATACGGCGGAGCTCGGCATGTTGCACAATGTTGGCGCGCGGAACAAAGTAGATCAGCTTGCTTCCCAGCTTCTTCGCCATTGCCTCAGCCAGTTCGAGTTCCTTGTCAGTCTGGCGTTCGTTGCAGATCAGGCCGCCGAGGCGAACGCCGCCAGAATTGGCGTATTTCAAAATGCCCTTCGAGATATTGTTGGCGGCGTACATTGCCATCATCTCGCCTGACATCACGATGTAGATCTCCTGTGCCTTGTTCTCGCGAATTGGCATTGCGAAGCCGCCGCAGACAACGTCGCCAAGCACATCGTAGGAAACATAGTCGAGATCCTCGTACGCTCCGTTCTCTTCGAGGAAATTGATTGACGTGATTACGCCGCGCCCCGCGCAGCCGACGCCAGGTTCCGGTCCGCCCGATTCAACGCAACGAATATCCCTGTAGCCGGTCTTCATCACTTCATCCAGTTCGAGATCTTCCACGCTGCCTTTTTCTGCAGCCATACTCAGGATGGTGTCCTGCGCTTTGGCGTGCAGGATCAGGCGCGTGGAATCAGCCTTCGGATCGCAGCCAACGATAAGAATCTTCTGCCCCATCTCTGCCAACGCCGCCAGGGTGTTTTGCGAAGTGGTGGACTTACCGATTCCACCCTTGCCATAGAAAGCAATCTGCCGTAATGCTGCCATTGTTCCTCCTCATTGATTCGAATTTCGTTTTATTTGTACGCTTGCGGATCTGTTCCTCTGTCGCCTTTGCTTATTCATGTGCAATCGCCGGGCCAAACTTTTCAAGTCCGTCAATCCTTGCAGATTCAGCTGTTTGTACTTTGCCCACCAAAGAATGTGCTGTGTCGAACACGACAAAACTCGATTCCATCTGTAGTGAATGCGACGAATATTCAACCTTAGGCTGCTAAATTTACCCATTGTTTCTTCTGGAAGGCCGACACAAATTCATCCAGCGGCATGGCGATGCGCTCAATATTGTATTTCTCGAGGAAGCGCGCTTCATTGCGCGTCGGCTCTTCCGGCAATACCGCCCAGTGTTTCTCGGATGAGCGCTTGATGATCTGGCGTGCGAAGAGCCGTTCCAGTTGCGTTGAAAATCTGCAACCCAGGAAAAGAAAGCTCCTGCCCTTCCGCAACTGCTTCACGGACTCGGGGATCGGTGTCTGGATATCGATCTCGGTCAGCACCTCAACAAAGTCGGAGTCAGACACAAGAAAGTTCTGCGCTGGCCAGACCGACCCAAGCGGCTGATATAGCACGGTCTTCCAGCGATTTTGCCCTACTGTCGCATCAATATTCACAGGCATCCCCTTGGCATCAAAGTAATGAACCCAGTTGCCATAGTGTTCTGCCTGGCTTACGCCCTGCACCATACCCCACGCAGAGCGCGAGCGCAATGCCTTCTGCGGAAGGTCGTCATACCAGGCATGGACAACCAAGGGCAGCAAAGGCATTTTCATAAACAACTGGTGCAACGCCGTCGGTTGAGATTCTGCAGTGAAGGCTGCGGTCATTGCCCTGCTCACCGTACTGCGATGCTTGAAATTCTCAATGAACTGCGCAGCTGCGGTAAGGTTGGTTCTGATCTTGTATGGCACACTGGTCTTTGCTGTCAGATATCCGACCAGCTCAGCGTGCGATCCAGGCAACGGGTTCGTTGCGTTATCGAGACCCAACACGCCGGGTCCAATGTAGGGAATTGCATTGCCGGCGTGCATCGACAGTGAAATGGCTTCAATGGCAGATGTATTCATAGTTGAATCTCCTTTTCCCCAAGCTTCCGCGCTTCTACGGTGATTGGCAGAACTGTGGCCGGGTCCATCGCAGGTAGAGTTAGTTGCCAGCCATTTGCGAGATTGACAAATCCTCCCCACAGCTCTGGCTTCTCCATTCCTACGATGATTTCCTCAAGATCTTTCTTGGCGATATATGCTGAGAGCACGCCAGCCTGGTTTCTCCGAATACTTACTTTCAAAATGATTCCTCCCTGCAACATTGCGGCAGTAACTCCGGTTCCATGCACCCGACCACACAGTTCAATGCAAACTCCACCATGTAGACCACCGCGCCGGATTCAACATGCTTGCCTACCTGCACAATTTCACCCGGCGCTCCTTCACGCACCAGCAAAGCTCCAGCAGACTGTTCCGGATACGAGCCATCGTTGAATAGGTCGTTCGCCGCCTGCACACGCTGGCCCCATTTATAACGTGGTGTATCTACACACATCATGCTGTCTCCCCACAACATATTGCTTCCGCGGGCTCCAGTTCTCTCCGCTTCATACCGACGCGGTATCCCGTATCGAGAAACTCGACCCCGTAGATATAAAACTGCTGCAGAAAGGTTCCGATCGAGACGACATAACCCACTTCACCTTTCCGGGCAAGGACTTCTCCTATCTCTTTGCCAGGAAAGGTGCCGTCATTGCGAACCGACAAGCGTGCTCTAACCTTCTGCCCATACTCGAGGCTTGGTGGCCCATCCAGCTCTACAATCTCGCTGTCACGAACGATATTCTGCATCAGCTCTACCTTCCTTTTCGTGTTGCCGGGTGCATCTCGATCAGCACGTGTTCACCATCCGAGCTAGCGCGCCCTGTGGTGAGTCGCGCTTCCACTAGCTCACGCACCATCGGGTCCTCATCCTTGCGCATCGCCTCCAGCGCACTCAGTGGAACTCTTCCAGCGGCTTCGTAGCGAATACGAAAGTCCGTATGAAATCGCAGCGGCAATAGCTGCGTTGGAGTGAGCCGCTCGGCAACCGTCAGTCGAACCGCCGCGTCTGGATCGTCCATGAGATCAGGCAACCACTCCACAGCAATTCTTTTTGCTACGATCTGGCGCACTTCAGGATCGGGATCGTCCATCAAGTGCTTGAGTTGTGGCACCCCAATGCGGTGGGCCACTACCTGACGAACAAAATAGTCTGGGTCTGACATCATTGGTGCCAACTCTTCCCCTTCGAGATGGGAAGCAATCCGGATGCGCACCTCACGGTGAGGATCAGTACGCAAACGCAGCAGAAATCGCTGCGGTAGCCTGGACGCTGCACTCCAGCGAACGGATTCGTCTGCATCATTCAGTAGTGCAGTCAAATAGAAGACGTCAGCGTATCTGGCGGCAGCCGCACGTACTTCAAAGTACGAATGGGTGAGAAATTTATTCGCCAATCCCGGATTCGCTTTGAAGAATTGCTCAAACCGCGACGCCAAACTACGCTGCACACATATATGCTCGTGCCGACTGATATCTTCAACGGCCAGTTCGCGATATACACACCCCTCGCCGCAAGCTTCCTGTGACATCTGACTCGCTGCATCGTTGGAATTATCTGTCATCCGCAATTTTCCTTTGCTACCCTAGCGCCGCATGAGTGATTGGAGAGGAATCAGTTGTGAACTGGATGAACATGCTACAGAACTGGGCCCTTGAGTCTTTACTACAAGGCCTGTGTGAGTGAAGGATTCAGTGAAATCAACCGTCGCTCCCTCCAACAGCTCTCGGCTTTCCGGATCAAGGAAGATTCGTAATCCCTGATGTTCCCAGACCAGATCGTTCCCTTGGAGTTCGCCAGCCAGATCGAATTCCGTAGCCAGTCCGGAGCATCCTCCCGGTGACACCTTCAACTTGAATCCGGGCATCGGCCCAGCCGCGAAGCGCACCATCCGCCGGATAAAGGCTTCTGCTGCAAGCGTCAGTCGTGTGTTCATTTCGGCAGTCTTCATGCTCTACACCGCCGCCTGGAATCTTGGCACATCCGGGTTGATGATGCATGCCTTCGGCATTGGACAGATTGCTGCGCACTGCGGCTCATCAAAGAACCCAATGCACTCCGTACACTTCGTTGGATCGATGCGGAAGAGAAAGCTCTCCTCGAAGATTGCATCGTTAGGACACTCATTCACGCATGCCGAGCATCCCGTACATCTCGATTCCTGAATCATGTATGCCATTTTGTTCTTCTCCTTTAGCTTCGGTTAGCGACTTATGCAGTCAGCGCGCCCTGACGAATCTCTGCATCTCCATGCTGCCGGTGCTCAATCTCTCCCCGGCGCAGGCGCACCAGATACTCTTTGAAGTAGGCGATCGCCGACTGTTCAATGTATTCAAAAGAAAAAGTGTCTACCGGTTCAATTCCCGCCTGCTCTAGACCTTCGCGGGGGCAGCCGCCAATCTTGGCCACAAACACCGCCTGACAATCCTTGATGGCTCTGACCACGGTCTCCAGGCTATCGTCTTCGGCATATCCGCCCTGGCAGTATTGATCAACCCGACGATGCCCTACGAATTTTGTGCCCGCCGTGCTGACCTCGTAAATCTGGAACTCCTTGGCGTGTCCGAAGTGCTGATTAATGCGTCCGCCGCCCTTGGTGGCAACCGCAATCAGGATTGAAAGATTGCTTTGCTCACCATCCAGACTCTTCATCTCTGTAGCCTTTGCAACTGCGGCAGCCTGACGTTTTATCTCTACACTTTCCTGGTAAGCTTGGCGGCCAGCGAGATCATACTCAACGTCGGCCCTCATGATCTTCTCTGTCGTGAACTCAGCGCTGCGATCCTCACCCAACAGTCCAACAGCATCTGCGCGACATTGCCTGCAGTGCCGCATCATGTTCATCTCTCCCTCACAAGAGTCCTGCAGCAATTTCAGTTCCTGCGCAGTCGGACCGCGTTGCCCATTCAGCCCGAAGTGCGTGCCATGTTCGGGCGCGGAGATCAACGGCATGATGTTGTGCAGAAATGCGCCGCGCGATTTCACAGCCCGATTCACTTCAACCAGATGATGCTCGTTGATGCCGGGAATCATCACAGAATTGACCTTGCAGAGAATGCCCCGCTCAGTCAACATCTCCAGACCAAGCAACTGCCGCTCGCTCAGAATCTCCGAAGCCTCCACGCCCGTATACCGCTTGTGGTTATAGAAGATCCAGGGATAGATCTTTGCACCCACCCGAGGATCGATCATGTTGATCGTTATGGTCACATGATCGATATTCAATGCCTGAATACGGTCCACATACTCGGGAAGCATAAGACCATTTGTCGAAAGACACAGCTTGATATCCGGAGCCTTTTTCGCAACAAGCTCAAATGTCTTGAAGGTTTTCTCGGGATTCGCCAGTGGATCTCCAGGTCCAGCGATCCCCAGCACCGTCATCTGAGGAATCGTTGAAGCCACGGCAAGTACCTTTTTCTCAGCCTGCTCGGGTGTTAATCTCTCGCTTACTACACCGGGTCTTGATTCATTGCTGCAATCGTACTTCCGGTTGCAGAAATTGCACTGTATATTGCAGGCCGGGGCGACCGCCACATGCATGCGCGCATAGTGGTGATGCGCCTCTTCGCTATAGCAGGGATGGTTCTTGATCTTCTCCCATATCTCAGGAGAAAGATCACCTTTCCCTGCAGCCAAGCCGCAGCCGGACTTGCCCTGCCCGCCCTTTGAGCCGCAGCCACTATTTCCACCCGTCAGAGTTGATGGTTGTATCACCTGTAACTGCGCGATCTTTTTCCGTGTGTAGGATTCCATTGCGCCCCAGTGTGCCGTCATTCCCTGTGTGGGTCTGTAGAAGGTAATAGCAACTGGAGTGCCAAAGTGTAAGTAACTGAAAACTATGCCAACAGCACGCTCCATAGCACTGTCGGTATTACGACATGCAGGGACTAGCATGCCAGTTTTGTCTTGGAAGCGACCATACAACACGCAGAAGTGCTACCAATTTGTGCCAATCGGAACAGAGGAAGAAACTGTCGGAGAGAGTTATTCCTGTGAGTAGATCAGAAGCGTTTGATCTCGATGCCGTGCTTGCGCAGCGCATAGCCCATCTGCCGCGGTGTCAGGCCGAGTAGCCGCGCCGCTTTCGCCTGGACCCAGCCGGAGCGCTCCATGACTTCCACAAAGCGCTGGCGCTCAGTGAAATTCAACGTGTCTGCGCTGCCACCTTCCCTGGGCACGGAAATCTCACTACCTCTGGCGGCAACCTCTCCCGACGGTTCTACACCCCTTCGTGGCGGACTGGTGCGCGCTGCCGCGGGTGGGAGGATGGGAAGCGAAACATAGCCCGCTTTTCGCGTATGCGCTTTCTTCATTGACTTACCCAGCACCATCGAAAGACAGCTCCCGTTGCTGCACGAAAAGTCGTCCACAACGATGACGGAGTCCTTTGCCAGCGCGGCTGTGCGCCGCACGCAGCTTTCCAACTCACGAACGTTCCCAGGAAATTCGCACGTGCTCAGCACATCCAGCGAACGCTGCGAGAGTGTGAGTGAAACCCCATGCTCCTTGTTAAAGCGTTTCAGAAATTCATGCGCCAACAATGCTACATCCCCTCGGCGGTCGCGCAAGGGAGGGACGGAGATTGGCACCACGCTGATGCGATAGTAGAGATCGGCGCGGAAGTTACCTGCGAGCACGGCCTCTTCCAAGTTCCGATTGGTGGCAGCCACCACGCGTACATCCACTTTCATCGTGTGACTGCCGCCGACACGCTCAAATTCGCCTTCCTGCAACACGCGCAACAGCTTTGCCTGAAACGCAGCAGATATTTCGCCAATCTCATCCAGAAACAGGGTGCCCCCGTCGGCCAGTTCAAAGCGACCCTTGCGCAGGCCCACCGCCCCGGTGAATGATCCCCGTTCATGGCCGAAGAGTTCCGATTCTAAAACCGATTCCGCTAACGCTGCGCAGTTCAGCCGGATATAGGGCTTATCTTTGCGAGAGGAATATTCATGGATTGCCCGCGCAAACAATTCTTTGCCAGTGCCTGATTCGCCGCAAAGCAGTACCGGCAGATTGCATCGAGCTACCTGCTGTACCTTTTCCATCACTTCTCGGATCGCAGAGCTCTCTCCAATGATCCATGAGATCCCCTCATATTTATCGTTGGATCGTTGCTCCAATTCCTTTTCTATTCGGAAATGTTCGGTCATCAACCGCTCACGGTCTCTCGCCACCAATGACTGCAACGCCACTGTCTGGCCCACCAAATTTGCAACCATGCTCAGGAAGCGGACATCTTCATCCAGCGTATGCAGCGATGAAGCGTTGACGAGTCGCTCGATAACGATAGTGCCGATGGTGCGGCTTTCGCCTTTGATGGGAAGGCCCAAAAACGCAACTTGCTCCCACTGTGCGCCGGGATGCAGATCACTCCATCCGGTGAACAACTCGCTCTCGGCGATATTGCGCACGACCAGAGGCGTGCCGGAGATGACAATCTGCCCTACAGCCTGCTCCGGAAGCCGCTCAAAGTATTCCTTGGCGGTTGCTTCACTCCAGCCCGCACCAACAACAGTGGTGGTCTGGTCCATCTCATCCAGCAGGGCGATCAGCCCATGATGCATGTCCAGGAAGCCGGCCAGAAGATTGATGACTTTGGCGAGCGCCGCTTCAATCCGCGCCGGGCGCGTCAATACTTTTGAGATTTCATAGATGCCGACCAGTGCCGAATATGCGCGGCTGTCAGAGGGCATGGCTCGTTCTTGGCTGGAGGATTCAAATGGATTCGACACGTCATCCTCCTTCCATTTCGGGTGAGGATAGTGTGAGGGGAAGTACATAAAATCAGCACTATCAAGTGCGTACTTAGAAGTACCCTGGAAGCGCATGAATACCAAGCATAGGCATCTACGCAACACAAAAACCCCGTTTAATTCAAGGATTTTGACTAGTTTTTCAGAATGTCATAGAAAGGTCAATCGTAGGATCATCGCAATTGTGCAATGCTGACAGGTAAACCGCATGGAACGCGCAAACAGCTCCTCAGTATCTTGATCGTTGGCTGACATTCGCAGCGGAACTTTTGTTGAGATGAAGCAGGATATGGATGTCTTGAGCAATCCAGTAATCGAAGCGCGATCAAAAGAGTTCTTCGCCAGTAAGTATAGCTTTCCAATAGTCTTGCATAGCCAAGGCCACATGGGTTCCAACTCCACTTCTAGCTTAGAATTTTTCTGATTCACAGCATGGCATTGAGAGGACTTGTCGCGCTGGAAGTGTGATCCTAGCCACCCACCCCTGAACACTGCTTATCGACACTATAAATCTTTGCTATGTCATGGTGTGATGACCGCAGACCTCTTGATTGGCAAGTTCGCGTGATACTAATGCAAAGAGGGAACACTCATGAGAGTTAGTGCACGCAATGTATTCGAGGGAACCGTTAAGAGCGTTCTGAAGGGTCTTGTCAACGCACAAATCACCCTCGTCTTACAGGGCGGTGAAACCATCATCGCAGTCATCACAAACACCAGTGCGGACCTTCTGGAACTGAAGGAAGGCAAATCGGCGTATGCGATCATCAAGGCTTCCGAAGTAATGATTGGAAAAGACTTGGTCGAAGGCACACTGAGCGCCCGCAATATACTCGCCGGCAAAATTACGAACTTGCACCCGGGAGCAGTCAACAGCGAGATTGAGGTTACCCTGCAAGGCGGCGCTATTGTGATAGCAACGATCACTAATGAGAGCGTCAAGACACTCGGATTGGTGGTTGAAGACAAAGTAAGCGCTATCGTAAAGGCATCCAACGTACTGATCGGCGTGTAGTCTGCAATCAGCATCCTCCTGCGGTGTCATATTGCATAGCCTCAACCCATCATCTTCCCCTTGATCATGGAATGAATCAGTCAGCTGCTATCGCTGGGCTTGCGCTGGAATATTTTTACGTCGCGAAGTAGAGTTGATGCTCTGATAAACGCATTATTGGAGAGTAGACATGGATTTGCAGGCACTACTATTGACAGTGCGATTGGCCGTAGTGACCACGCTAATCTTGCTGGTAATTGCGCTGCCACTCGCCTGGTGGCTGGCACGCTCCAGAAGCCATCTACGACCGCTGGTAGAAGCATTGAGTTCTCTCCCGCTTCTACTCCCGCCAACGGTGCTTGGATTCTATCTACTGGTCATGCTCGGGCCAACTACCGCCTTCGGCCGCAGTTTGACCCTGCTCCTCGGCCACCCTCTGGCCTTTACCTTTAATGGTCTGGTCCTCGGCTCTGTTCTATACAGTTTCCCTTTCGCGGTGCAACCGCTGACATCTGGCTTTCGCGCGTTGGATACCGCAGTTCTGGAAGATGCAGCGCTCTTGGGCGCATCGCCTATACGCACATTCTGGACCGTGGCTCTCCCCATGACCGCTCCGGCGCTCCGAACCAGCGCAGTCCTTACGTTTATGCATACTGTCGGCGAATTCGGTGTGGTTCTGATGCTGGGCGGCAACATCCCTGGAGCCACACGTACCATCTCCATTGCACTCTACGATCAAGTGCAGGAGTTTGACTATGTTCAAGCTAATCGTACGGCGATGCTACTCATGCTTTGCGCATTTATAGCTTTGGTCACGATCAATTTGCGGCGCGGTTCACAGATTACAGATCCAGAGGCGATGCGGAACGGAGACCAGCTTGTGTAACGCTCTCCTTGCAGTGCGGCTGCGACATAACTTCAACGGCTCCAAACCTGCTCGGCACATCGCTGATCTTGATCTCCAATTTGCATTGACCAAACCCTGGTCAGTGCTCTTCGGACCTTCCGGAGTTGGCAAGAGTACAGTACTACGAGCCATCGCCGGCTTATTGCGTCCTCAGGAAGCGCGCATCCCTTGGGCGCAGAGGTAACGGTGCTAAACGGCGGCCGTGTAATCGCACAGGGCCACCCCTAATCGTATTAGCTGAGCAGCGCGATCAACTGCTGAAGTCTTTGGATGCGTAGCTGCTTCCGCTTCTTACGGGGCAACTCTGGCGAACTCTAATTCCACTACTTCTGAGCGTGTGTGCAACTCGGTGAATGGCCATCCGTAGTAGCTGTCAAGCAGGATTGCTTTTAGTTCCTCAATGAGCGGATAGCACGGATTCGCACCGGTACATTGATCATCGAAGGCATCGAGAGCAATAGCATCGACCCTGGAGAGAAAATCTTCTTCCGGTATGCCGAAATCGCGGATGGATACCGGGATGCCAAGCTGGTGCCTGAGCGAGTCGAACCAGTGAATCAAGTTCTCAACACTCGCATCACTGGATGCGCCGGCAAGATGAAGATGGGCGGCGATCTCAGCATAGCGGCACTTGGCCTTCTCACCATTGAATACGACGTACGTGAAGATCAGCCTGAAGGAAGCCGCGATTGACGGAGTCAGTCCGCAACGGATTGAGAAAACGAACTGTGCAGGTCGCCGCAGAACATCCTGCTTGTTCTGAGACAGGGTGAACTACTGAAATCATGGAGCTTTAGTCGTGCAGAATCACATTGAGCAGCGCTTTATGAACCCGGATGCGGCCGTTGTATTCAATTAAGCCCAGCTTGCGAAAGCGGTTCATGAAGAAGCTCACGCGAGAGCGGGTGGTGCCGATCATCTCCCCCAGAGTCTCCTGCGTAATCTCCGGAATCAGTGATTCTGGCTCTCCTGGCTTGCCATACTCCGCCAGCAACAACAGAACTCTCGCTAATCTCTTTTCGCTGGAGTTGAAAAGGTGATCAATAAGATCGGCCTGGGTTCGCATGCTGCGGGTCAGCAGAAATCTTAGAAACAGGTCGGAGAAAGATGGATCATCGTGCATCTCGCGGACCATCTCTGCGATCTCTATTTGCATAGCGGTGCAGGTGGTGATGGCCATGGCAGTCGCCATCCGCACTCCGCCAACGGTTGCGAGCGCCTCCTCTCCGATAAAGTCGCCTGCAGAGAGAAGTACAATGGTAGCCTCCTTACCGCTATGCGAAACGACAGTGAGATTTGCACGTCCGTTCTCAAGATAGAAGATGGAGTCAGCGGGCCCTCCCTGGGTGAAGAAGGCCTGCTTGGGCTTCAACTGGACGGTTCTTCGTCCCACTCCCGCCTTTGCCAGAAAGGCGGCGAGGTCAAAGGTCATACTGCTCTCCTCTGGATCATGAAATTGACCCAATACTATGTTTCAAATTGGAAGGCATCCAGCGCGTGCATCAGAACTGACTAGAGATGCCTTCGTCGGGAAACCCGCAATCAAAGAATAGAGAAGATTGGCGGACCGACCGACCGACAAAAAATTAGCCTACTCGCCTCGTCTCGCGATCTTTGTCCGATTTCGGACACAACTCAATCTTTGTCGGGCAGCGTGAGCTTGGCGCATACTGATGGGAATTATGTTTTTGTCTGAAAGTAGGGATTTATTGCGCACGAGCGACTTTACGAACACTCTTTTGAAGGCCCTAAACGAGGACATCATTGCACGCCTTCTTTTGCAGCCGGTCAATTTTGAGCTGAAATACGAAATCGAAAACGCTGGCGACCCGATTGACCGTCTCTATTTTCTCGAAGAGGGGATGGCGTCGATGACGACAACGTTCAAGGATGGGTCTCAGGTCGAGGTAGGGACGTTCGGTTATGAGTCGGTCATCGGTGTCTCAGCTCTTATGGGAACAAAAATGGGCCTGAATCGCGTCTACACCCAGATTGCTGGCCATGGTTATTCGTGCCGCATGGAGGACGCGAGAAGAGAGTTCCGCCTTGGCGGCGACTTTCAGTTTCTGGCTCTGCGCTATGTTCAGGCACAACTCGTTCAGGCAATGCAATCCGCTGGATGCAATGCGAAACACAATTTCGAACAGCGACTCGCCCGCTGGCTGCTCATCTGTGCGGACCGCGCGCACATCGACACGTTCAAGATTTCACATGAGTTTCTCGCAGACATGCTTGGAGGTGGCCGTCCCACTATTTCTACGACAGCCGGGATTCTCAAGCGAAAAGGACTTATCGAATACACCCGCGGAGAAATTCGCATCCTCGACGTCCCTGGGCTCACGAAGATCTCTTGCGAGTGCTATCTGACCATCAAAAATTATCTCGATAATTACACGAAGTTCGATACCGCAATCACAGCGTAGCCGCTTTACCCGCCGCCTCATAGTGCGGCAGTGGTGCTACTAATGGGATGGTCCGTCGCCTTCCGTCGCATATTTGTATCTGGTTGGCGGCAATGCCGGTGGAGGCACCAACTCTTCAATTGGCCTCCTTGCATCGTTGGGCACCTGCCCCGCCGCGGGCAATTTCGCCACCGCGACACCCTACGTCTTTATGGACGAGGTTTCCACCATCGCTGCCGCTTATGCTCTGGCCGGATTTGCCACGGATGCGACCCACGTCTCCAGCAGCGGCACCGTGCTGGCGCAGACCGGCGTGCAGAACGCCTTCGCCAACGCTGCCAACCTCTCCAGCCTCAGCACAGGCGTCGCCCTCGCAACCACTCCAGCAGTCAACGGTACGGTTCCTCAAGCCCAGATCAACACGCTCGCAAATATCCTTGCCGCCTGCATCAACTCGGCCAGCCCTAGCTTCACCACATGCTCCACCCTTTTCAGCAATGCGCTCTCTGCAGGCTCCTCCGGTACTACGGCAACAGATACTGCCACTGCCGCCATCAATATTGCGCACAACCCAGCGAGCAACATCGCCGCGCTCTTCGGTCTTGTGACCGGCACCCCGCCGTTCTCCCCCGCGCTCAGTTCCCAGCCCAACGATTTCACCATAGCGCTCAACTTTACAGGCGGCGGACTCAGTGGTTCAAATGCAATCGCCATAGACGGAAGCGGTAATGTCTGGGTCACAAATTACTCCAACAACAGCGTCACCAAGTTGACCAGCGCTGGCGCTATCGTCACGGGCTCACCATTTACGGGTGGCGGTGTCAGGCAGCCCAAAGGGATCGCCATCGACGGTACCGGGAATGCTTGGATTACGAATTATTACGACAATTCTGGAAATAGCGTCGCCAAACTCTCCAGCACTGGAACCGCTCTTTCCGGTTCTTCAGGGTTTACGGGCGGTGGGCTGGCCGGGCCCTATGGGATTGCGATTGACGGCTCCGATAATATCTGGGCCACTAATTATGCTTCCCCCTACAGTGTCACCAAACTATCCAGCACTGGCGCTGCCATATCCGGCTCCTCGGGCTTCACCGGCGTTTACATGCCTGTAGCAATCGCCATCGACAGCTCGGGTAACGCTTGGGTTGCCGAAGCTTACGGGGCCAACAAGTTCACTAGCGCCGGAGCCTTCACTGCCGGTTACAACGGCGGTGGCGTGTACTATCCCCAAGGAATCGCATTCGACTCCTTCGGTAATGTCTGGCTCCCGAATAGCGTCACGAAGTTCACTAGCGCGGGTGTTGCCGTGTCTGGCTCGCCTTTCAAAGGCGGCGGTCTGACATTCCCTTACGGGCTCGCTATCGATGGCACCGGAAATGCTTGGGTCGCAAATCCTAACAGCAACGGTCTCACTGAATTGACCAACTCTGGGGCCGCCGTCTCAGGCTCATCAGGGTTCACCGGTGGTGGTCTGAATGAGCCGTATGCGACTGCCATCGACGGGTCCGGCAACGTCTGGGTCCCGAACGAAACCGGCAACAGCGTCACCGAGTTCATCGGTGCAGCCACCCCGGTGGTTACGCCGCTCGTCGCCAACCTGATGACTCCCTACTCTGCTCCAGCCTCCAAACCGTAGTACAGCAATGTCAAACCAGGAAGTGGGTTTTCATTGACTTCATGTCTCCGCGTCCCGTCAAGACGTCCGAACGTTCCATCTGCAGCACTATCTGCATCTCTATTGAAGTGACCAATAGCAAACCAGCGATCATCTGCATTCCCATGCAGCTCAGCCATCCACAGAAATCTGCCCAACCAAACACTTGCGAAGAATGCTCGACAGACTCCATCACAAGCCCCTCGGAGGTCTCGCTCCTCCTGCTTGTACCAGACTCCATAGCCTACTTCTCATTCCCAATGTGCGAAATTTATCGTACGTTATCGATTTTGCCTGATATTCAAACCTTATGCGGCCGCTTTGAGCTTGTATGTGTAACCGCTTGAGACATGACATTAAAGGGCGCTTATGATTACAGCCTCAAAAGTGATGAAGAATATCAGCCGCCAATGCAAAAGCAAGGAGCTGGGGATCAACTCCGCCGCAGTGAAGAATTCGAGAGAAAAAAATACGCCGGGTCATCCTTCCACGGGTTGAAAACCTCCGCGCCGCTCTTCGCTACATCGGCAACATTGCGAGTTGCCAGGTACAGGCTGTGCTCAATAGCTGTTGCCGCCAACATCGTATCGATCACCGAAGGCGGATGACCGGTGAGGCGTTTTACCTCTCCGCTGATTGAGCCCCAGCGAAGAGCAATTTGGTCCGATACGGATAGAATGCGCCCAGAAAATCGTGTCTCCAAGGCAACAACTGCCTGCTGTAATCGTGGACGGAGTTTGTCGCCTGGAGATAGATGCTCAATGCCCTTCTGGTATTCAGCAATGGTTAGAATGCTCAGAAACAACGTGTGCTCCGGCTGGGAGTTGATCCACTTTTCGACCTTGCGGTCTGGCTTAGCTCCGCTAACCTCGGAAATGACGTTCGTATCCAGCAACCAGCCTTTCACAGAGCTACTTCCCTTCCCGTGTCCTTTTCCCGTTTGATCTCTATATTGTCGAGACCAAGACTTTGCAGGAAGCGCACTAGCGGCAGATGTCCCTTTGGCTTCGGCAAGAGTTGCTCATACGCTTCGGGCGCAATAATCACGGCGGCATCTTTGCCACGGATCGTAACCAGTTGCGGTCCGTGGGTGCCAGCTAGACGCACAACCTCACTAAATCTGGCCTTGGCATCTTCGAGCTTCCAGCGTTCCAACCCAGTCACGGACTGGGATCGTTTGGCACGTGTTAAAGATGGCGGCATGGTTTTTCGCTCCGAATCAATCTGACTATCTGACTAGATTATACACGACTGACTGTAGATAAAAATGTAGCTGTCATAACCCCAGGGTTCCACCAGTAGTCTTTGACTGGGGTCTTCCCCTCTGGATATGTAGTTAGTTCCAGGTTGATGATGCAGACATGGAACGCATGGACGGTGTAAGGCCGAAGCAGACGCAGCGCGTACATCGCAGCATTGCGGAGAAGCGCAGGATCGTGGAGTTGGTTCTTCAGCCAGGGGTGAGCGTGGCGCGTGTGGCGCAGGCCGAAGGCGTGAACGCTAACCAGGTGTTCAAGTGGCGGCGAGATTATCGCAGCGGTCAGTTGGTAGAAGGTAAGCGGGGGTCTTCCCCTGTTGACCATGGCATGTGTTCGCGCTTGGGGATTACGACTGATCTATGAAGTGCCCACTTATTTCTAAGTGGACACTTCGAGAGTCGATTAGGAGCGGATGGAAATGTCGGTGCTGTCTTCGGCTACGAGGTTCCAGGGGAGCAGCTCCTCGATCCGGTTAACGGGATGTTCGGCGATGCGGGTCAGTACCTAGCGGAGATAGCGTTCCGGGTCCAGCCCGTTGAGCTTGGCTGATCATGCCGCGCTCCCGACTATGCCGAAGCGGAGCACACTGTTCTATCGTGGTACTAATTTTCGACTCGACTGCGCGGCATAGTTCTGGTCTCCTTCCTCTGCACTTCAGTGCAGAGGAGAGGACATAACCGTAAATGCATATGTGACCACACATAAGCTTCAGCGACGCCTGCATGAGGGCCCGCTTGGCATTCACATCGATTTGTATGCAGCGCAACTGCTGAAGGAAGGCCATTGCCGACAGAGCGCATGGCGCTGTCTCCGAGTCGTTTCTGATTTCAGTCATTGGCTTGATCGCAAACACATAAGTCTCGCCGAGGTTGATGAACGGACGGTGGAGAGGTATCAAGAGTTTCGGCTGCGGAACCGGTGCCCGTTTTTGAGCGATCAGCCAGCACTAAACCGTCTGCTGACTGTTCTTCGCGGTATAGACGCCATTCGGCCTAAGCATCCCGCAGTGCTCAGTCCAGGCGATCTAATCTTCGAACAGTTTCGGAAGTACCTGGCGCATGAGCGCGGACTTTCCCCTGGAACTATCGGCCGTCATGAACTTGTTGTTCGCCGGTTCGTCAGGGAGAGATGCGAGGACGAGCCGAGGAGATTCCGAGCACTAACGTCGACCGACATTCTTGGATTCATCAGGCATCACGCGGGAGATGGAAGTCCAAGGTCAGCCCAGATCATGTGCAGCACTCTCCGTGAGTTTATGCGGTATTTGCGTTACCGCGGATACATCAAAACAGACCTTGCGACGAGCGTTCCGGCGATCAGGAGGTGGAGGTTAGCGTCTCTTCCTGAGTATCTATTACCCAGTCAGGTTCAGAAGGTTCTCAACGTCTGCGACAGACGAAGCGCGATAGGTCGAAGGGACTACGCCATCTTGTTGATGCTGGCCCGACTCGGCTTGCGGGCGAACGAAATTGCGACTTTGACTCTGGACGATGTCGATTGGCGGGCAGGTCAGCTGTCAGTGCAAGCCAAGGGCAGACAGAGGGCGCAACTGCCGTTGCCGCATGAAGTGGGTTCCGCCGTCGTGGCCTATCTACAGAACGGTCGTCCGCGATCGGATAGTCGCAGATTGTTCCTACGTGACCTGGCGCCGCATGCCGGCTTTGCATCTTCAGGTGGCATTTCTATGATCGCCACGACGGCACTGAAGCGCGCCGGCATTGAAGGGGTTGCGCACATGGGATCTCATCTGTTCCGGCACAGTCTGGCTACTGCGCTTCTCCAGTCCGGAGCCTCGTTAACGGAGATTGGTCAGATCCTGCGCCATCAGGATCACGACACAACGCGGATCTACGCGAAGGTAGATATCGACTCTCTTCGTGTGCTTGGCATTCGGTGGCCAGGAGGTGTCCGATGAACGCACTACGAACCGCTCTTCGGGAGTACCTCACTCTGCGACGCGATATGGGGTATAAGTTCCAGAACGAGGAAAAGCGGCTGGGGAAGTTTGTCACGTTCATGGAAGAGCGCCACGCCCCGACGATCACATATAAGCTGGCCATCGAGTGGGCGACACAGCCCGCAGATCGACATGCAACCTGGACCCTGCGCCTCACGGATATTCGCGGGTTTGCCCGATATTTGCAAAGCATCGGCGTAAAGGCGGAGATACCTCCGACAGAGGTCTTGCCCGGTTTGACACGCTCGAAGCCGTACATCTATACCGACGCTGAGATCCGCAGGTTATTGGCGGCAGCGTTGGCACTACCGCCAAGAGATGCGTTGCGCCGCTGGACGTATTACAACCTGTTGGGACTGTTGGCCGTCACAGGTCTGCGGATCAGTGAGGCGCTTTCGCTTTGCTGCGATGATGTCGATCTTGAAGGAGGTATCCTCACCATTCGTTCTACGAAGTTCGGGAAGTCTCGTTTGGTGCCGCTCCATCCCACCACTGTCTGCAGCTTGGCGAAGTATGCAAAACAGCGCGATGTCCACGTTCCTTGTCCCCGAAGCCCGTTCTTCTTTGTGGCGGAACGAGGTGGCCGGTTGTTGCTTCAGTACGTCTATCGGGTGTTTTGGCGTCTTTCGCGGGAAACGGGCCTCAGGAAGCCTGCCGATCACACGGGCCCCCGCCTGCACGACTTCCGGCATCGGTTTGCGGTTCAGACGCTCCTGTCATGGTATCGATCTGGCCAGAAGATTGAAGTCCTGTTGCCAGTACTCTCAACATACCTGGGCCACACCTGCATACGCGATACTTACTGGTATTTGTCGGCTTGCCCCGAACTCATGGAGCATGCCGCACGGCGGCTTGAGTCGCGCCGGGGAGCCGCCTCATGAAGCATATTCCAACTCTGCCAGCACTGATTGAGCGATTCTTTACGGAACGTTTGATGCGCCAACGGCGTGTTAGCCCTCACACGATTGCGTCGTATCGGGATACCTTTCGCCTCCTGCTTGAATTTGTGCATGCACGTCTGCACAAGCCGCCTTCAAGCCTCGATCTGCAGGATCTTGCTGCTCCGACGATCAGCGCTTTTCTTGATGATATGGAGAAGCGTCGCTCGGTCAGTGTCCGCACTCGCAACCTGCGACTCACCGCCATCCGTTCCTTCTTCCGGTTCACCGCTTTCGAAGAGCCAGCGTACAGCGCTCTTATCCAGCGAGTGCTCGCGATACCCAGCAAGAGACATGACAAGAGGCTGGTTCATTTCTTGACGCGGCCTGAAATCGAGGCGCTACTCGCAGCACCCGACAGAACGACATGGATTGGGCGTCGCGATTACGCGTTGTTGTTGCTCGCAGTCCAGACCGGGCTGCGGTTGTCCGAACTCACTGGGCTCGACCGTGACGCAGTTGTCTTGGGCCGGGGTACGCACGTTCGTTGTTTTGGCAAGGGCCGAAAAGAGCGATGTACCCCTCTGACCGAGCATACTGTCAACGTCATGCAAGCATGGCTGAGGGAACCAAGCCGGAACAGTTCCCAAGCGCTCTTTCCCAACGTATATGGTGGGCGCCTTAGCCCCGACGCGGTACAGGCTCTGCTTGCCAAATATGTGGCGGTCGCAGGTCAACACTATTCTTCCCTTACGCGAAAACGCATCTCCCCACACGTCCTCAGGCATAGCGCTGCCATGGAACTTCTGCAGGCCGGCGTTGATTGTTCCGTCATTGCTCTATGGCTCGGGCACGAATCACTTGAAACCACGCAAGTTTACTTGCACGCGCACATGGCACTGAAGGAAGCAGCTCTGGCAAAACTCCACCCACTGAACGGAAAAATCTCCGGCAGGTACCGGCCTGGGGATCAGTTGCTTACGTTCCTCAACAACCTATAGATCTTTCAGACTATGCCGCGTGACTGCTCGGCAGCATTGGGCAATTGGCCGACATCTGCGAACTCTGCTCAGAAGCAAGCGGCTATCATTCGGCATAGTCGGGAGCGCGGCATGATCAGCCCTATGCCGCTCTCGGCATAGGGCTGAACCCACCAGCGAATAGATGGCGGCTGCGCGTTCGCCGCCGGAGTTAGAGCCAGCGAAAAGGTAGTTTTTGCGTTTATGTGAAGCTTCTCATAAACGCAATTATGTCCAGTTGAAGATTATGCGCAGTGCGAGAGCGGATGGCTTTCGGATGGAATCTTCGAAGCCCTCACACTGCACATAATTCAGAGGCTTGCGAGAAACTGCATCAGTTGATCGGGCGGCACATAGCGTGTGCGCTTGGCTCCTATGGGTTGCAATCTGTTCAAGGCACGTTCCTTCATCGTGAGATCCGCCTCTATATACATATGTGTCGTTGAGGGGTTTTCGTGCCCCAACCAAAGAGCGATAACCGTGATATCAACGCCGGACTGGAGGAGATGCATAGCTGTCGTGTGTCGGATTGTGTGAGGAGAGATGGTTTGCTTGAGCAAACCAGGATGATCCCGGGCAGCTACACCAACCGCTGCTGCGAGGCGCTACGTCACGTTGGATCTGGTCATGGCCGTTCCACCCCGGTTAGGGAACAGGTAGGCGTGGTCTAAACAATCGTTCAACTGCCGCCTCCATGAGCGGATGAGCATACAATCGCTCGACGGACCGCCTCTGTCATTGTAGCGCCCCGGTGTAGAACCTGTCCCATAGTGACTCCTTCTCGCGTTCAGAAAAGTATGCACCTCAAATGCCGGGACTAAACATCTAGTAATCGATACGGTTGGAGCTATTGCGCCAGACGTCGAAGCTGGAGATGGCTTCCTTCGGCAGCAGGTTGCGAATGGGGATGGTGCGCTCGGCGAGTGGGCGCGTGAGTTCGCGGTAGAGAAAGGCGTCGTCGAAGCCGGCGGCGGCGGCATCGGCTGCGGAGTTGCCGTAGTAGATGGCGGCGCAGCGCGACCAGTAGATGGCGGCCAGGCACATGGGGCAGGGCTCGCAACTGGTGTAGACCTCGCAGCCGGCGAGTTGGAAGCTGCCGAGCTTGCGGCAGGCGGCGCGGATGGCCATGACCTCGGCGTGGGCGGTGGGGTCGTGGTCGAGGGTGACGCGGTTGGAACCGGTGGCGATCACCTCTCCGTGGCGGACGATGACGCAGCCGAAGGGGCCGCCGCCGCTGGCGACGTTCTCAGTGGCGAGACGGATTGCCTGTTGCATGAAGATGGGATTGCCCTGCATGGGAACAATGGCCTCGGCGCAGATCTCAGCGGTACACAAACCAGAGTGGCGTGGCCACGAACCTCTGCTCCGCAGGCTGGTTCCGGGAACAGAAGTCATACTGGATGGACTATCTAAATTATGATATAATGGTGGACAGCCTAATGTAGCTAGGCTTGCTTTTCAAACTTACGTTTTTCATTTCTCCGCTCCTTCTGAAGACTCTATCTCACGGCTGAAAGGCGAGTTTCTATAGTGTTCAGATTCTTCCGTGCCATCTTCGCCGTGTTTTTTCAGAACAGTCCAGAACATAGATGACTTCTGCGACCCGTGCGAGGTAAAGCACTTTGTATTAGGTCTTATTGTCAGATTCCTTCAATTCATACACCCCATTGTCGATGATGCCGGCCACCGCGATCTGCGGCACCAGCGACGCTAGCAGCTCGGTGAACTGCTTCTCCACCCGTTTACCCGTCTCCATCACCTCTTCGTGGTTGATCTTCTCGTTCAGCACGCCCGCGGCCATGTTGGTCACCAGCGAGATGCCCAGCACCTCGATCCCCATGTGCCGCGCCACAATCACCTCATGCACGGTCGACATCCCCACCAGATCCGCGCCCAGCGTGCGGAACGCGCGTATCTCCGCCGCCGTCTCGTAGCTCGGCCCCAGCGCGGCGTTCGTTCCCGCAGGTTGATGTGGTCGCTGAGGACCACCAGTGCGCCCTGCGCATAGCGTGTGTTGATGCCGCCGGCCGCGTTGGTCATGATCAGGTGCTTCACCCCCAGCGTACCCAGCACCAGCTTGCCGCTGTGCCCCGCCACGGTGGACTGTGGAAAGCCCGGTATCTCGGTGTAGGGAATCGCAACCGCGTCCTTCACCTGCGCGGCGAATCCGCCCAGCCCCGACCCCAGGATGATGCCGATGCGCGGCACCTCGGCGTACTGCACACGGATGTGTTCGGCGGCGATATTCGCGTTGCTGTAGAGCTGGCTCATACTTGTCTCCTCCGCTGGGCCGCTACCGAATCAGGCAGCTCACAATCGACGCCGACATCAGGTTGGCCATGGTGGCGGCCATCATGGCGCGCAACCCCAGCCGCGCCAGGTCGCCGCGCCGCTCAGGCGCCAGCGCTCCGATGCCGCCGATCTGCATGCCGATGGACCCTAGGTTCGCGAATCCGCACAGCGCGAACGTGGCGATGGAGAACGTCCGTGGCGAGAGCGTGCTCCGCATCAGCCCCAGCCGCGTGTAGGCCACAAACTCATTCAGCACCGCGCGCGTTCCCAGCAGGTTGCCGATGGCCTGCGACTCCTTCCACGGTATCCCGATCAGCCACGCGATCGGCGCGCCGAAGAAGCCCAACACCGCGTCCAGCGAATGCGGAAAGCGCACATGGTGCAGCCACGCCCACGCGCTGATGCTGCCCATCACGCCGTTCACCAGCCCCACTAGCGCCAAGAAGCTCAGCAGCATGATGGCCACGTTGAACGCCAGTTGTCCGCCGTCGATGGTGCCGCGCACGATGGCGGCGATGAAGTTGTCGTCCTTGTGCTGCGCCTCCTGCGGCATATGCACGGTGCCCGCCGTGGCCGGAACCTCCGTCTCCGGCACCAGCATCTTCGCCACCAGGATCGTTCCCGGCGCTGTCATGATCACCGCACTCAGCAGGTCCTGCGCATGAATGCCGAAGCTGATGTACGCCGCCATGATGCCGCCCGACACATGTGCCATGCCGCTGGTCATGATGGTCATCAGTTCAGAATTCGTCGCTCCGTTCAGGAATGGCCGGATGGTCAGCGGTGCCTCCGTCTGCCCCATGAAGATGCTGGCCGCCACGTTGGTGCTCTCCGCACCGGAGGTACCCATGGTGCGCTGCATGACCCACGCCACCACCTTGATGATCTGCTGCATGATGCCCATGTAGTACAGCAGCGCAAAGAAGGCGCTCACGAAGATGATCGTCGGCAGCACCGCGAAGGCGAAGGTGGAGAGCGGATCGCCCGGCGTTCCCATGCGCCCGAAGACCATCGACGAGCCGTCGGCCGCGTGGCCCAGCAGGCTGGTCACGGCGGTCGATGCGGCGTGCAGCGCGATCTGTCCGTATGGCCACTTGATGACCAGGAAGGCGAAGGCGATCTGCAGCCCCAGCCCCCACGTCACCGTGCGCCAGCGGATGCTGCGGCGGTTGGTGGAGAGCGAGTAGGCCACGATGAGCATAGTGGCGAGTCCGAGCAGTCCGGTATAGCGTCCCAATGGCGTTCTCCTGGTGAAGCGGCGGAGCGATATGAATCGTACGTGCAATGTACTGATAACGGTGGTGAGGAAAACTGATATTCTATGTGACTATTTGTTGATGACTCCGAGCCAGTAGCTCCCCTTGGCGTATAGCAGATCTACTTGTCTAGTGGCGCCTAGGAACTTGTTGAAAAACGATTACACACGGCCGAAAGGGCATCTCGGTTCAGATTAACTTCGCACAGAAATCGCCTACAACGCGCCAATCTGCCATCGGGATACATCGCGGGTCACTCTTTTCTGCTCTGGGGTAAGTACCCACAAGAGTTTTCAACAAGTTCCTAGATGGTCAATGTAATGTGCGCGATAAGTGCATAATTCAGTTTTCGAAGCCTTGTTAGACTCAACTGCCGAAAATATTTCAAGGCTATCCATCCGTGTTTTGTTCTTGCGTATGTTTTGGCTATTGTGCACATAGATCCGTGAATGCGTTCATAATTGTGCCGGCGTCGATGAGGCTAGTTCTGCTGTCAGGACAGCGAGATAATGTAGGGCTTAAGAGGTCATATGCCAATTGGAAAATATCAGGGGTTTCAGATCTCTATGACTCCAGACTTGATAATGTACCAATATAAGCGCGAACGGAAGTGGTAAATCCCATAACCGCGCAAGCATCATATATTTCCATCTATCCATCAAACGACTATTTCTCCATATCAAGCAATATTTTGTTCGTCTGTCAGCTACTCCATCGCAATCAGGATGAAAAAGTTTGGAATCTCAGAACATAGATTCAGAACCGATATATTCCTGCAGGGGTAACCCGACCAAATACTAATGGTCTTGCCTTGACTGGCTCATCGCCTATGTATATGGCATCTCTCATAACTTTTTCAACTTGCTCTATTTTTGAAGGAGCGCATGTATGAATCATTGCGAGTGCTTCCCCTTTGGAAGTGCACTCTCCGATGCGTTTCTGAAGATGAATGCCTGCAGCATAATCCAATTCATCATCCTTATTTGTTCGTCCGGCACCCAACAAGACGGAAGCGTATCCTATCGCTTCGGTATTAAAGCCTGTTACAAATCCATCTCGGTCAGATATTAACGCCACAATCTGATCCGCTTGTGGCAACAGGCTGCTATCATCAATAATTCGTGCGTCCCCTCCCT
>Ga0302270_10000505_pt1 | contig 41908 bp, 33 predicted proteins | sample III_Bog_E2_3_FD_198773 | JGI IMG/M metagenome (GOLD analysis project Ga0302270, IMG submission 198773) | Peat permafrost microbial communities from Stordalen Mire near Abisko, Sweden - III_Bog_E2_3 | ecosystem: Environmental > Terrestrial > Soil > Wetlands > Peat | place: Sweden: Abisko... | reverse complement strand
ACCCTGAATGGTTAAGCTGGAAAAGCCTGAATTCGATCTCGCAGCCTTCCTTGCCCACGCCGGCCTGGGCCGCAGAATCGTCCAATTGGCGCCCAAAGATGCCTTCTTTTCCCAGGGAGATCCTGCCGACTCCGTCTTCTATCTGCAAGAGGGCCGTGCAAAAGTCACGGTCGTTTCCTCAGCCGGCAAGGAAGCTACCATCACTCTGGTCTCCTCAGGTCAATTTGTAGGAGAAGGGGCGCTTGCGGCTGCCGCAGGACTGCGTTTGTCCACAGCCACTGCCATTACCGCATGCACCGCTCTCAGAATCAGCCGGGAAGAGATGATCCATGTAATGCATGAGGAGCATAGTCTCTCAGAACTCTTCCTGAAGTTCCTGCTGGAGCGCAGTATGAGGGCTCAGGCCGATCTGGTCGATCAGCTTTTCAACTCCAGTGAAAAGCGCCTGGCAAGGATTCTCCTGTTGATGGCGGAATTTGGCAAGCCGGGAGAGCCGGAACAATACATCCCCAAAATCTCCCAGGAGACCCTGGCGGAGATGGTCGGCACCACCCGCTCCCGCGTCAGCTTCTTCATGAATCGATTCCGCAAGCTCGGGTTTATCGAATACAACGGACGCATCAAGGTTCACAAGTCTCTGTTGAACGCAATCCTGCTTGATCGAATGCCCGAGCCTGGTCACAGCAGGCCAAAAGGCTCGGCCAGTCCACGAAAACCCTCAAATCCAGCCAAATCGTCTCCGGTATAGGCGGTCCAAGGCAGTCAACGAGGACAGACATCTACCGGCAGGTTGGCCACTGTCGTCTACCCGTCCAGGAACCCCGGCCTGACGACAACAACCACCCGCTCAACCATCACCTGAAAAACTGCAGCCCCGCAACCGCACCCGAAACCCCAACGCGTCCAGCGCAACCCGCGAGCTGAGACCTAAAGACTAAAAGCTGACAGCTAAAAGCTGGGAGTTGGCGGCTGCCTTCCCTGTCCACTGTTCACTGCTCTTCGTTACACTGGAGCCTGTGACTGCCAAGCCCATCCTGCCCTCTCGCAAGGACTTCCTTGCCCTGGCCACGGACCACACGCTGGTCCCCGTCTGCCGCGTCCTCGCCGCCGACCTCGAAACGCCCGTCTCCGCCTTCCTCCGCGCCGCCTGGCCCGAGCGCGAGTGTTTCCTCCTTGAATCCGTCGAAGGCGGCGAGCAGGTTGGGCGCTACACCTTCATCGGACTACGGCCCTTCAAGCGCATCGTCGCCCGCGGCCGCAACGTCACCATCACCGAGGGCCGCAAGACCACCCGCCTCGAGGACGACATCTTCCACGTCCTGCGCCAGGCCCTCTCCGGCCACAAACCCGCCCGCCTGCCCGGCTTACCCCCATTCACCGCCGGAGCCGTCGGCTTCTTCTCCTACGACGCCGTCCGTCAGATTGAGCGCCTCCCCGTCCTCGCCGCCGACGAGCTCGGCGTACCCGACGCCTGCCTTCTCTTCTTCAACGAAGTTCTCGCCTTCGACCACGTCCGCAAGCAGATCTGGCTCGTCGAGACCGCCGACGTCACCAAAACCCCACCCGCCCAGGCATACGAGCGAGCCATCCGCCGACTCGACAAACTCGAGCGCACTCTCACCCGCGCCCTCCCCGCAATCAAACGCCCAAAATCCTCCGGCAAGCTCAAGGTCCGCCACCGCACCGCCAAGAAATCCTACTTGGCCGCCGTCGAAAAAACCAAAGCCTACATCGCCGCCGGAGATGTCTTCCAAACCGTCCTCTCCCAGCGCTTCGATGTCGAGCCCGAAGTCGACACCTTCCAGGTCTACCGCGCCCTCCGCGCCGTCAATCCCTCTCCCTACATGTTCTTCCTGCGCTTCGCCCCCGACGGCCCGCTGGGCGCTGCGGAATCCGCGAAAAGCCTGTCCAAAAAATCAAAGGTGCCCACGGCACCGCCTCCGATCGAGCTCGCCGGCTCATCCCCCGAACTCCTCGTCCGCGTCAACAAAAATCGCGTCGAGTACCGTCCCATCGCCGGTACCCGCCCCCGTGGCGCAAACGAAAAAGAAGATCAGCGCCTCGCCGACGAAATGATGCACGACGAGAAGGAGCGCGCCGAACACGTCATGCTCGTTGACCTCGGCCGCAACGACGTGGGCCGCGTCAGCGAGTTCGGTAGCGTCAAAGTCGATCGCCTCATGTTCGTCGAGCGCTACTCCCACGTCATGCACATCGTCAGCACCATTGAGGGCCAGCTCCGCCCCGACCTCACCGCCGTCGACGCACTCCGCGCCTGCTTCCCCGCCGGAACCCTCTCGGGCGCTCCCAAGGTCCGCGCCATGGAAATCATCGAAGAGCTCGAGCCCTCCCGCCGCGGCACCTACGGCGGCGCAGTCCTCTACGCCGACTTCTCCGGCAACCTCGACTCCTGCATCGCTATCCGCTCCCTGCTCGCCATCGGCGGCAAGGGCTACGTCCAGGCCGGCGCCGGCATCGTCGCCGACTCCGTCCCCGAACTCGAACACCAGGAGTCCCTCAACAAAGCCCAGGCCGTAATCCGCGCCATCGAACACGCCCGCGAACTGTAGCGATTGCGATTTCAATCCTCGCATTGAGCTCCCGCCTCATTCGCCCTCCAGCTTTGCCAGATACTCCCGCGGAGAAACCACCTTCACTCCACTCCGAACGCTCGCCGGATAGTGCTTCGAATTCCCTGTCACGAGCCACGCCCTCGCCGCCTTCGCCAGCGCAAGAAATACCGCATCTTTAGGATCGGGGCACGAATGTGTCCACGCTGCAGGCTCGGGAAGCTGCATGCTCTCGTCGATCAGGAACTCCAGCCACAACGGCGGAAACTCATAGCGAAGGAACTTCGCACGCCGGAAGACTTCCCGGTACTCAGCCGTGACACTCGGACAGGTCACCGCGATTGCCGTTCCACCCAGCACATGATCGGCAACAATCTTGGCCGGCGGCCCATCCGGGCTGATTCCAGCCGAGATCAGCACATTCGTATCCAGAACGATCAGGCGCATGCTTGCTAGTCTTTTCGGTTCCCGCGAATGCGAGCGATCTCCGCATCAATGTCGGCATCGCTTACTCGGCCCGGCCCAGATGCTTCGGCCCGCCGCCATCCTTCACGCAGGCTCGCCAGAGCCATCGCCCGGCGAAGTTCGCGATCTTCCTTCGCTACATCCCCAAACACAGGTACGAGAAAGAACACAGGGCCGTCCTGGCCAACCAGAAGCGTGGTCTCTCCCTTGGGAACCTCACTCAGAGCTTTTACACCTCGAGTCCTGAACTCGCGTAGTGACACTTGACGCATAGCGCACCCTCAGCTTCTAGCGTAGCCAAAATGACTACGCCAGTCAAGATTGGACCGCGATCGACCGTTTTCCACCTACTCCGCCCCAAAAATCCTCTTGAAAAACCGCCCCACTGCCCCGAAAAAGCCGCCCTTCTTCTTCTGAGCCACCGCCGCCTGCTGCCCGCTCGCCACCGCAGCCGCCTTGCCCGCATCATCCGTCGCCGCGGGCTTGGCCGCATGCTCTTCCCCGCTATAAGCCAGAGCCCCACTCGTCTCCGCCGCGTGCCCCACCGCCGCTGCGTTCGCCACCGGCGGAGCCTGTGCCGCCAGCCCCTCGCTCTGCGCCAGTGGGAACTCATTGCTCTTCGGCTCCACATCCGGCGGACATCCACACGGCTCTTTCTCCTGGTCCACTACCTCGTGCAAGCTCCCGTGCTGGAACATCACACGCTGCCCCGGTTGCACCCGGTAGGCTCCCCCGTCGAACACGCTTGTCACCAGCACATACGGCGCATTCACCCCTGCGTTATCCACGCACGTGTCGCCGCCTTGCCCCAGCCGCACCCTCACCTCTGCCGCTCCCGGCCCGCCAATCAATATCCGAAAATCCGGCGTCATCACAATGTCCGAGTTCCGACCCGTCGCAAAGCTCGCCTCAATCGCCCCATGATCAATCGCCATCATCAGCCCCGGCACATCCCCCGCCGGCACGCTTGAGTCACTCGCCAGCTTCACCGTCGTCGACGCGCACACTCGCAGCACCCCGCGATGCGGCAGCGTCACCTCGGTCGTCCGGTTCCCTGCCGTTACCGCCCCGCTCGCCACAATCACTGCCTTGCCCTTGGTCACTTCCAGCGCGCCCGTCACCGTCGGAGCGCCATTCCCGCCATTGTCATCGAGCGACACAATCGCAATCGGCCCCGCCGCAGCGGGAGCCGCACTCACCGCAGCAGCCTGATTGTCCGGCGCTAAATGAATGACCACAGCATCCTGCGACCTCAACTCCGCCGTCCCCACGAACAGGCACATGCAGACCGCCAACTCCAAAAATGCGCGAGGCTTTGAAAATGCACGAGGCTTTGTAACAGGGCACGGCTTCAGCCGTGCCGCAAACGAGCCCAAAAGTGCGCTGGGCTTTAGCCCCTGCAGGACCCCCACCTCAACCTCTCCATTCCATCTCAAGTCCAAACTACAATCACGACACCCTACATATTCAGAAAATTCCGGATCATCTGGTGTCCGCCTTCAGTCAGCACGCTCTCCGGATGAAACTGCACGCCCTCAACCTTCAGCGTCCTGTGCCGCAGCCCCATAATCGTCGTCCCCGCGCTGTTCGCGGCCTTTGTCCGGGCCGTCACTTCCAGCTCCTTCGGCAGCCCCTTCTCCGCCACAATCAGCGAGTGATACCGCGTGCAGATCAACGGCGTCGGCAACCCCTGAAAGACGCCTTTCCCATCGTGCTCCACCGGGCTCGTCTTACCATGCATCAGTTGCTCGGCCCTCACCACCTCACCGCCAAACGCCTCGCCGATCGCCTGATGTCCCAGGCAGACTCCAAAAATCGGCACTCTCCCCGCCATATGCCGGATCAGCGGCACCAGAATCCCCGCTTCGCCCGGCGTGCACGGTCCCGGCGAAAGCAGAATCCGCTCCGGCTTCATCGCCGCCACTTCCTCCACCGTAACCTCATCGTTGCGGCGCACCTCAACCTCAGCCCCCAGCTCCCCCAGGTACTGCACCAGGTTGTAAGTAAACGAATCGTAATTGTCTAGAACAAACACCATGATTGAGTCCAGTGTAGCGCGGCGCGAGCGCCGTTCTCCGGTTGCGCCCAGCCGCTCCATCTGCAACACTGGCGATGGTCACACGCCATGGTCCTTCATTTTCTTGTGCAAGGTCGCGTACAGGGTGTCGGCTTCCGCTGGTTTGTCCACCGCGAGGCCAGCGAACTCCGACTCTCCGGCTGGGTCCGCAACACCGAAGACGGCGACGTTGAAGTCGTCGCCTCTGGCACCGCCGAAGACCTTGCCGAACTCCGCGCCAGCCTCCGCCGCGGCCCGCGAGGCAGCCGCATTGACCACGTCATCGAACACTACCTCGAAGAAAAGGAAGCCACAAGCCTCGAATCCTTCCGCATCGAAGGCGCCTGGTAGGAATGCAGTGGTCAGTTCTAAGTTTTCAGTTGTCAGTCACCGCCCTGAATCGCGCGACATCAGCTGATCTCTGACAACTGTTCACTGTCACCTGTCATCTGGCACCTGTCATCTCTCGTTATAATCATCAAGGAACTCTACCAGAATCAGGAAAAACAATGACCGAAGATACCAAAGCCATGGATGAGGCATCCCTCAAAGCGCTGGTGCGGACCGTCCCTGACTTCCCCAAGCCCGGCATCCTCTTCTACGACATCACCACCGTCCTCAAAGACAAGACCGGCTTCGCCAAGCTCATTGACATGCTGGCCGCGCACTATATCAAAGAGAAGATCGATCTCGTCCTCGGCATTGAGGCGCGCGGATTCATCTTCGGCCCCGCTCTCGCCTACCGTCTCAACGCCGGCTTCGTCCCCGTTCGCAAGCCACGCAAGCTCCCCGCGCCCGTCGCTCGCGTCACCTACGATCTCGAATACGGCTCAGACATCCTCGAGATTCACCTCGACGCCATCGAGCCCGGCCAGCGCGTCGTCCTCGTCGACGACCTGCTCGCCACCGGCGGCACCATGGAAGCCACCGTCAAGCTCGTTAAGCAACTCGGCGGAGAAATCGCCGGCCTCGCCTTCGCCGTCGAGCTCGACTTCCTCAAGGGCCGCGACCGATTCAAAGAGTACGACGTCTTCAGCCTGCTCCACTACGACGAATAGCGCTTGCGACTCTCAGCGTTTCCTTGCGGGTGCGCCTGCGGTTGGGCCATTCTGGCCGCGTCGTTGCCCTTTGCCGCCAAGGCGTCGCAGATCCCGGTGCCCGCCGCGGCCAGCATCTTGGGAATCCGGCCGATCATGGTCTCCTGCCGTGCCTAATCGGACTAACTCTTTTCCAAAGATGGAGCCGCAGGAGACGAAGAATCAGGGCGCGGGCTGGGGCGTGCCAAACGCTCGACAATGTCCAACAATCGATTGCCCGTGACATCCATATTGAACTGCTCGTCGAAACACTTTCTGCCGCGGCTCCGGGTGGCCGCAATTTCCTCGGCGCTGAGTGCAGACCAGCGTCGAAGTGAAGCCGTGGTTCCTTCGACAGTGTCCTCCCCGACGAAGCCTGCACTATACCTCTCGATCTCCGGCCAGATATTCACCTTCTCCGAGATGACCGCGGGCAAACCGCAGGCCAGGGCTTCCGCAACGACGATCCCGAAATTTTCCTGGTGAGAAGGCAAAACAAAGATCTCCGAGGTCGCGAATGCGCCCCATTTAAGCTCGCCTTTCAGCATTCCAGTCCATGAGATTCGATCAGCCAAACCCAGATTCACGGCCATCGCCTCAAGCTCTTTCTGCCATCCAATCTGGTCAGGCCCCGCGATAACAAGCTGCCAATCCTTGTCTGCAGCGAGAGTTTGCGCAAAAGACTTGATCAAAACGTCGATCGCCTTCTTCGGATGAATTCTTCCCAGACATAGAGCCAATCGCTTGCCCCGGAGATGCGGAAACCGCGCCAGGAACTCTTCGGCTGCAGTCGCCGTATCGCATTCCGGACCACTCGTCCCCGAGGGCACAATCACCTCATGCGCCTGGTCGCTGAAAAAAGATTGCCGTGCCAGCAGTCTCTCCTCTTCGCAGGTAAAGAAAACAGCGCTCGCATCTCGCATGATTCCTTCAAGGATCGCGCGCCAATAAATGACCTTCTTCAATTGCTTGAGCGGATAGCGCTTCTTGAAGTAGGGGTCAAGCATGCCCTGCACGTATAAGGCATAGGGAATTCCGGTGCCGGCAAGGGCACGATAGACTGCCAGAGTGCAATACTGCCAGATGCCCACAACGATGACTAAGTCATACCTTGAACGATTTTCCTTGAGCCAGGGGACGGCTCGGCGCGTGTAACCGTAAATGCCCCAGCCCGGCCCCAGGGCAAAAACCTTGGCCGGAAACGCGCATTTGCTCACAAACTCCGGCGAGTCCATCGAGGCCACTTCGACCTCATGTCCGGCAGCGCGAAAGATGTTGCTCCATTGCTTGAATCCTTCAACCGTGCCGCCGTCGTTTGGATCTACGGAGCGGATTACAAGAAGAATTCGCATAGACAGTCCTCCCTAAGATACGACTCCACTTACTCTGCTTTAGCCGGTGCTTCCTGCTTCGCGCCAGCCTCCTCGGTCGCCTCGTCGCCCCCAGCCTTTGCCGCCGTCTCCTCCTGAAACATCTGCGCATCCGCAAACCGGTAGCCCACGTAAACATCCGTCAGCAGATAAAGGGGCGCGGAAGGGTCGTCCTCGATCTTCTTCCGCAACTGCCGAACAAACGTGCGCAGATACTCCACCTCTTCTCTGCAGTCCGGACCCCACACCGCCGTAAGCAGTCGTGCATACGTAACCACGCGCCCCGCCCGGCTCATCAGGCAGTGCAGAATGTCGAACTCCTTCCGCGTCAAATGCACAGCCTGTCCGCGCTTCACCACTGACCTCTTCACCGGGTCCAGCCGAATCTCCCCAATTTCAATCGGCTCGTTCTCCGGCCTCACCGGCGCCTTCACCCGCCGCACCGCCGCGCGGATCCGCGCTATCAACTCGCGTGTGCTGAAGGGCTTCGTTACATAGTCGTCCGCCCCCAGGTCCAGCGCTTTCACTTTCTCCTCTTCCTGGTCCCTCACAGTTAACATCAGGATCGGTAGCCTCGGCGCCATCGCGCGAATTCTGCGCAGCGTCTCAATGCCGCCAATCCCCGGCATATTCACGTCCAGCAGCACCGCATCGCACATCGCAGTTCGTAATGCTTGCAGCGCCTCTTCACCGCGCGATGCCTCCACCACCTGGAATCCCAGTTCTAGCAGCGGCGGGCGCAGCGCCCTGCGAATCGCGGTTTCATCGTCCACAATCAAGACACGAAGTGCTGGCTGATTCATCTGGTGCCTTTCTTCTGCGCTGGCGCAGGAATTGCTGCAAAAAACGTCGTCCCTTCAACCTCTTCGCTCGTCACCCACACATATCCCCCGTGAATGAGCGCTACGCGCTTGGCCACCGAAAGCCCGATCCCCGTTCCCGGCGCGCGGTTCGAGTAGGTCGCCGAGCGATAGTACCGGTCGAAGATCCTTTCTCTATCGGCCATCGGAATCTCCGGCCCAAAGCTGTGAACCGAGAAGATAATCTCCGCATTCTCGCGCCGCGCGCGGATCGTGATCGTCGTCCCAAAGATGGAATACTTGCACGCGTTGTCCACGTATTGCGTCAACAGCATCACCAGCAATTGACGATCGCCGTTGATCACGATCTCCTCATCTTCCATCTCGATTGAAAGCTTCATGCTCGCCAGCCGATCCTTCAGGGTCGCCACCACTTCTTCAATCAGCGATGCAACCGCCACCTCTGTGGCATGAATCGTCACTTCTCCCGCATCCAGCCTCGATGTCGTAAGCAGCCGCGTCGTTAGCTCGCTCAGCAGGGCCGTCTGTTCGTCAATCAGCGACACCAGGTCTGCCTGCCCCGCCGACAAATGCCCCATCTCAGCCAACCCAGTACTCGCCGCCCGAATCGCAGTCAGCGGCGTCTTGTACTCATGCGCCAGGCTGTCCAGCACCGTCGCCCGCAGTTGCTCGGTCCGCCGCTCCGTCTCAATCCGGCTCTCATTGGCAAACGCCCGATAGCGGTCAAATGTAATCGCAATCAGTGACGCAATCGCGTTGTTCGTCAGTGGACTCGTCTCGCCACGCACCACCAGGCTTCCCACTGGAACCGTTCCCAGCCTCACCACTCTCTTCCCGATCCCTGTATCTGCATCGTCGTCCGAAGTCTCAAAGTAGTAGACGTTCTGCGCCATCTCCTGCGGGTCCACGTTCCAGAAGCCCGCCGTGTATACATCGTGCAGATCTGCGTCGAACACCGCCACCGCCTCCAGCGCAAATATCTCGTGCACCAACTCGGCAAGCTGCGGCCCGGGCTCCACATGCAGGTTCATCTGCAGCGTTCGTCGCGTGAACTCGTAAAGGTCGTGCATCTGTCCGCCCCACGACTCAGCCTCGCGCGCATTCCCCGTCACCCGCGCCGACAATCGGCTCACCGTCAGCGCCACACCGATAAAAGCTAGCAGTGTCACTGTATTCACCGGGTCTGCCGCCAGGCTGAACTTAGGCTGCCGCACAGTTATCAACGCGTGCATCACCACTGCCGAAAGAGACACGATCACTGCCTGCCAAAACCCATAGAGCAGCGCCGTCGGCACCACAATCAGAAGATATAAGAGCAAAGAAACCGGCAGCAGCCAGGGCGACCAGTACGTAAAGGCCGAGACCATGATCGCCGCTACGATTCCAAGCGCGCACTCCAGCGTAAACAACAGCACGCGCGTTCCCGACCCGCGCGTACGCGACACCGTAAGCATCGTCCGCAATGAAGTGTAGCTCCCGGCCAATGCGACTACCAACCTTTCAGGTCGACAAGGTACTTTGGAGAAACCGATCAGCCGCGGTGTTCCTGCGCCCATTCAGCCGCCGCGACCTCTTCTACTCGCCGCCTTTCACCCCTGATGCGGGTGCGCGCGCTCAAGAACCGTGCAGGGAAGTTCACCAAAATTTTAACAGGCCGATGATGGATTCCTTATGGCCACTCGAGTAAACGAACCACTCTGCGCCTTGCGCCCGGCCAGAGTCGCCGAAGCGCTCAATTACCGCAAGCGCCCCATGAGGGCTTCCGCTCACGCGGATTCTCCCCACGCAGTCTGCTCGCGCGCTTCACTTTATCAACGGAAATGAAAATCAGAGCGGAGTCATCTTGCCGCGCAAGCGCCTCTGCTCGAATCAGGCCCCCCGAAAGTCCGCCATTTCCACAGACTCTTCCGCCCCCTCGTCATCTGGTCTGAACATGTCGGCGCTCGCAAACCGGTACCCAACGTAAACGTCTGTCAACAGATATGTGGGCTTCGACGGGTCGTCCTCGATCTTCTTCCGCAACTGATTCACATAAGTCCGCAGATATTCAATCTCTTCCCGTGCATCCCCGCCCCACACCGCGGCCAGCAGCTTGCCATATGTAATTGCTCGCCCCGCCCGGCTCATCAGGCAATGAAGAATATCGAACTCCTTCCGCGTCACGTGAAGCGTCTGCCCTCGCTTGGTTACTGTTCGCTTCACCGGATCCAGCCGGATCTCGCCAATCTCAATCGGTGCATCCGTTGCTCGTGTTGGTGCCTTGTAACGACGCACCGCCGCTCGAATACGCGCGATAAGCTCGGTCGTGCTGAATGGCTTCGTCACATAGTCATCCGCGCCCAGGTCAAGAGCCCTAACCTTGTCTTCCTCCGCGTCCCTCACGGTCAGCATCAGCACCGGTAGCCGCATCGCAAGTTGCCTGATCCGCCTCAGCGTCTCCATGCCACCCATGCCCGGCATGTTCACATCCAGCAATGCTGCGTCGAACACCGTCGTGCGCATCATCAGCAACGCATCTTCCCCGCTCGCCGCTTCCGACACTTGAAACCCAAGTTCTCTTAGAGGCAACACAAGCGCGCGCCTGATCGCTGGCTCATCGTCGATTAACAACACTCGAATTTGCTGCCAGTTCGTCATTCCTGATCCTCGCCCGGCTCCCTGCTCCATCGGCCTCTTGCTTCGGCGCGTCCCGGCCGCTCTATGCAACGCGCTCCAGTTGGAGGGACCACCGCCACTCTGTGCGCTCTTCGCTTATCACTTAGGCGACCGATTGTTCACGAGAATATCATGAGGGAAAAATTAGAACGAAGTTATGTAATCTTCATGTACTCCTTATGGGTTCCCTCGTTAACTAGACTCAATCCGAAACGACCGGACCACTTCCAGCAGAGATCCTGTTCGCTCTGATCGGAAGTTTGTGCGCCCAAAAACGACAGTCGTATCCAAGCGCGTTTGGCTCGCACGTTCTGGCTGTCTCAATTACTTCACGCCTTACTGGCTGGAAACTGCACCAAACACCTTTTCCCAAACACTTGTTCTGGAGGAACCGTGCCGATGCAAATCAATCTCTCTCGTATCCAGCAAGCGATCGCCGCCACTACATTGGCCTTCGCTCTTTCCGCAGGCGCTCAGACGCCTGCGCCTGCCGCTACCCCCGCCGCCGCTCCCGCAGCACCGGCACCCGATGCGGCAGCCCCAGCCCCCCTTTCCACCTTCGTCCTCACTGGTCCTCTCACATGGGTGCCGCCGGCGACCTTTGATGCCGGTCCGCTGGGCAAGCTGTCCGTCAACGGCATCTTGACAGGTTTCGCTCAGTTCGAAGCCAATTCCGTGACCGGAGACGATGCCGCACAAGCCACCCTGAGCAATGGACAGATCTTCATTCAAAAGGCTGACGGAAACTATCAGTGGTATGTCCAGGCTGGCGCCTACACCATGCCGACACTCTCAGTGCCGATTGTCAACGCTCAGCACACCATGAACAATTACTACGGGCCGGTTCCCGTCGCCTTCTTGAAGCTGCTGGCAGGAAAAACCACTTCGTTTGAGATCGGCTCTCTGCCCACACTCATGGGCGCAGAGTCCACCTTCACCTACCAGAACTTCAACATCGAGCGTGGCATCGTTTGGAATCAGGAAAACGCCATCAATCGCGGAATCCAGGTGAATCAAGCTATTGGCAAATACCTGACCGCGTCGCTCAGTTGGAACGACGGTTACTATTCCAACCGCTATTCGTTTCTTTCCGGCTCCGCTACCTTCACAAAGGGACCGCATACCCTGGTCTACGACGGGATGGGGAACCTCTCGTCCACAGCCTTCCAAACCTATGCAACCCCTGTTCAGAACAACGGCGCTATGCACGCCGTGATTTATACATACAGCAAGGGCCCATGGATCATTTCGCCGTACTTCCAGTACGGAACCTACGCCAAAAACTACAAGGCCGGAATCTACAAATCCACTTCTGCAACCGGCGGAGCCGTGAATGTCAGCTACGCATTCAAAAACGGCGTCTCGCTCCCAATTCGTTTTGAATACCTCGCGAGTTCGGGAAGCAAGAACGATGAATCGTCCCTGAACCTGTTGGGTTTTGGAGCTGGCAGCTCGGGCACAACCATCACCTTAACCCCAACCTACCAAAAGGGCGGGATGTTCGTTCGCAGCGATCTTGCCTACGTGCATGCGTCGAGTTTCACGTCGGGAAGCGCCTTTGGAACGTCGGGAACGAGCGCCGACCAATTCCGGGCCGTGCTTGAGTTCGGCTTCATCTTCGGCGACAACATTGTGAAGAAATAGCCCAATCGACGCGCAGTTCCTGAAGAGGCGGCGTCTAGTCCGTTGATGTTCAATTGACTGGGCGCCGCCAGCATTCAACCAATCATCGCCGCGACGGACCATCGTCGTTCGCCCTGCGAAACGCAAGATCAATGTGTCCGGGATCGCGAGCAGTCCGAAATTGATTGCTCGCGACTCTTGGAAATGAAGGTTAGTCGAGCCCGGCAATCCATCCTTCGGAACTCCACGAATTGCCGCTTCCTCATTTCATCTTTATTGGCGCAACCCTAGGATTCGAATTACTCACTCAGCTCACCCGCTTCCGCCCCGGTCAATTGTGTACGACGGGCGAATGTGAATTGGTTCCCGGTGTTTCGTGCCGGGGATAGACACAAGCACCCCACTTCTTCAGGAGAATGCTCATGGCAGATCAAAAAGCACCCGAGATGCAGGCCACTCTAGGCCTTACTGGGCTGACCAGCAACGCAATGGCCCTCATCGCTCCCGGCGCCTTCCTTTGGCTAACCTTCTACCTCCAGGCAACAACCGGTGTAGCTGGACAACCTTCCACCGCTCCTGCCATGTGGCTCGGCATCTTCGGCGCGCTTCTGCTCTGCCTGGCCACCGCCGTTGCCTACGCCGAAATCTCCAAGCTCTATCCCGGCACCGGCTCCAGCTACTATTACGCTGAGCAGGCCATGCTCTCTAAGGACGCGTCCTTCAAGTACGCGCGCATCGCCAAGTTCATCGTCGGCTGGGGCTCTCACCTCTACTATTGGGTCTACCCCGGCGTCATGGTGGCCACCACAGGTGTTTTTGTTGGCTACATCGTTGGCTTCTTCTTCCCCAACTTCATCAGCGGCGCCAACCCCGGCCCCGTCTTCATGGGCCTCGTCGCGGTCCTGTTCTCCTTCTTCGTCGCTTGGATCGCCGCCAAGGGCGCTGGCGCATCTACCGCAGTGAATCTCGCCATCAACGTCGTTCAGATCTCCGCGCTCGTCGTCTTCTCAGTCCTCGCGCTCGGATATCGTTCCACCCATCCCACCGGTGCCACCGGCCCCACCGCCTTCCAGTACGACTCGACAACGCTCTCCACCTACACCTATCAGTTCGCCACTGCCAAGGACGGCTCCACGCTGCGCGACAAGGACCAGACCCCGCTGCCTCTGCTCGACGCAGCCGGAAAGCCTGTTCCCTATGTCATCACCTACCCTGAGACCGACTCCACCGGCAACTTCCTCACCCATCCCAACGCCGTCTCGGTAATCGCGCCGCACAAGTTCAGTTATCTCTTCATCCAGGCCACGGTCGCCATTCTCATCCTGGTCGGATTCGAATCCGTCACCTCCATGGGAGGCGAGGCAAAAAACCCCACCAAACACATTCCCATCGCCGTCATCGCCTCCCTACTCATCCAGGGCCTCGTCTGTTACCTGTTTGAGTACTTCGCTGCAAACTACTTCCTCAACTCCGGCTATACCATGCAGACTGCCGCCGGCTCCGCTGCACCCATCGGCGACATGATGATCATCGTCGGCGACTGGCTCCTCGGACAGGGCCACGGCAAGTACTTCATGATGGTCGAAGCCCTCACCGTCTTCCTCGCCCTCATCGGCACCACGCTCGCCTGCATGAACACCGGCGCGCGTGTCACCTATGCCATGGGCAAGGACGACGAAGCTCCCGAGCACTTCGGCATCCTCCACGCCGAGTCGCTCAGCCCCCGCAAGGCCATCTGGACCCTGGCCGTTATCTCAGCCGTCATCGGCGTCATCGCGGTCTCCCTGGTCTTCGCCGATGCTGGCGCGGTCAGCGACGCAACTGTCGCCGCCTTGCCCCATAACATCTTCTCCAACTTCGGCTACTTCTCTCACGACACCATGGCCGCGCTCCCCAACTCACTGCTGGCCATCACACTTACGTCCAACTTCGGCACCTTCATCCTCTATGCGCTCAGTTGCTTCCTGTGCATGGTCGCCTACCATGGCCGTCCCGACTACAGCTTCCTCAAGCACACCCTCATCCCCGGCTTTGGCCTCGTCGCCAACCTGGTCTTGATGGGCTTCTACGTCGCCGGTCCATTCTTTAACCTCGGCACCAAAATGGAACCGCTCACCGCGCTCGGCATAGCCGCCATGTGGGGCATATACGGTGGCATCTACTTCCTCCGCTCCTCCAAAAAGAAGGGCAAGGAAGTCCTGCTCACCTCAAGGTAATCCCCTCCATCGCTGTTCGCCATCACAACCGCTGGGTGGAATCCGGACTCTCCCATTAACATGGAAGAGTCCGGAGGACCACCCAGTAGCTTTTTGAATTCCGGCATTCCGTAATTCCTTTTTCATCTCTGGCGGCTCAGAATGGTTACAGCCGGTTCCTCCTGCCCCGCCGCAACCCGGCGGAACCAAAACCCTCGAGGCGGCAGCGCCCATGTTGGAAGTTCAGTTCGGCCAGGCAACCGACCCAGGCAAGGTTCGTACCAACAATGAAGACGCCATGGGCTTCTTCATTCCCGCATCTCGCCAGCAGACCCGCTCCCACGGCTATCTCTTTGCCGTAGCTGACGGCGTAGGCGGCACAGACCTCGGAGAAATCGCCTCCAACAAGGCTATCCAGGTCCTCGTCGATGGTTTTGAGAAGGCGCAGGCGGGCGCAATGCTCATAAGCCTCCTGCCCCGGCTCATCCAGCATGCCAACGCCGCCGTCCACGACTGCACACTCGCCCCTGAATACCGTGGCAAAAGCATGGGAACCACAATCGTCGCCTGCGCCATGCGCCACGATCAAGCCATCGTCTCCCACGTCGGCGACTCCCGCTGCTATCTCGTCCGAAACGGACGCGCCAAACAAATCACTCAGGATCACACACTGGTCAATGAGCAGCGAAAGCTCGGCATCATTACCGCCGCCGAGATGGCCACTTCTGAATCCCGCCACGTCATCACTCGTTCGCTCGGCCGCGAGATGTTCGTCTCGGCAGATACCACCGCGGTCACCCTGCTCCCCGGAGACATCTTGGTCCTTTGCTCCGACGGCCTCCACGACGAACTCCCCGAGTCTGAGATGGTCCGCATTGTCACCCAGCAATCAAGTATCGATGACATCGCCCGCGAACTCGTCCGTCGGGCCGTCGAGGTCGACGGCGGCGACAACACCACCGCCCAGGTCATCCGCGTCAAGTCTGTCGAACAGGTCGGCATGTATCGAGGGCGTCCATATCGCATCCCCACCTGACCGCCCGCGCCTTCACTGCCCTTACCCGCTCATATCCCCATCGAGGCCTTGGCCGTTAAAGTAAATACAGCCACTCCACTGGAGCTTCAAGCACAATGGGTCATTTTGACCGCTACGAATCCGGCCAGCAAGTCGACTCCTACCGCATTGAGCGCGTAGTAGCGCACAGCGGCATGGCCACCATCTATCAGGCAACCGACACCCGTGACGGCCGCATCGTCGCCCTCAAGATTCCCCACCCTGACATGGAAGCCGATCCCATCCTCTTCGACCGCTTCAAGCGCGAAGCCGGCATCGGCGAAAAGCTCATTCACCCCATGGTTATGCGCGTCTTCGGCGGCGAAAAACGCTCCCGCATCTACATGGTCATGGAATGGTGCGAAGGCCGCCTGCTCCGCCAGATCCTCGAAGATGGCCCCATGCCCCAGGATCGCGCCATCCAAATCGCCGTCAATGTCCTCGATGCCCTCGACTATATCCATGCCAACGGCGTGGTCCATCGCGACCTCAAGCCCGAAAACATCATGGTCGGCGAAGACGACAGCATCAAGTTGATTGACTTCGGCATCGCCGGCGACACCGCTGCACGCCGCCTCACCTACGCAAACTTCACCGCCACCATCGGCACCCCCAACTACATTTCGCCCGAGCAGGTGAAGGGCCAGCGAGGCGATGGCCGCTCCGACATCTACTCCATGGGAATCATCCTCTACGAGATGCTCACCGGGAAGCTTCCATTCTCCGGCCCGTCTCCCATGGCCGCCATGAACGAGCGCCTCCTCAACCACCCAATCCCGCCCCGCGTCGCCAATCCTGACGTCTCCCCGCAGCTACAGGAAGTCATCTATCGCGCCATCGAACGCGACCCGCGCAACCGCTATCCCAAGGCACACGACTTCCAGTGGGACCTCCAGCATTTGGACCAGGTGGGCGTAGAAGATCGCCCCGAAATTCGCGACTGGCAGAAGCGTAAATCCCAAACCTCTCGAAAGATTTTGTATTATGGTGCTTTAGCAATGATCCCTGTCGCAATCCTGCTGCTGATGATCCTCGTGGCTCATCACAGGTAGCCCCTGCCCATATACCGGGCGAATCGGGAATCTTCACGAATTCCTTATGCTCTGGGTTCTACGATTTTGCTTGATAACCTCCAACCCTTTCAACTAAACGAGGAGCGCATGACAAAGTACAAACTGGAGTACATCTGGCTGGACGGCAATAAGCCCGTTCCCGAGCTTCGCGGCAAGACTCAACTCAAGAGCTTCGACAAAACACCTACCCTTGAAGACATGCCTCTCTGGGGGTTTGACGGAAGCTCCACCATGCAGGCCGAGGGCAGCAAATCAGACTGCGTGCTCAAGCCTGTCGCTCTCTACCCCGATGCCAGCCGCAACAGCGCCTTCATTGTGCTTTGCGAAGTCATGCACCCAGACGGCACGCCCCATTCCACCAACGCTCGCGCCACCATCGAAAACGATCCTGACCTTTGGGTCGGGCTCGAGCAGGAGTACTTCCTCTACAAGAACGGCGCACCCCTCGGCTGGCCAGAGGGAGGCTATCCCAAAACGCCCCAGGGTCCCTACTACTGCGGCGTTGGATACAAATACATGGGCTCCATCGCCCGCCAAATCGTCGAAGAGCACCTCGAGCTTTGTCTTGCCGCCGGCATCAACCACGAAGGCATCAACGCCGAAGTAGCCAAGGGCCAGTGGGAGTTCCAGATCTTCGCCAAGGGCTCTGCCAAGGCGGCCGACGACACCTGGACCGCTCGCTATCTGATGATGCGCCTCTGCGAGAAGTACGAAGTAGACATGGTCCTGCACTGCAAGCCCATCAAGGGCGACTGGAACGGTTCCGGTATGCACTGCAACTTCTCCACCAAGTACATCCGCGAAGTCGGCGGCAAGGAGTATCTCGAGGCCCTCATGGCGGCCTTCGAGAAATACATCCCAGAGCACATCGCCGTCTACGGCCCGGATAACCATCTCCGCCTCACCGGACTCCACGAGACCCAGGCTATCGACAAGTTCAGCTATGGTCTCTCCGATCGCGGCGCCTCTGTCCGCCTCCCGGTAAACTTCATCAAGAACGGCTACAAGGGCTACCTTGAAGATCGCCGTCCCAACTCGGAAGGCGACCCTTACCAGATCGTCTCCCGCATCCTCAAGACCATCAACACCGTTCCCAAGCCGTAACCGGCTCGGAGCCTCTGACGGTTCCTCTTCGTTGCGAGCCTCCCGCCACTCATCGCCTTCTGGCGACTCCGAAGCCCGGGGAAATGGAAACGCAACATGTTTCCATTTCCCCTTCTTCGTTTCTGTTCTCAGCTTCGGCGGTTTTGAAAGGGCATGACTTCAGTCGTGCCGCAATGATCGCAAAATCTACGCGGGCTTTAGCCCCTGAGGGACGGTTTTCCTCCACACCCTCCAATTCCTTTGATCTATTCGCATCCTCCTTAACCGCATTCCACAAGTCCAGGTGCCTCTCATGCCATCCGAATATCGCAATTTTCTAGCCCTATCCTACGAAGAACTCGAAGAGCTGAACCTCGCCGCCAAGGCAGACCGCTCCCATCGCATATCTCCTGACCTCATCCGCGAGAAGCGTCTCAAGTACCTCACCGATCAGAAGAACATCAAGGCCGTCACCGTCCTCTTCTCCGACCTCGAGGGCCGCCTCCATCTCCTCGACTACGACAAAAAGTTCCTCCTCGGCGCCTACGACAACCTCACCTTCGACGGCTCCTCCATCCGCGGCTTCACCTCACAGGAGGAAAGCGATCTCCGCCTCGCTATCGACTGGGGCTCCTTCTACTGGGTCCCCGCCGACGTCTTCGGCGCCGGCAAGGTGCTCGTCTTCGGCTCTGTCATTGACAAGGACGGCTCCGCCTATGCCGGAGACATCCGCGGCGTCCTCAAGGAATACTCCGACCACCTCTACAAGGAGAAGAACTACACCCTCCACGCCGCCAACGAAATCGAGGGCTTTCTCTTCGCCGGTCGCGATGCCGAACAGCGCTTCCATCAGACTGGCAAGTTCGAGTTCGCCAGTTCCGGCGGATACTTCCACATCCTCCCGCTCGATCCCCTGCGCCAGTTCATCGACACCTCCGCTGAAGTGCAACGCGCGCTCGGCTTCCAGAACGAGAAGGACCATCCCGAAGTCGCGCCCAGCCAGTTTGAGATCAACTACTCCTACTGCGATGTCGTCGACGCCGCCGACCAGATCCAGCTCTACAAGCTCATCACCCGCCAGATCGCCGCCAACATGGGCTGCACTGCCTGCTATCTCCCCAAGCCCGTCGTCGGCGTCAATGGCTCAGGCATGCACGCCAATCTCTCCATCTCCCAGGGCTCAACCAACCTCTTCTGGGACCCGAACGGCCTCAGCAAGCTCTCTACCCTCGGATGGGACTTCATCGACCGCATCCTCTCTTACGCACTCGATCTCTGCCTCATCCTTAACCCCAGCGTCAACGCCTATCGCCGCCTCGATCCCCACTTTGAAGCCCCCAACCAGATCAAGGCATCGGCCACCGATCGCGGTTCCATGATCCGCATCCCCATCGGCAACTCCAAGTCCATGCGCGTTGAAGTTCGCTCCGTAGCTCCTGACGCCAACCCCTACCTCACCCTCTACTCCATCTTCAAAACCGGCATCGACGGCACCAAGGCAGAGATCGACGACCTCCGCCAGGCCCAGCGCTTCCTGCCCGACAACATCTACGACGCCATCAACGACTACATGGGCTCCGAGTGGATCACCAGCCTGCTCGGCCCCGAAGTCCAGGGCCGCTTCGCCGACCTCAAGTTTGCCGCCGCCAACCGCTCCCCGCGTGAGCTAGGCGCAATCGTCAAATCCTCCGAAGTCCAATACCACCACGAGGTCTACAACCAGGAGCTCTGGAACCAGTTCTAGCAATAGGATCTATTCCCCTGCGTCTGTAGTTCACATCAACTAAGAGCTGTCATCCTGAGCGAACGGGGCCCCGAACGTCTTTCAGTTCGGGGGTGGTGAGTCGAAGGATCTGCGGTTGCTTTTGTCGTTGCCTTTTCGCTAGCACCAAAGAACAAGCCGGGTGCCCCATCCTAAACGCGTCCTTTGCATTTAGGGTGGGAGACGAAAAAGCCAGCGCCTCGGGCATGGCCGGGTGCCCCATCCTAAACGCGTCCTTTGCGTTTAGGGTGGGAGACGAAAAAGCCAGCGCCTCGGGCATGGCCGGGTGCCCCATCCTAAACGCGTCCTTTGCGTTTAGGGTGGGAGACGAAAAAGCCAGCGCCTCGGGCATGGCCAGGAGCAGAAACCTCAACCTCTCGGTGACGGAGGTGTTGTATTCGGCCGCAAGGCGCCGCGTCTGGCGATAGAGCTCGGGATCTACGGCTACGGTGATGTTCCTTACTTTTCGCATGGTGCTCCAGAGATCGGAGATCAGGGTTTAGGGTTTGGGGTTTAGGGTTTAGGGATCAGGGACGCTCGGTGATTTGGATATTTGCATTGTGCGCCGGCGGTGGGTAATTGTATCCAAAACCCACGAGAAGTTTTTTGGGGGGGCAATTGAGGGTTCGCGGCGTTGCGACAAGTCCGCCGCGGAGAAGAACCTTGCCCGTTCGTTGCACATAAGATTACTCGCGGCGTCCATCATGGTATCCGGGCGTTGAGACCCGGATAAAGAGTGGATTTGAGTGCTTAGAAGGGTACGATACCCAGCCCCGGAACCATCTGGAAGTGGCGTACATTGGCGGTTGCAACCCGGTAGCCAAGCTCCAGTGCCGTGACGCCGATCAACAGGTCGGAGAGGGCAACGCGGACGCCCTGGGCAGTATTTTCGCCGTCGATCTGACCGGCCCTGAGAGCCACCGGAACCGTTACCGGATGGACCGGCAGAGCGGTCATCAGTTCGTTGAGGAACTGCCTTCTCGTGGCCTTTCTTTGGGGCGTGTTGGCGCGGGCTACTCCGTGCGCAAGTTCGATCAGCGTAACGACCGACATGGCAACATCCTCGCCAGCGGCGCGCAATGCGATTTCGGTCAGGGTTTGCCGGGCGTTCTGGCCTTTGCGTTCTGACGCGATGAGTACGCTGGAGTCGAGGATCAGGCCCACCGGATCAGTCCCATGCCGGAGGATTCAGCGGTTCTCGATGGGCGGCGACTGCCGCTGCAACGTCGCTGGCGAAGTCCTCGTCGACGGTCGCCGAAGAGTCGGCGGGCAACAGGGCGATGCACTCTTCGATGGAACGGTGCGGCGGCGCGGGCGTATGCAGCACGGCGACCGGGTACGCATCGGACTCGATGACGACCTCGGCCCCGGCGCGCACCCGAGCCAGCAGACCGGCGAAGTCGCGGGCAGCGTCAGCTTCCGAGATGTGGATCGTTGCCATGCTCATGATGATACCTCGAATCCAGTCTTCGGGGCGGCCGCCCAGGAAAGCAGGCGGAGGACGGACGGCGATGTGAGCTTGTTTTTTGAAACCTAGCTCTCGCGGGAATCTACCGGGGAGGTCCCGTCTGTGTCCGGGTTTCGATTTCTGTGATGCCGGTGGGGGTTCTTTCCCTCCCACCCAAGCGGAGCTTGGATGGGGCACCCTCATCAAGGCGGAACGAACTTCTGTAAAGCCTAGGCCGGGCCACCCGCCCGGCAAGACAAAGAACCCCTCCAAAGTGCGCCTCAGCTTTGCCCCATCCTCCGCGCCATCTCCGCCGCATACGCCGCGTCGTCCTGCCCCTGCAGCGCCACATACTCCTCGTCCGTCATCGAGCGCCTGAAGTCGAGCACCTGCTGAGCATCGGGCCCCACGACATGCCGCAACTGCCATGTTCCGCTCTCGATGATCTCCACAATCTTCTCCCCCACCAGGTGCGGCCCGCGCTGCAACTCCATCGCCAGCGCTCCCGCAAACAGCTTCTCCATCCTCTTGGTGTGCGGGTAATGCGTAGGCTGCTCCATCTCCTCAAGCCCTCGCGCCATCGACGTGTCGATGATCCCCGGCTCCACAATCGCCACATGCACTCCAAACAGCTTCATCTCCTGCGCCAGCGCCTCGCTCAGACCCTCCAGCGCGAACTTTGATGCGGCATACGGCCCCAGCGGCGAAGTCGCCAGCTTGCCCGCAATTGACGTGATGTTGACGATGCAGCCGCTCCGCCGCTCGCGCATCCCCGCCACCACCGCCTTGATGCACCGCAGCGCCCCAAAGTAGTTCGTCTCCATCACCGCGCGAAACTCGCTCAGCGGCAACTCTTCGATCGACCCGTGCCGCTCAATGCCCGCGTTGTTCACCAGCACATCGATCACGCCTGCCTGCTTCTCAATCTCCGCCATACCCTCGGCTACCGAGCTATCCGAGTCCACATCCATCTTCGACACATGAATTGGCAGCTTCTCGGCCGCAGCCCGCTGCGCCAGCTCCGGCGCCTTCTCCGGGCTCCGCATGGTCGCATACACTGTGTGCCCAGCGCGCGCCAGCACCAGCGCTGTCTCCAACCCGATTCCCTTGCTCGTTCCAGTGATCACAACCTGGGCCATCGACTCTCCTTTGGGTTCCTGGGGATTCATCGCAGTCTACACGGCGTCGCCGCGCCGTAGAATCAAATCATTCGATGCCCGCCCCACCCCAAGCCGCACCAAGCCCAACAGCCGTCCCCCGCAACCACGCCGTCGACACCTATCGCGGCCTGGTCATGTTCCTCATGGCCGCTGAAGTCCTCCGCCTCGCCCAGGTCGCCAAAGCCTTCCCTGGCAATCCCATCTGGCAGACCCTCGCCTTCAATCAGTCTCACGTCCCATGGGTCGGCATGAGCCTTCACGACACCATCCAGCCCGCCTTTACGCTCCTGGTAGGCATCGCCCTTCCCTACTCCGTGCTAAGCCGCCAGCGCCGCGGCCAGTCCTTCCGCCGCATGCTCGCCCACACCATCCTGCGCAGCTTTGTCCTCATCGCCCTCGGCATCACCCTCAACTCCCTGCCCGGCACCACTCCCAACATCGCATTCACCGACACGCTCTCCCAGATCGGCCTCGGATACACCTTCGCCTTCCTCCTCGCCTTCGCCCGCCCGCGCACGCAGTGGATCGCGCTCTTCTCCATCCTCTTTGCCTACTGGCTCGCCTGGGCCCTCTATCCCGCCCCCGGCCCGGGATTCGACTACGCCGCCGTTGGCGTTCCCCCCGAATGGCACGGGCATCTGCTCTCCGGCTTTGCCGCCCACTGGAACAAAAACTCCAACATCGGCCAGGCCTTCGACCTCTGGTTCATGAATCTCTTCCCCCGCCCCCACCGCTTCCTCTTCAACCCCGGCGGCTACCTCACCCTCAGCTTCATCCCCACACTCGGCACGCAAATTATCGGCCTGATAGCCGGCCGCTGGCTTCTCAACTCTGCGCCTGCCGTCCCCATTCGCCGCCTCTCCATCGCGGCCGCACTGCTCATCGCCTGCGGCCTCGCCCTTCACTTCACCGGCGTCTGCCCCATCGTCAAGCGCATCTGGACCCCCTCCTGGACACTCTTCAGCGGCGGCGTCTGCCTGCTCTTCCTGGTCGCCATCTCCTGGCTCGTCGACCTCCGAGGCCATCGCCGCATCGCCTTCCCTCTAATCGTCCTCGGAACCAACTCCATCGCCGCTTACGTCCTCTCCTGGATCATGGATCTCCTCGACGGGGCCGTTTACCACTTCCAACTCTGGCCCTCCGCCTTCAATCTTTTTCCCCCCTCTCTTGAGCCCATCTACGTCGGCAGCCTGACCCTGCTCGTCTACTGGCTTATCCTCTTCACCATGTACAAGAACAAACTCTTCCTCCGTATTTAATTGATCTGTCAACCTGAGCGAAACCTGGCTCGTCTTTTGAACCAAACACAGTCGAAGAACTCGCAGTTGTACTTTCCCTCGAATAGAAAGAACCTCTGAGAATGCGTCTTGTTCCCTGTTCCCTATCCCTTTAGCACCGTACTCACCAGCTCCGACACGCCGTTCCACGCAATCTGCACCCCGATGCAAAGCAGGATGAAAGCAATCACGCGCAAGATCCCATGCGCGGTCGACTGCGAGATCTTTGTCGTGATCTTTGGCGCATACCCATAGCAGAGAAACACTCCTACGCTCAGAACCACCACAGCCGCAAACACCGCTCCATGCTGCAGCAAATTTGCCTTCAGCCCATGCCGCGAAGCCTGCGCGCTCAGGGTCAGCACGGTCACCAGCGTCCCTGGCCCCGACGTCACTGGAAACGTGAATGGATAGAAAACCTTCTTGTTCAGGTTCTCCAGCAGCACCTCGTCCTTCTCGTCACACTCTTCCCGTTTCTGTCGCGTGTTCGCCGATGCATCGCTCTCGTTTAGCGTCTTCCAGCCCATCGCCGCAATCACAAGGCCGCCCGTCACCTGCACAATCGGTAGCGATATCCCGAAAAAGTTCAGGATCGCCGCACCCACAAGCTCAATCGTCCCCAGAAAAACGATGTTGTTCACAGCAATCCGCCGCGCCAGCGATAGATAGACCTTCGGCGGTGCACTCCCCACCAGGCTCATAAACACGAGTGCCGACCCCAACGGATTGATCAGCGGCAGCAGCGCGCTGAACGCCAGCAGAAACCCATTCAAGAAAATCATTCCGCTCTCCACCACTCAAATCTATCTTCGCGCAATTCAGCCAACGGTCAACGATCTCTCATCGCGGCAGTTCGCAATGAAGATCGTTCAGAGAGCGAGGCAGGATGCCCCGGTCCCAAATCAATCGCTAATGCGCCTGGTGATCGGGGACCAGCGGCGCCAGCCGCGCGCTCAGTTGAGGCGCCAGCGTGAGCGAGAACGCCTCGCTTATATGATTGTCGTCGCTGTAGACGATCATCCCATCCTTGATCGGCGGGCACACGGCGCCGTCGCAGAACAAGTCCGTCAGATCGAGAATGTGCACGTGGCTCAAGCCAGACGCAGCATCCTTCTCCGCCTGAAACACCCCTTCATTCAGAGCGCTGGAGCGATAGAGCATGCACGGGTTTTTCTCTGTCGAGTGATGGCGTGCCCACCAAGACGAATCACCATTCAGGCAATCGGGGATATCGACTCCTGGTGTGGGGGTATCCCTAAGCAGAATCGTGGTTATACCGGCGTCATCTAACTTTTTCAGAGTCTTGCGCGAGGCTTCTCGCCAGGTCTCGTTCGGCCCATGAATGCCGGGGACAAATGTCTGCAATTGACGATTGGAGATGACCACGGCAGTTGGATGCAATTCAAGAATCCGTTGCATCGCCGCTGCCCGCCATATGTCGCACTCAGTGTATGCCCGGTTCTGCATTGGGTTGGAAACGGTAATATCGGCAGTCGGGCAGGCAGGTTTGCGAATCAAGTCAATTCGCCAACTGCGTTCGCTGCCCACTGCGGCAAACGCCCCAAACCACATCCTCGCGTGCGAGTCGCCAAACAGCACAACCGTGTACTTTGAATTCGCATCCCCTCCAATACACTCTGCCAGGTCCGATCCAAGAAATCCGACCCCCGGACACGATGTTGTCGCCTTCGTCGGATCTCCCAATGCCGCGAGAATCTTCCCCCCCTGCAAGGAATTAGCCGCCTCCACAGCAGAGTGCTGCCACAGGGCCGCAGTCCCGGCCGTCAATAGCGTCACCAGGCCAACCCCTGCAAGGGTGAGTGCCCGGTGCCGGCCCAGAAAGCGACTGAACCGGATGGGATCCTCGACCAGCACGTGAGTAATCGCGGCCAGCGCAAGCGAACCCAGCACGCAATACAAAATCATGTGAGCGCGCTCGGTAAACGTCAGCACTCCACTCGCCGCCGCAAACACCGCAAAGACCGGCCAATGCCACAGATACCAAACGTATGAAATCCTGCCCAGATACTGCATGAAGCGAAGATCGAGAAACCTGGCCACGCTGAATTGCGGCGTACACCCGTGAAGAATCGCCACGGTTCCCAGCACAGGAATCAGGCCATGCCAACCTCTCCAGCCAATCTGGTCGTGAAGCATCACGGATGCGCCAAGAATCGCTGCAACTCCGAGCCAGCTTAAGAGAGTACGCACAACTTGGGGAATCCGCGCTTCCTGCGGCGCCAGCAGCAGAGAGACGCCTCCGATAGAGAACTCCCAGGCACGCGTGAACGGGCTGAAAAAAGCCAGCGGCGCAATCCTTGTGCTGTACCAGATCGACGCTGCAAAAGACCCCGCCGTAATCACAACCATCAGCGCAAGCAGCCCCTTGCGTGAGCGCAGCCCGCGCATTCCCAGCAGGACAATCGCGGGCCACACCAGGTAGAACTGCTCCTCAACGGCAAGCGACCAGGTGTGAAGAAATGGATTCGTGGCGATGGTTGGCGCAAAATAGTTGGTCGCCTGATGCAGAAACCAGAAGTTGCTGGCGTACAGCGCTACGTAGGTACCCGAGTCACCCAATTTGAACTGCTGAAGCGGAGAAAGGAAGATACTGCACGCCAACAGCGTTGCGAGAAACACCAATGCCGAGGCAGGCAAAAGCCGGCGCGCTCTTCGTGCATAAAAGCCTGCAAACGAAAGCCGGCCCGTCTCTTCGATCTCCCGCAGCAAAAGCCCCGTAATCAGGTATCCGGAAATGACAAAGAAAACATCGACGCCAATAAAACCGCCGCTCATGCGCCGCGGCGACGCATGAAATGCGACAACCAATGCGACCGCAAGCCCGCGAAGGCCTTCAATGTCGGGCCGATAATTTGACGATCGAGTAAGTTGTGTTCCCATTATCAAGAGGCTAACAGTTTATCGAATAGGAAAGCTGCGTATCGTACCCCTCCGGCAGGGCCACGCTCCTCCCATCATAAGAGGTGGCAGCCCGGTATCAAAGAACAAATCCGTCCTCAGATCTCTGAGTCAAACCTGCTCAGCAACTCTCGCGGCCCTACCCCAGCGGTAGCCTCACAGTCGCGCGCGCCCCTTCCCCATCTTCCCGATTCACCAGGGTAATCTCCCCGCCATGCGCTCGCGCAATCTGTTGCGCCAGCGCCAGCCCCACTCCGCTCCCCGCTGGCTTCGTCGTGTAGAAGGGCACAAACAGATTCTCGATATTCGCAATCCCCAGTCCGTGATCCTCAATCGTCACCAGAAGATCCGTCTCTGCTGTTTGCCATGCCGCGCGCACAGGATGCGACCCATTAGCCAGCGAGGCATCCACTGCATTCGCCAGCAGGTTGATGAACATCTGCTCAAGTTGATCCGGGTCGGCATTCATTGCCACCGCAGGTCCCGCATCCAGCTCAACCGGCAGCCGCTGCTCCAGCAGTACAACCCGTTCGAGTAGCGGCCCAAGTTGAATCGTTCTGCGATGGGGTGGCGGCAACTGCGCAAGCAGCCGGTACGACTGCACGAATCGATGCAGCGAATCCGCACGGCTCTCCACCACGCTCAGTCCACGCTTGAAATCGTATAGCTCCGCTTCATCTCCGCCCATCTGATCAACTCGCGCCAGCAGGCTTCCCGCAATCGACTTGATTGGCGCCAGCGAGTTTGAAAGCTCGTGCCCGAGGACCCTGACAAGCCTCTTCCAGGCCGCCTGTTCTTCTTCCTGGAGCGGTACGCTCACATCGTCGAGCAGCAACAGCGTATGCGGTGCGCCATACTGCCGGAACGTCGTTTTCCTCAGCAACCAGCGCGTGGGCTTGTCTCCAAAGGAATGAATGCTCTGGTCTGCGGCCTCCAGCAGATCTGCCAATCCCAGCTCCGTGGCCGAGCGCCCAAAGCAGCGCGCATAGCTCAGCCCCAGCAGCCGGGTTCCCGCGCTGTTCACCAGTTGCAGCAGGTTCTCTCGGTCAAACGCAAACAGCGGCGCATGCATCACCTCGAGAATTCGCCCCAGCAGCGCCGTCGCCTCCAGCGACCGTACACGCTGCCGTTGCAGCAGGTCGGCCAGTGCATTCACCTCCGCCGCCAGTTCCGCAAATGCGTCTTGCGTCCCCGCTCCGCGCGCGCGAAACGAGTAGTCCCCCTCGCGCAAAGACGAAACTACGTTGGAAAGTGTTTGCAATGGTCGAACGAATCCCTCAATCAGCGCCGACGCCACGAGCAGGAGGTAGATCAGCAGGCACAAGGCAAGCAACGTCGCACTCGTAGCGCTCAGCTCCTCCTTCGCCAACAGAAACACACCCGTCGCCAGTGTCGGCAAAGCCAGGAACAGGCAATACAGCCATGCCCGGCGCACAGCCGACCTGAGGCGGCGTCTTTGTCGCTCAGATCCCATACTTTTCAATGCGGCGGTAGAGGGCGGCCCTGCTCAGCCCCAGTGACTCCGAAGCCTGCGAGATGTTCCCATCGCACCGCCGAAGCACCTTCCGAATCAGCGCCGACTCCATCTCGTCGATGCTCATCTCCTCCAGCATTTGCGGCGCAGGGGGCCCCGACGCAATCGCCAGATTCGACGGCTCAATCTCATCTCCCCGGCACAGCAACACCGCGCGTTCCACGGCGTGTTCCAGTTCGCGCACGTTGCCCGGCCAGCCGTACTCCATCATGATCCGCATTGCCGCCGAACTGAATCCCATTACCTGCTTGCGATATCGCGTGCGGTTCCGCCCCAGGAAATGCTCCGCCAGCGGCGCAATGTCTCCACGCCGGTCCCGCAGCGCCGGCAAGTGAATCTCCACAGTATTCAATCGAAACAGCAGGTCTTCGCGAAAATTCCCCGCCTTGGCCTCTTCGTGTAGTTGCGCATTCGTAGCTGACAGGACACGCACATCCACGCGCCGAGTCTGCGACGAGCCCACCCGCTCCAGTTCGCCGGTCTCCAGCACGCGAAGCAGCTTGGCCTGCTGCCGCATCGGTACGTTCGCAATCTCATCCAGAAACAGCGTCCCGCCGTTGGCCAGCTCAAAGCGCCCCACCCGATCTGTGCGGGCATCAGTAAAAGCACCCTTCACGTGCCCAAAAATCTCGCTCTCAAAGGTTCCCTCTGATAGGCCGCCCGCATTCAAAGCCACCAGCGCCATCTTGCTTCTCGGAGACGAAGCATGAAGCAGCTTCGCCACGATCTCTTTGCCCGTCCCGTGCTCCCCGGTGATCAGCACGTTGGCCTCCGAAGGCCCTACTTGTTCAATCAGCTCCAGCACTGCCTGCATCGCGGGCGCGCCCGCCACAAACTCCGGCATCCCGTCCCCGCGCAGCAACCTGTTCTCGAGTTCCAGATTCCTCGCCCGGCGCAGCGCCTGGCGCAACTCCGCGTGCACTCGCACCATGGCAAGCAGCCGCTCGTTTTCCCACGGCTTCTGCAGAAAGTCCCGCGCCCCGCGCTTCATCGACTCCACCGCCAGATCGATGTTGCCCCACGCCGTCATCACGATCACCGGCAATCGCGAGTCGTGCTCCTGAATCCGCGCCAGTAACTCCAGCCCTTCCTGGCCCGACGTGGTGTCGCGTGTGTAATTCAGATCGATCAGCAGCACATCGTAGTCGCGCTCCCCCAGCGCTTCCATCAGCAACCGCGGAGATCGCACGCAGTCTACCGCAATTCCCTGCGGCTTCAGCAGCAGCTCGATTGCCTCAAGAATGTGCGGTTGATCATCTGCAACCAGCACCCGAATTTGCTCTTGCTTCCGTATTTGATCTTCCTTTTGGATGACTTGCCTCCACCTGATTCTACGGCTACGGCGGAACCAGGTTCCGCTCTACCGACTCACCACGCCCAATTTCGCATCATCGATAGATACTCCGGTCCGCTCCAGCGTATCGCCGGTGGCGCGATCGATATCCACCTTCGCCTTCTCGTACGCTGTTTGTGCAGTGTCCAGGGCTTGCTCAGCCTGGGCCAGTGCGTCTTGTGCGGTCAGCGTATCGAAGCCCGATTTCGCTCCCAGAACCTGCTCCTGTTTGGTGATGTCAAAGGTCTTCTGCGCAAGGTCGCGCGCTTTCTGGGCCGCTACAACGTGTGCTTGAGCCTGTTCGAGTGCGAACTTCGAGTTGCGAACGTCGAAGCGTATGCCTTTCTGCTGCTGTTCTGAAGAGATCTGGCTCTGGCGGTACTGCAGCACCGCTCGGAATTGATCGGCTTTGGCCTGACGGTTGCGCAAATTGATCGAAAGCGTCATCCCAACCTGGTATTCCGGCGACGAGTAATTGAATGTGTTCGCCAACATGCTGGGGAACCCCGTGGGCAGATTGGTGCTGCAATCCTGCGTGCTGGGGTTGCACAAGGGGTTCACCGGACCGGCTGTTCCAGCGCCGGCGTAGACGCCATACATGTTGAGAGTCGGCAGGAGCTCGCTGTTGATGTCCTTGAGAGATTGCTTTTGAACTTCGGCCGTCATCTTGTAGATGGCAACCTCCGGCCGCTTCTTCTCCGCATCCGAAATAAGGTCGTCCATTGATTTGTCGGCATTCGGGTCGGCCTCCCCATGCAGGTCGAGCGGTATCACTGGCATCTCGTCGATCGTTGGATCATCGACCTTGGTGAGCGCGTTCTTCATCAGCAGCTCGTTCAGTCTCAGGCTGGCGCGCGCCACTGTCAGGTTGCCTTCCGCGGTGGCCACGGCAGACTCATCCGTCATCACCTGCATGGCGGGGATCGCTTGCAGCTTCAGCTGCTTCTGATCGTCGGAGAGATTCTTGTTCGCGAAACCGAGTGATTGTTCGCTGATCCGCTCACTGTCGAAGGCATTCACAAGGTCCCAGTAGATATTCTCCACCTGCGTTACAGTGGCGATCACCTGCGCCTTGAATGCGAGGTCTGTAATCTGCGAGTTGCGCTTGGCAATGCGGATGTAGCGCTCGTTGGTAGCCACCCCGAACCCGTACAGAAGCGGCTGCGAGATTTGCACCTGGAAATTGGAATACAGCTCGGGGTTGATCAGGTTGTAAGGCGAGTTGCTGGCGACACGATTGCCGAGATAGCTGACCGATAGGTTGGTGCCGATGGGGAATGACTGCGAGTAGTTCGACAGGACCTCGATCGTGTTGTTCTTCAATGTCGGCACGCCCGTCGTGATCTCGTTCGCCTCTTGCACAGTAGTGTGATCGACGTAGCCCCTGAAAGTCAGGTAAGGATCGAACGACGAAACGCTGGTACCGGCGCCGAGTGTCGAGGTAACAATGCCGCCCGCGCCGGCAGAGAATCCGGATCCCGACGAGCCGCCTCCACCGCCAGTAGATGCCCCAAAGCCGCCCTGTGTCCCCTGGGAGATCGCGGTGTTCACGCCATTCGCTGGGCTGCCTGCCTTGGTGCGCAGGATATCCGTCTGAGCGATGGGAAAGTTATAGCGGAAATATGCCAGATCGAGGTTATTCTCAATGGCCACTGCAATCGCGTCATGCAGTGAGATGTAGATCTTGCCATCGCGGATGAGGTTCTCCAGGCGCGGCGAGTTGCTCAGGTCCAATTCAGGCGCGGTGCTGGGTATATACGGTGCGAGCGGGTTGCGCGAGTGGGGCATCGGCACGTGAAAAGGTTGCGGCGGAGCAAACAGCGGCTGCGGCGTCTGCTGCAACTGCTTGATCTGCTGCGCCAGGGTCGGCTGCGACGCCGCGGCCCCGCCGCTCGAAGCAGGCGATGGCGCATCCGGTGCCGTCTGCGTGGCTCCCGATACCGAACTCGCTGCAGCCTGCGCTTGCGTCGCGCCTTGCTGGGGAGCCGGCGTGGCTTGCTGAGTCGCCGGTTCCGACGCAAATGCTAGATTTACCTGCATCAGTAGTATCGCGGCTCCCGCCTGCACTTTCCTTACGAACTTTCCATCCTGCTGCTTCACTTGGCGCCAACCTCCGTGCTCATCGGTTCCACCCGCTCATCCCGCGTCATCCACCCATCCCGCAACTCCAGGATGCGCTTCCCATACCGCGCGTTTTCTTCCGAATGTGTCACTTGCACAATCGTCGTTCCCTGCTTGTTAAGCTGCTTGAAAAGTTCCATGATCTCCCGTGCCTGCGTCGAGTGAAGATTGCCCGTCGGCTCATCAGCCAGCAGCAACCGCGGCGCATGAACTACCGCCCGCGCAATCCCCACCAGTTGCTGTTGCCCGCCCGAAAGCTGATTCGGATACAAATCCTTCTTCGCGACAATCTGAAATCTGTCTAGAATGTCAGCAACCATCCCAGCCCGCTCCTTCGCCGGAAGATTCTTGTACGACAGCGGCAGGTCGATGTTCTCGGCCACCGTCAGGTCGTCCAATAGGTGATAACTCTGGAAGACCATGCCAATCCGCTGCCGCGCAAGATCTGCCCGCTGCTTGCGGTTCAGCTTGTGTACCGCCGCTTCATCAAACCAGTACTCGCCCGCCCATCCATCGTCCAACAGCGCAAGCACATTCAGCAGCGACGACTTCCCCGCCCCCGATGGTCCCATCACGGTCACAAACTCACCTTCTTCGATCGTGAGCGCAATCTTGCGCAGCACCCACGTCTCCGTGTGCCCTGTCTTATAACTGCGATCAACGCCCTTCAAATCAATCATCTTGCCACTCCGATCTATTTCGTTGCACTTCAATTCCGGCTACTCCGTTCGAAGAGCTTCCATAGGTTCAATCGACGCTGCGCGCCGCGCCGGAATGAACCCTGCTGTAATTCCGCAAATCACAAGTATCAAGGGTGCGCCTGCAAGCGCCATCCAGTCGTATCTCCCCACTCCAAACAACATGCTCTCCATCAACTTTCCTGCATAGAGCGCCGCCGGGATTCCGATCACCAGCCCGATGAGAACCTGGAACAGCGCCGCGCGCATCACTGTTTTGATCACACTCCCCCGCGTAGCGCCCAGCGCCATTCGAATACCAATCTCGCTGCCACGCCGCGCAACAAAGTACGACATCACGCCATAGAGACCAACTGAGGCAAGAATCAGCGATAGAACGCCAAACAGAGTTGTAAGCTGCGCGATCAAGCGATCCTCAATGAACAGGCCGTCCGCTTGCGATCGAAACGAGCGAAGATCCATGACCGTCAGATTCGGATCGATCCCGGCCAGCGTCTGGCGAATCAGCGCATCCGCATTCGCCGGCTTCGCTTTGAATGACAGAATCATCGCGCCGGGGAACATCGAGCTCTTCTCCCCCGCGATCATCTCCGGTTCCTTATACGCGGCGTAGTACTGGGTCATCGGACGGAAGTACTCCGGCTGCACAACGTCGCGCGGGTTCTCCATTTTGAAATCGGCAAATACGCCTACAATCTCCCACGCCCCTGAATACTCAGGATGATCGATACCAAAATGCTGGCCAATCGGATCGACATTGGGAAAATACTTCTTCACAAATGTCTGATTCACGATCGCCACCTGCGGCGATGTTGCTGTGTCCTGTGCTGTAATGCCGCGGCCGCGCACAATCGGCACTCCAATCGAGTCGAGAAATTGCGCGTTCACACGGTCCCATCGGGACCCGCAGTGATCGCCTGCCTTTGGAGCTCCATGACCTTGCTGAATTACGCATTCGCCCCAGCCGCCGCCCTCGAGCGGACTGTAGATGGCCAGGCCAACCTTCGCAACGCCAGGAAGCGCTGAGAATCGCTCTTCAATCTGGCGGCTGAGCGGCATTACACGCTCAGCCGTATAGCCCGCACCCGCCGGATCGAAATGGACGACGTAACGATTCGCCGTCGCGAGCCCGAGATTCTGGTTTTGCAGGTTGATGAGCGATTTGGTCATCAGGACGGACCCCGCCAACAACACAAGAGAGAGCGCCACCTGCAGGATCACGAGTGCTCGTTGCGGAATCGAAGACCGATCGCGCGTGCCTCGTCCGGCTCCTCTTAGCGCCTCGGCTGGCTGCGTATGCGACGAGAGCCAGGCGGGAGCCGCGCCAAACAGCACTCCGGTAATCAACGAAATCAAAAAAGCAAAGCCTAGTATTTGCAGCGAAGGCCTGGCAGAGATTGGCATATTCCGAGCGTTGGGAAACGCGAGCGCCAGCATGAAACGCGAACTCACGTATGCCACCCCAAGACCTGCAATCCCGCCAAGAACGCTCAACAGCACGCTTTCCGTCAGTACCTGGCGCATCACTCGCTGCCTGGCCGCGCCAAGCGCCATCCTTACCGCGATCTCTCCACGCCGGCCCGTGGTGCGCGCCAGCGTCAGGTTCGCTATATTTGCGCATGCAATCAACAGCACAACAGACGACAGGATCATCAGCATCTTGATGCCCATTCCCGCCTGCTGCTGCAGGTTTTGAATGCCTCCGCCCCCGGGAGAAAGCACAACATGCATCTTGGGAATCAGCGCTCCACCGCCGTTGGCCGTGTAGGAAGAACTTGCCGAGAGCCACTGGCGCAGCGTTGCCGAAATCTTCGCCTGGAGCGCGGCAATGTTCGTCCCTGGACGCACCCTGCCGATCGGGTAAAGCCAATGAGAGTCCGCATGATGAAGGAACGCGCCGTCAGCATGAACCAGCGGCTCGGTCTGCAGCGGCATCCAGAAATCAGGGGGCGTGTCGGTCACTCGATCGCCAAAGAAACCCGGTGGTGCGATCCCGGCAACCGTGAACGGCTTGGCCTGAATGTAAATCGTTGACCCCACGATCGTGGGATCACCTGCATAATCGCCATGCCACGTGTCATAGCTGAGCACGACCGTTGGCGATGCACTTGGAGTGTCGTCGTTGTCCGTAAATACACGGCCCTCCGATGCGCCGATCCCGAGTGTGGAAAAGTAGTTACCAGACACAAACTCGCCGTGGAGAGCCTTAGGCAAAGCATCGCCGCGCCGCACCGCCCATTGACCATTCCAAGACTGCACTGCGGCAAGTTGCTCAAACTCCGGTGTGTTGGCGCGAAGATATTTGTATAGATCGTAGGAAAAAATGGTGAAGTCGCCTGTTTCGCTTGAGTTACCCGGAAATCCGCCATCTACGCAGCATTCATCGTTGTCGCCGATCCGATAAAGCTGAGCGGGGTCCCCCACCGGCAACGTCCGCAACAGTATCCCGTGCACCAGCGTAAAGATTGCCGTATTCGCGCCAATCCCCAGCGCAAGCGTAATCACCACCGTCAGCGCAAATCCCGGCGACTTGCGTAGCTGACGCAGCGCATATCGAACGTCCTGGATCAAAGAATTCATCTTGAAACTCCTCCGTGGGGAACATCCATCATCTTCAATTACTCGGTTCTCAATGCTTGCATGGGTTCAACAGCAGCGGCCCGTCGCGCGGGAATCCAGCTTGCGAACATGGACGCGCCGAGCAAAATGAGCGACACGCAGACGATTGCTCCGTAATCCACCGTCCCAACGCCGTAGACTGCGCTGTGTAACGCGCGCCCGATGAAAAATGCCCCGATCAGGCCAATGCCTAAACCGATGGCTGCAAGCACCAGCGCCTCCTTGAGCACGAGATTCACCACGTTGCTTCGGCTCGCTCCCAAGGCCATGCGCAGGCCGATTTCATGTTCGCGCTGCGCCACCGTGAAGGACATCACACCGTAAATGCCCACTGCGGCAAGTAGCAGAGCGATCAGCGCAAAGCAGCCCATCAACGTCATGATGAAGCGATCGCTGCCCAGATTCCGGTGCTTCACTTCATCGAGCGTGCGCGGCTCGGCGAGAGCGATTTGCGGATCGACAGAATGCACTGCGGCGGCAATGCTGCGCATCATCGTCGCAGGGTCGCCCGTAGTATGGACACCGATGCTGGCGCTGGGCCACGGAATCTGTGCAAATGGAATCACCATCTCCGGGAAGTCGTCGCGAAATCCACCCGCGCGTACGTTGTTGAAGACGCCCACCACCTGCCAAGTGATGTAAGGCCCGAGCTTGGTCACGCCTGGAATGAGTTCCTCAACATTGATCCGTTGCTGCAGCGGATCCTTTCCGGCAAAGAACTTGTCGGCGAATTTTTTGTTGACCATCACCACGCGGACCGAAGCCGCGGTGTCCTGGTCGTTGAATACCCGGCCCCGAAGAACTGGAATGCTGTAGGTCTTGAAAAACTCTGGCGTCACCATATCAAAGCCCGCGCCGGGCCGCTGCGACGGATCTGCAAAATCGGGCTGTCCGGCAATCGTAAAAGGCATGCCGAAAGCTGTGCCCTCAAGCGGAAGTCCAACCGACACGGCTGCGTCTTCTACGCCGGGAACCGCCTTGATGCTCGAAATCATTTGTTGGTAATACGCATTGATTCTTGCTGGATCTTTCGGCCGTGAGTCAGGAACAGGCAAAAAGAATGTCTGAATGTTCGTCGTGCTTACCCCGAGGTCGACCTGCGTCAAATTCCAGAAGCTGTGAATCGCCAGCCCTGCGCCGGTGAGCAGCGAGAGTGCCAGCGCAAATTCGCCGATCACCAGTATTCGGCGTATCCGTTGACGGCTGGCTCCCGTGCCCGATCGTCCGCCTTCCTTCAGTGCCTCAGCCGGATCGACGCGCGTCGCAATCCATGCGGGTGCACAGCCAAAAAGCAAGCCTGAAAGCGTAGAAGCCGCCAGCGTAAAGAGCAGGATGGGAAGGTTCAGTGAGAGGTCAGCTTCCGACGGCAACGTGTTCGGCGGCATGATGGCCTGAATCCCGCGCAACAGCGCCCATCCGAGCCCGACCCCAAGCCCGCCGCCAAAGATCGCAAGAACCAGGTTCTCCGTCAGAAACTGCGCGAAGATCGTCTTGCGCGAGGCGCCCAGAGCTGCCCGAACGGCCACTTCCTTCTGCCGCGTCGTGCCCTTGGCCAGCAACAAGTTGGCAATGTTCACGCACGCAATCAGCAACACAAACCCCACAGCGCCAAGCAGAATCCACAACATGTTGATCTCTTCCTTGGGCAGGAAGTCGTTGTGGAGCAGCTCAACCGTTGCGCCCCAGCCCTTGTTGCTCTTAGGATTTGCCTGCGCAATGTTGGCCGTCACCGCATCCATATTGGCCTGCGCCTGTTGCAATGTGACGCCGGGCTTGAGGCGGGCCATGGCGACGAGCCAATGAAAGTCGTGGTTCAGTTGCTCAGGTTTGAAGGCCAGCGGCACAACCAGCCAGTTATCCAGCCGGTCTGGCTGCCCCGCAGCAAGCACGCCTACAACCGTGTACGCAGTTCCGTCCAGTTGCACTGTCTTACCAACAATGTTCGGATCGGAGCCGAGACGCCTCCACATCTTGTTCATCAGAATCACTTCGTGGTCCTTGCCGAGCGTTCCTTCTTCCGGCAGAAAATCGCGACCATATAAGAACTGATTCCCCATCATTCGATACAGGCCAGGCGTAGTGAACTGGCCCTGGATGTATTCGGGCTGCTCTTTGGTCGCAAGGTTGAAGTTGCCGCCATTGAACGCACAAATGTCCTGGAACACCGTGTTCTGATTCTTCCAGTCGACAAAGTCCTGCGCGGCGATGCTGTTGCGGCCGCCCTGAATCTTCGACCAGACCATCACCAGTTGATCGGGTTGCGGATACGGCATCGGCGCGAGCAGAGTCGCGTAAACCACGGTGAAGATCGCCGTTGTGGCGCCGATCCCGAGCGCGAGCGTCAGGATGGCGGTGACGGTGAAGCCGGTTGATTTGCGAAGCTGCCGCAGTGCGTATCGAAGGTCATGTCCGATCATCGAGGCTCTCCTTATTCAGTTCTAAGAGCTTGCATTGGCTCAACGGATGCTGCCCGGCGAGCAGGCAGCGCAGCAGCGAGAGAGACTGCAAAACCCGTGACCAGGGCCGCAGCAGCCAGTGAAACCGGATCGAAAGTGGACACTCCGTAAAGCTGGCTCTTGAACAGGCGCGCCAATGCAACAACCGCAGGCAAGGCGACCACTACGGCGATTGCAGCGATAATCGCCATCTCGCGGACTACGAGCAGAACGATGCCGGTGCGCTGCGAGCCGAGCGCCAGCCGCACTCCGATCTCGCGCGTCCGCTGCTCGATGGAGTAGGCCAGCACCCCATACAAACCGACCGCCGCCAGCAGCAGCGCGAGAGCCGAAAAGCCGATGGCCAAATAGGCCAGGGCCCGCTCGTCCCCCGCGATGCGGCTGACCTGCTCGTCCATAGTGCGCAGGCCATCCACAACAAGCGTGGGATCCAGTTGGTGCATCGCCCCGCGAATCGCGGGTTCAATCGCCTCGGGGGCTTGAGCGGTCCGCAGATAGACGGCGACTCTGCCTGGATGCCACGCTTGAAGGTAGGGCCGATAGACTGCGCCGCCGAGTTCCGTGCGCAGGTCGGTGTGCCGAATGTTGCCGACGACACCGACAATGGTGGTATCGAATTTCACATCGTTGCCTTCGCCTTCAGCGATCGTACGGCCGACTGCGCTCTGCGGGGAACCGAAGAAACGCTTGGCGAAGGCCAGACTGACGATGGCGACTTTGGGCTGTCCCTTCGCGTCCGCAGGAGTAAACTCCCTGCCCACCAGAACCGGTTGACGCAATGTAGCGAAGTACCCTGGCGTGACGTGCGCCTGCTCGAAGTCCATATTCTCTTCTTCCCCAGCCTTGTAGCCTTGCACTGAGAAGTTGGAGACACTTGAGTTGCCAGAGAGCTCAGGGTCACTGGTTGCCGCCACTGAAGTAGCGCCGGGGATGCGCTGAAGGGCCTCGATCGCACTGCTCACAATCTGCGGCGTGCGGTCTTCGCCATAGCCCGAGCTCGTGGGATCGAGTTCGAATGTGGCGATGTTCGAGGTCCCGAACCCGACCGGTTGATGGCGGAGATTGTCGAGCGTTCTCACGAAGAGTCCTGCGCCGCCAAGCAGCAACACGCTCAGAGTAATCTGCACGCCAACAGCGATCTTGCGGAACAGTTGCGAATTTGTCGACGCGGTTCCCGCATTCTGCCGCAGAGCGCTGGCCAGATCGGGCCGCAAAAAGTGAAACACCGGAGCGATGCTGAACAGCAGGCTCGCTACCAACGAAACCGCAAGGGTAAACAGAAGAATGCGCCCATCGAGCGAGGTCGAGTAAGGCTCCTGACCAGGGTCGGCGCTGGTCATCAGCCGTACCAGCGTCGCTGTGACCACGGGCGCCAACGCTAGACCCACAGCAGCTCCGGCCAAGCCCAGCAAACCGCCTTCAACCATCAGTTGCGAGATGATTCGGCTCCGTCTTGCTCCCAGGGCATACCGCATTGACATTTCGCGCGCACGGCCCGCGGCGCGCAGCAGCAGCAGCGTAGCCACGTTGATGGCGCATAGAGCGACCAGCAACCCTGCCATGCTCATCAAAATGACGAGCGGCTTTTCAAGATCGATGCGGCCGGGATTGAACCCCTTCGAGTCGTCGACAACATGGAGGCTCGATTTGTCGATGAAGCTCTTCCTGAACCGTTCCGACGTCGACTTGTACAGAGCGAATTCATTAACCCGGAGCGAATGCCACAGCGGCCCCAGGCTGGCCTGAGCTTGTGTTGCGGAAACACCCGGCTTGAGTCGCGCAACCAGTGTCAGCCAGACCGATGCATGATTGGTCAAGTTACGGTTGGGCGTCATCCACGGGATCGCGATATCAACCATGCTCATCGGGATAAACACGCCCGGCTTGTAGCCGCCAATCACGGAGTCGAAGTTCTGCGGCGCCACGCCGAGAATGGTGAAGGTGTGCCCATTGATGAGAACGGTCTGGCCTACGACGTTCGGCGACGCGCCAAAGCGCGTCTTCCAATAGCCGTAGCTCAGAACCAATACAGAATTGGCATTCTTGGCCGTGTCGTCTTGCGGAGTAAGCAACTGGCCCAGCGCCGGCCTGAGGCCGAGCATCTGAAAGTAGTTGCCGGTGACGACTTCTGCGTCTTGACTCTCCGCCTGGTTATGCCACGAGATGCCCACCTGCGTCTTGTCGGCCGCAAGCATGCCGCTGAATACCTGGTTCTGATCGCGCAGGTCCTTGTACATCGGGTACGAGAAGTAGGGGTGACTGTCTGGGGTGTTACCGCCGAAGCTGCTCATGGACCCGGAGAAGCCGCCGCTCCAATCGAAGCGAACCAGTTCCTTCGGCCGCTCAACAGGCAGCATGCGCAGCAGCGCCTGATCGAAAAGTGTGAACACAGCCGTATTCGCGCCAATGCCAAGCGCAAGCGTAACAATCACAGTGATCGTAAATGCCGGCGACTTGCGCAACTGGCGCAGCGCGTAGCGAACATCCTGAATTAGAGAATTCATCGGCACTCCCTCCAGAGGCAAGGCCTCCGGACGGTTTCGTCTGCATCAATTGGAAAGGGCCTGCGCCGCGGCGCACGAATCAAGCAGAGACTTGTGCCTCCACTTCCCTATGCCTCTACTTCTTCTGTCAGCTTCTTCAGCTCATCCTCCGACACAACCTTTCCGTCGAAAAGGTGCACCTCGCGCTCGGCATGCTTGGCAAATCGCGGATCGTGCGTCACCATGCAGATCGTCGAACCCTCCCGATGCAGATCGGCAAGCAGGTGCATCACTGCCTCGCCGTTCTTTGAATCGAGATTGCCCGTCGGCTCGTCGGCCAGCAGGATCGAAGGCGAACCCGCCAGCGCTCGCGCTACGGCCACGCGCTGTTGTTGCCCGCCGGAAAGCTGCGCCGGATAATGCCGCATCCGGTGCGCCATGTTCACGCGCTCCAGCGCTTCCTTCACCCTCCGCTTGCGCTCGGCTGAAGGCATGCCCGCTCGATACGTCAGCGGAAGCTCCACATTCTCTTCCACCGTCAGGTCGCCGATCAGGTTGAAGCTTTGAAAGATGAATCCGATTTCCTGGTTGCGGATCCGCGAGCGATCGCTGAAGCTAAGGTTCTCAACCGGCTTGTCGTTCAGCAGGTACTTGCCTCCGGTTGGCGTGTCCAGCAGCCCAAGAATCGAAAGCAGCGTCGACTTCCCGCAGCCCGAAGGCCCAGACATCGCCACGTACTCGCCCCGGTTGATCGTCAAGTGAATGCCCGAAAGTGCGTGCGTCTCTACTTCGTCTGTGTAGAAGACCTTGGTTAAGTCTTGAATCTCAATCAACGTGTCCCTGGATGCCATCGTCTGCCCCTCTCCGATTTTGTTTTCGTCGTCCGTCGTCCTTGTTCGCAGCTGATCCCTGTTTCTATTCCCTGTTCCCTAACCACTAATCCCTAACCACTAGCCACTGCCCTTCTCAATGCGCCGTCACCGCTGGGTCCAGCCGGATGCGATCGAATGCGTCTTCTCTCGACATGTCTGACAGAATCACCATGTCACCCTCTTTCAATCCCTCCAGCACCTGGATGTAGTTCACCGATGCTCGTCCAACCTTTACAGGAACGCGCACGGCGCCCTTGCCGTCCGGATCGATCTTGAACAGGCTCAGCGTCGAGTTTTCATTCCCCAGAGCGGGCCGGCCAACGTAAAGCACATCTGCCATCCGCTCCAGGTCAATCGTTCCCTCCACGCTCAGGTTCGGCACCGCGCCCGCAGGCAACGGCCCATCCAGTGCTACGTCAACCGTGCGCGTTCCGTTCACTACCGATGGATCGATGCGCGTCACATGTCCCGGAATCACACCGTTGTGCGTGTCAATCGAGGCTGGCTGGCCGATCTGAATATCACGCGCCTGCGTCTCGGCAATCTGCAGCGCCGCCTTAAGCTTGTCGAGCTGAATCACTTCCGCCACCGATGTCCCAGCCGTCACGTGTTGGCCCACCTGTAACGGCGTCGGAAGCGCTGCCACCGCTCCCGAGATCCCCGCCCTCACCTCGAGCGCTGCCGACTGCTTCTGATAGAGATCCACCAGCGCCTTCGCCTGGTCGATCTTCGTCTGCGCCGATTGCATCTGCACTACGATTGCCTTTTGGTTCACGGTCAACTGCTGCTGGCTCAAGTCGTGCTGTGCAGCCAGTTGATCCGCCGTGTTCTTGCTCTTGTTGTATGCAAGACCCGAAATCACACCCAGGTCATAGAGCGCCTTGTCGGTCTGCGCCTGCAACTGGTCCTGTGTGTAGTCGGAGTTCACCGCCGCCGCCGCGGTCTTCTTGTCCATCAATGAGCTATCGAGCGTCGCCTGCAGGCTTTTGTAATCGGCCTCGGCACCCTTAAGCGCAAGTTGGGCCGTCAGCAACTCCTGCTGCAACTGCGGATCGGTGAGATCCATGAGGATCGTGTCCGGAGTCACCTTCGCCCCCGGCAACACGCGAATACGCACCACCGTCGCATCCGTCTGCGCAGGAATCAGCTCAATCGAGTCTTCCCGCGGCACCAGGCTTCCCGTCGA
>Ga0302270_10000500_pt1 | contig 42072 bp, 29 predicted proteins | sample III_Bog_E2_3_FD_198773 | JGI IMG/M metagenome (GOLD analysis project Ga0302270, IMG submission 198773) | Peat permafrost microbial communities from Stordalen Mire near Abisko, Sweden - III_Bog_E2_3 | ecosystem: Environmental > Terrestrial > Soil > Wetlands > Peat | place: Sweden: Abisko... | reverse complement strand
CCCTGCCAAGCCCGCGTTCCGCGCGCAGCACCGCGATGCGGTTGTAGAGCTTGTCAGACCCGTTTACGCGGATGGCCATCGAATCATCTCACCAGAAAGTATAATTCGTTATACAGCCGAGTCAATCCATTTCCTAAACTGAACAGAAGATTTCCAATTGAGACACGTGCGGTGGGGCGGACCCCTGGACATCTCCGGATGGGGGCCGACGCCCACGTCGGCCATGCTTCGAGAAACCTGAAAAGGCCGAAGAGCCGGACCTGGGGGTCCGGCGCGGACGTGGGCGTCCGCCCGACTGCCACGACAATCAGATCAGTTGGGAAACTGGGTCCAGCGGCCCTTCTCCATCCGGCCGGCGGTCTTCTTCATGTAATCGGGGTCGCGCGCGGGGTTCACTTCGCAGAGGATCAGATCCGCCGGGCCTTCGACGCTGAGCGGTTGATCGAGAATCCGGGGGAATACGAACCGGCCGTGTCCATTGACTCGTTTCATGCCGCTGGGAATCGAGACCTCGGAGGCCGTCCCCATCGCGGCGATCTTGCCGTGTTCGACAAGCACGACCGAGTCGCCGATTGGGGGCAGGGCCGTGCCATCCATCAGCGTCGCGCCCACGATGGCGTAGCTGGGTAAGTCCCGCTCCGGCGCTTCACACCCGGCCAGCACGATAGCCACGGCCAGAATCAGCGGGATACGAAAGAGGGATAGTCGGCGCATAGCACTTGCTCCAGATCGAGCTCGCGCAAGTCCTGGATCAGGAAGTCCGGCTCGTACGGGCGCAACTCCTCCAATGGTACGACGCCGGTCGCGACGGCCACGCTGAGGAAGCCGTTGGCCCGCGCGGCTGCGATGTCGTTGGGATGATCGCCGATCAAGACTATAGGCGCGTCGTGCGATACCAGTTTCCGGGCGCGAGCCTCGGCGGCTGCGCGCCGGGCGAGTTCGGCGCGCGTACGGCCCTGCTCGGCGAAGGCCCCCAGGCGGAAATAGCCCCGCAACCCGGCTCGCTCCATCTTGCGCCAGCCGATGCGGCTCAGGTTTCCAGTCACCAGGCCGACAGGAATGCCCTGGCGCAACAGGCTTCGCAGCAGCCGCCGCACGCCGGGACAGACTTTGGCCCGCAAGTCGGGACACGTCCCGCGGTACCGGCTCTGGGCCTCTCTGACGATCTTCGCCATCTGCGTATTCACGACCTGGCGGGAGGCGCCCGCCGCACGCAGCATTTCGCTCAGGATGTCCCGGTCGAGCATGCCCTGCACGGGAATGCCATCGGTGGTGGCGCGCAGCCCCGTGACGCGAAACAGAGCGCTCTCCAGAGCAGCCCGGTGGTGCGGTCCCGCGCGGCGGATCAGCGTGCCATCGATGTCGAACAGAAACAGGGCGCGGGCGGCGGGCGAGCGAGCGACGATCTTCTGCGACATCCTCTGCTTATGATAGGCTCAGTCCTGTCCGGAGCCTGAACCTGGCCGAACGTTTACACTGGTAGATTACGATGCAGCTCATTCAAGCGGGAAAGCACCAACTGGTGTCTCTCGAATTCGACCCGGAGACGTTGCGGCAGAGCGCGCAGGAGACAGGCTTCGAGATCGGGATCGACGACCAATCGCGCGTCACCAATGTGACCCTGCGGGCGCGGGAGCGGGACACTCCACTGTTGCTCTTCGACGCCTCCGATCCAGCCAACACGGGCTGGTTCTCGCGCTGCATGTTCTACGTCGACGGGCGGACGGGCGCCGTCCTGCAAACGCCGTTTATCATCGCCAATCAGTTCGACCTGAAGGGCCGCCCGAACACGAAAGCGCTGTCGTTGCAGATTCTCAAAGAGTTGCCGCAGTATTTTCGCCTGCCCGGCCGGCAACCCCTCGCCGAAAAGGCCATCTACGCCGTGCTGTACAACTTTCTGAACGCGCTGCAGCAGGTCGGTGTGGGCGTCTGCGGGGTGGGCTCGGTCCGCGCGCTCGCCGGTCGAATCGACGCGCCGGGACATTGAGCGATCCTACTTCGGCAGATTGTCCCCTTCCAGTTTGGTGAAGCGGTTTACCCACTTGATCACCAGGAAGATCGCAAACGCCACGATCAGAAATTGAACTATGTTGTTGATCAGGCTTCCGTAGCCGAGAACGACCGCGCCCGCCTTTTTTGCGTCCGCTATGGTCGAGAAGGTCGCGCCCTTCGGGTTCTTCAGGACCACGAACTGGCTGGCGAGATCGACTCCGCTGGTCAGAACACCGACCAGAGGATTGATGATATCCTCCACGATCGAGTTGACGATCTTGCCGAACGCGCCGCCGATCACGACGCCGACCGCCAGATCGATCACGCTCCCCTTCATGGCGAATTCTTTGAATTCCGATGCAAGTCCCATGGGGCGAAGGATAACACGAAGTGTGGGCGCTCCAGCCACGGGAACTTGCCCGGCCGACTACTTTGATGCAGTCTGAGCCGGGGCCCGGCGGCATTCGATCTCGACATCAGCGTAGGGGATAATCCGCACTGGGCCGAGCAGGCCGTTCAGCTTGATCTGGTCCAGCTTGTCGGCGTGGTTCTCCACGGCGCGCTCGCTGTCCATGGCGTTGGTCACCACGATGCGAATGGTGTTCTTCCCCGGCCGTACCAGCTTGCCAATGTCGAAGCGGAACGGCAGCCAGACCCGCACGCCCGCGGATTGTCCATTGACCAGGACTTGCGCCACGACACCGACATCGCCGCAATCGAGCACCAGCCGCTTGCCAACATAGCTCGCCGGAAGGTCGATCTCACGCTCGTACGCGGCGCTGCCGGTGAAGTAGGGCAGCCCGTTGTAGGTCCAGGAGCCGAGCTTCATGCGGCCGGATCCGAGCGTGAACTCCGGCTCATCCACAAGGCTCTCATCGCCGCTCAGGCGAATGGCCAGGACGTTGTCCGTGCCCAGCGCCGGCGTGCCCCATTCGACGACGCCCGTCGCCACGACGTCCAGCTTGCGCCCGTTGTAGAAGACGCTTCGCGGGCCCTTCGCGCGCGGCAGCCGGGCCGAGATCGCGGTGGCCGGGACCGGGATGCGGTACCAGGTGGAATAGGCGGGTGGGGCGGCCTTCGCCCGCGCGGCCACGTCGTACTTCTCGCGGCTGACGAGAACGTCGTCGATGTTGTCGCCCCGCTCGTCGGTAATGCGCACCATGAAAGCGAACGAACCGCGCTGGCCGCGAGACACCTTGAGCAGCAGGTCGTTCCAGCCGGCCTGCAGATCGGCATCGCGCGTCAGCGCGAATTCCTCGCGCATTTCGTAGTACCAGGGCACGATCAGCCAGTCGAGCAGGTTCTTCCCGTTGACCCACACCTTGGCGTTGTTGTCGGCCGTGGTCCGGATCTGGACGCGGCGCGCCACCGGCGAGTACACGTAGGTGTGCGCGTAGGCCGTGACCCATAGCTGGCCATCAGCGATGCCGAGCGCCTTCGCGAGTTCGGTATACGGATTGGCGGTCTCCTCATAGTCGCTCCAGTGGATGGAGACGCCTCTCGCGCCCGTGTAACTCGCGTTCGCGTCGTATCCCTGCTCGGGAGGATAGACTTCGTCGAAGCCCTTGTAGTCTTCGTTCGGGAATGGACCGACGAGCGACCACTGGCGCACGGTAAAGCGTTCGCGCGAGAGCCAGGTGCGCGCCCAGACCAGATCCGGGTAGCCCTTCGCCTGCCAGCCCGCGCGCTCCCCGCCCTCGCCGTAATCGCGGCGCTGCATGGCGTAGGGCGCGAGGATTGTCTTGCGTTCCGGCGTGAAGCGCCAGTCGCCCGCGAGATCCAACGGCGGGAGGTTCTGCGACTTGAGCGAGCCGCGATAGAGCTGGCCCGCGGCGTCTGTCACTTCGGCGTACAACGGCTCGGGGCCGGTGAGCGGAGCGGCGCCCCGCACGCGGATCGTGCCATTGCCGGCCTCGACCTTTTGGACCGTCTCGAGGTTTGTCTGCTCGACGCGCACGTCCTGCGCCGCGGTCGCATTCTCCGGGAAGACTACGTAGTAGGCCTCCCAGGGGGCGAAGCGCAGACGAACTTCCGTACCCGTCGCGGTGGAATGATAGAAAAGCGTCTCGCGCGAGCCGCCGGCGGCGTCCCACTTTTCGGGCACGCCGCGCGTGCGCAAAATCACATTGAACTCCCGCGTGCTTTCGCTGTCGTTCACCAGCCAGTAGTAGTCGGCTCCCTCTTTCTGGCGGTGCGAATAGGTGAAGCCGTCGCGCAGGGGCGAGGTCACCTTTACGTCCTGCTCGACGCGCTTGTCGAGGATGGACGTCACGTCCGCGAGATTGTCCTTCACGAAGTAGGCGTGGCCGCCCGCCGCGTTGGAGCGTTCGACGGCGGTCTTCGGAGCGGCGTCGCCGAAGACGCGGATCATCGCGTCGCGGATCTCCGCATCGTCGCGGCCGTCTTCCATCGAGTCCTTGGGCAGGAAGCCGGTGGCGATCACCGTTCCACCCGCCTCGTAAAACTCCACGATCCTGCGGGCCGACTCGCGCCGCAGAGTCGTCAGCGGCGGCAGGATCAGGACCCGGAACTTCTCGTTGGCAATGGCCAGCCGGCCACCCTCCACACGAGCTTCGTGCAAGTAGTGCGCGTCGGCGACGTCGAAGTCCCAGCGCGCCTTGGCCAGGTCCTCCATCAAGCGCGTGTAGTAGGCGTTGACGGTATCGACGGGATTGTTCCAATTGAAAAGGGGCCAGTTGACAAACGTGCCGTCCCATTTCTTCGTGGAGTAAACGCCGTCGATATTCGCCCATGCCGTCTCGGTGGGCTGATAAATCAATACGTCGGCGACGTGCGCCCCGCCGTCGTTCATAAAACTCAGGCGGCGCGTGTAGTCGGCATAGTTCTTGAAGTACTTCCAGTAGGGCTGGTGGTAGAACCAGTCCGAGGGGTATTCGATGCGCTTCTGGTTGTAGTTGAAGGCGTGCGGGACGAACTGGTTGACGCCCCAGGTCGCGATCATGTTCGTGCCCAGCCGCATCTTCTGGGGACTGAGGAACGAGTACCAGCCTTCCAGTCCCTGGTTCTCGCAGATGAATCGGCTGCCGCGAAAATGAGCGACGGAACCCACTACCTTAAAGTCGCGCGGAGAGCGGCCTCTGTCGATCAGCGAATCGACGCCGGGCGCGCCCCAATTGCGCATGATGCGTTGGAGATCGCCGTCGAAGGCCGCTTCGTCCTGCAGGCTCTCCTCCCAGGCGTGCCCGCTGATGGTCACGCCGTGCAGGTTGCACCACTGGGCGACTTGGCCAAAAAAATTCTTGGCGTAAAGCTCGCTGACCGTGTCCAGAAAGTCGCAGCGCAGCTTCGGCGTGCGTTTGCCGCCATCGTGGATCAGCAACGGCATGTACTTGTGCAGGTCGTAGCCCTTGGCGGCTTGGAAGGTCTCGAAGAGTTTCGGAGTCCAGGCGAGCCGGTAGCCATAGCCGCCCTCGTGATCGGCGAAAGTGCTGTCGATGATGCTGCCGAAGTACTCCGCAAAGCGCTTGTAATACTGCTCGTAGGTGAGGTCCAGGAAGGTGCGGACCGCATCGCGGTTCATCAGGTCGACCAGGCCGCCGTCGAAACCCTGCGCCGCGAACAGATAATAGACTTCCACGGTCCACTTGCCCGCGGGCACATCGTAGGCGAGCTTGCCATCTTGAAAATGGGCGGAGATGTCGGTCAGCGTTTCCTCGCCGATGGTATCCGGGCCCGTCATGCGTCCGGCGACGGCAAATTGAAAGTCCTTGATGCCCTCGATCTCGACGTGCTTGGGACCTTCGACGATGCGCTCCTCATAACCCAGAGCGCGCATGCGGAAATCCGGATTGGCTGCGATCACGCGGCTGGGAATCCCCTTGCGCCACACGTCGCGCGCCTCGCCGCTGGGCCACTCGTACTCGTCGCAAAAGCTGAAGTGGAAGCCGAGTTCTTTGGAATGCTTGAGCGCCGAGCCGATGATCTTGAAGTAGTCCTCGGACAGGTATGGCGTCTGCAGACCGGTCCGGTTGTGAACGTACACGCCGTAGACGCCCTGCGCGACCATCTCGTCGATCTGGCGGTTCACCTCGGCGGCGTCGAGCTTGCCGTTCCAGAACCAGAACGGCCGGATCGTGTATTTCCGGGGCGGGTCCTGAAAGGCTGCGAAGAGCTTGTCGGCGCTGCCGCCGCTCGCCTGAGAAAAGGCCGGAATGGCGGCCAGAACCAGCAACGCGCCCGCAAAGAGCAATCGATTCGAACGACGCATTCCATCTCCCTATCTATACAGCGCCCGTTCGCCGGAGCCCCCGCATCCACAGCGCGACTCCGAGCCCTGGGCGAGGGCAACGCATCCGTGCCCGATCGAATGCGTTGCCACGAACGATTGGTATCTCCGGCGCACGGGGCCGCGCACCGGCAGGTCTTATGCTATCTAAGGCGCTACCACAGGACTTTCGCGCTCACCTGGCCGATGCGAGGCGAGCGCGCCTGGGTAACGATGCCGAAGTTGTCGCTCGAGATATTCCCATTCGGGTTGCCAAACTGCGTGTGGTTGAAGGTGTTGAAAAACTCGGCCCGGATCAGCAGGCCGACGCGCTCGTTGATCTGGGTGGTTTTCGCCATGCTCAGGTCGAAGTTCTCGAAGCCCGGACCGTGGAAGAAGGCGCGGTTGGCGTCGCCGAACATGCCAATCGCGGAAACCTGGAAAGCGCCGGTGTCGAAGTATCGATTGCCGGGCTTTTTCGGATCCTCGAATTGGACCGGCCCGATCAGGTCTGGCAACTCGACGCCGCCCTGGTTGCCGGTCAGCGACCGGTCGCCGCTCTGGCCGAGTCCCACCGGGAAGCCGGTGGCGAAGCGCGTGATGCCGCTCAGGGTCCAGCCGGTGGTAAGCCGTCTGGGCGCGTGTTGGAAGAGCGTGTCGAACGGCAAGGCATAGACATAGCTGGCCACGAAGTTGTGTGCGATGTCGAACGCCGAGAGCGAGCGGCTCAGGCCGTAGTTGGAAAAGTTCGTGTAGCTGTAGAAGCCCGACGAATTGTCAATCGATTTGGCCCAGGTGTAGGCAGCGAGGAAGGTCATGTTTTTCGCCTTGCGCTCGAGCGTGGCCTGGAACGAATTGTAGTTGGAATTGGCCGTCGTCTTCATGTACGCATTGGTGCCGAAGTCGTTGCCGAAAGGCGCGCGCGTGCCATACACGAGCGTGCCGTTCGGCCGCGTGTAGATCGTATTCTCGCCGTACTCTCCGCACTCCTGCGTTCCCGCCATGACGCCCGAGCCGGTGAGGCTCTGGCACAGGGCGGGGTTGCCGGGGTTGGAGTCGATGGACGTAAGCAAGCGATGGCTCTGGTTGCCGACAAAGGCGAGCGTCAGGGCCATGGAGGAACTCAGCGCCCGCTGGAAGGTGAAGTTGTAGTGTTCCGAGTAGGGCTGATGGTTCTTGTACCAGTAGCCGGGCGTGTAGCTGAGCGGCAGGTAGCTGGAGAAGTCCACGTTCTTGTCTCCCGGCGTCGGGAAAATGAAGGGGAAGTGCTGCCCCTGGCTCTGGCCGGTCGAACGCGTCAGGAACGGCTGGTCGAACATCGTCGGCGCGTAGCTCGTCCAGTACAGGCCGTAGGGCGGGTCGCCGACTTCCCAGAACATCGTCATGTCCTCGACCGCCGTGTAATACATGCCCCAGGCGGCGCGGATACTCGATTTACCGGGGTCGCCAAACAAGGTATGGAGGATGCCGTTGTGCGCCGAAGGAGACCAGGCCAGTCCGGCGCGTGGAGCGAAGTTCAGATAATCGGTGGGAGCGAGGGTGCGCGGCACGCCAGGATCGCCCGGGAACACGTAGCCCGTCGGCGCATTGGGATAGACGACGGACTGCTCGCCGGGGATCAGCGTCTCAATGCGGTTCTGCGTGTCGTACCAAGGCATGCTCACCTCCCAGCGCAGTCCGAGGTTCAGCGTCAGGTTGGGCTTCAGCCGGATGGAATCCTGGGCGTAGGCGCCGCCGTAACGCGTGCGCGAATCGAGCATCTGCGTGCTGGCCTGCGTGTAAGACGCGGGCGCTCCCAGCAGGAAATCGACAAAGCTGCTGCCGGTCTCGCTGCCGTCGAACGCAAATTGACCGGCCGGAGCCCACAAGTTGCGCTCGTTGATCTGCAGGTAGCGGAACTCGCCGCCAAACTTCAGATTATGCTTGTTGCTGACTTTCGCGAAGCCGTCGGAGACGTGATAGGTGTTGTTGTACTGGCCCGTCGTGCTCACCGAACTGCCGAAGTTGAAGTCGGTCAATTGGACGTAAGGCACGTACTGGAAGCCGCCTGTGCCGCTGAAGTTGATGCCAAGCGTATTGGCGCCGGTGGCGAAGCCGAGATCGGAGAGGCTGGCCTGCTCGCCGCCGGGCTCGCCCTGCACGCTGGCCATGCGGTGGTAGCTGGCGCGAAACTCGTTCACCGCCGTCGGTCCAAAGGTCCAGGTGTTCGACGCGACCACCTGCTGCGCGCGTGTTGGGGTCGTCGCGAAGAAGCCCGGGAAAGAAGTCGATTGCGGGCTGAAGTTCGTCGAATCGTCGAAGAAGTAGTAGAACGACCAGGTACCGTGCTTCTGCGTAAGGAGGTCGACTTTCTGACCGGCCTTATCGTCGTTGACGCGTCCGTTGGCTGCCGCCGAGGCGTAGTGGTTCGCACCGATGTTGGCCGACGGGATGTACTTCATCATGTTAACGGCGACCTTCGAGAAGCCTCCGGTCGGGATCTTGCCGTTGGGAAAGACGCAGAGCGAGGGATCGCTGCAACCGTCGTAGTAATAAGGCTCGCCGCTGTTGACGCCATAGCCCAGGCGCTGGCTGAGCGTCTGCGCCCAATAGTTCCCATTGACAACCTGTGCCTGGCCGCCGACGGAAAAATCCGAAGCGGAGAACTGGCCACCGCGCTCGGCTTCGGTCGGTACCAGAACCATGCCGCTCGATGCGCCCTGGATCTCGCGGGTTCCCTGGTAGTCGGTGAACCAGAACAGCTTGTTCTTGAGGAATGGTCCGCCCACGGCGTAGCCGAACTGGTTGCGCTTGAGCGCCGCGCGGGTCGGGTCGAAGAAGCCCCGGGCATCCATGTCGTTGTTGCGCAGAAACTCGAAGCCGGCGCCGTGAATTGCGTTTTCGCCGGATTTGGTGACGGCGTTCATGACTGATCCGCTGAAGCGCCCATATTCGGCGTCGAAGCTATTCGTAATCAGCCGGAACTCGGCCACGGAGTCGAGGTTCGGAATCACCGCGGCGCCCATGGTGCGCGACTCGTTGACGTCGCCGCCGTTGACCAGAAATGCATTGGCCGTCTCGCGCTGGCCATTCACCGAAACCTGGCCGGAGGAGAGATTGCCCGAAACCGCCAGCGACGAGCCGGCCGAACCGGTGGAGGCCGGCGCAACGCCCGCCTGCAAGCCCAGCAGATCGATAAAGCTTCGACCGTTGAGCGGCAGGCTCAGCAGCTTCTTCTGTTCAATCACGTCCCCAAGCTGAGTGCTGGTGGTCTCCACCTGAGCGGTGTTCGCGACGACCTCAACCTTGCTATTGATCTCGCCGACCTGCAAGATCGCGTCAACCTGCCGCTGTTCGTCCACGGTCAGGACGATGTCGGTCACTCTAAAGGACTGAAAACCACTCGCACTGACATCCAGTTTGTAGCGGCCAACCGGCAGGGACATCAGTCGATATTGGCCAGCCGAGTTGGACCGCACCTCGCGAACCATGTTCGTGTCCTGATTCGTGGCCCTAACTGCCACGCCAGGCACCACACCACCACTGGAGTCGACGACGGTCCCAAGGATCGAGCCCGTGATATCCGCCATCAAAGGCAACGTGCCGAAAACAAGCAGACAGAGTGCGAGGCCGAATATGGCTCGCATCCTCGGCTGCAATTCCAGATGAAGCATGATTTCCTCCCCAAGCGGACCATTCGAAACACTACGCCCTTCTCAGCAGAGACTGCAAGACCGATCCATCGTTAGCCGCCATATTCTTGTACCGCCCGATACAGAGCCACAATATTCGCGGTGGGCGTGTTCGCCTGAATGTTGTGGCAGGGCGAAACAACGTAGCCTTTACATCCGCGGAAGCACTCGATGTTCTCCGCTACCTCCCTGCGCACGTCGTCCACGGAACCGAAGGGCAGCGTTCGCTGGTTGTCGATCCCGCCGTGGAAGACAAACGAAGAGCCGAAATCGCGCGCGAGCCGGGCACGCTCCATTCCGCGGCAACGCCACTGGACGGGGTTCAACACGTCCAGGCCGATCTCGGCAAGGTCGGGCAGCAACTGGAAAATCGCGCCGTCGTCGTGGTGGAACGCCTTGGCGCCGTAAGAGTGCGCAAGATCAGCCATCTTCTTGAGCCAGGGCTTGATGAAGCGGCGGAAGCTCTTCGGACTCATCAGCAAGGACTCCTGCGTGCCCAGATCCTCGGCAACGTAGATCAGGTCGATCAGACCGGGCGCCGCTTCGAGCGAACGCCGCACAATGCCGGCATGGATCTCGTAGATGCGCTCCATCGTGGCGTCGACGATCTCGGGATTCAACACGAGATCCTCCAGCGCCTGCTCCATGCCACGCAACCGGCAGTAAAGGAAGAACGGCTCGTAGGACGCACCCAGAACGGGATAGTCCTTCCACGCCAGGCACTCAGCGCGCAGGCCGCCGTAGTCCCAATCCTCGGGGCTCGGCCACGGGAAGCGATCCAGTTCCGCCGCCGAAACGATCGACGCCAGAGGAGGATCGACCGGCTCCTCGTAGACGCCCAACCCATCCATGTACGGCACCAGAACGGTAGGGATGTGCCAGATGCTATAAAGCGACGGGATATGCCAGGTGTCTTCTTTGGCGGCGGGATGCTTTGGCGCCAGAAAGATACACTTGTCGATCTCCAGCGCCTGCCATAGTTCCGCCTCGGAGTGCAGCCCGAGATCGGCCAGGAGCCGGCGCGTGACTTCGCCTGTCGCCCAGTAGTCGCACGGGACCCGATCCGCCGGTTCTCCCTTCAACAAGGCCTGCCATCTTTGCCGGGGTGTCATCAGGGAGATTATGACTACTGGATCTTAGGAGGGGATCATCTGATATGCGCCGGACAAATAAGTTCTGAAAGCGAACACCATGGAACAGCCATCGGATTGCGATAAGATATTGCATTCATGGGATTATGACATTGCGGCAAGTATCGCCGCGTGGAGCCGGAGCGCCGGGCTATGCTCATGTGAATGTTCGCTTTCCGAATGGCTCTCGGGAGCAGCGAAGTCTTGGCTCATACTATGAAACCCGCCCTGCACCCCCAATCGGACCCCTACCAGCTCGCCACCGTGTCGCGGGCCTGCGAGGTCTTGCGAGCCTGCTGCGAGCCGCGGCGAATCGTAGACATTGCCGCCCGGACGGGGCTGAACCGAACAGTAGTATTCCGGATCGTACACACCCTGGAAGCGTGCGGATTCCTGCGCAAGACCGGCAAGGGCGAGTATCAATCGAACGTTCTCCCCGCCGAACAGCGCGCGTTCCGCGTCGGATACGCTTCGCAGGCCGAAAACTCCCCCTTTTCGACGGCGGTCACCGATGGGCTGCGGGCCGCCGCGGCTCGCGAGCGGATCGACTTACTCGTCCTGAACAACTGCTACAGTGCCAAGACGGCGCTCCGGAATGCCCGGCTGCTGGTTGCGGAGCGGGTGGACCTGGCTATCGAATTCCAGACCATGGAACGTATCGCACCGGCCGTTTCCTCCCTCTTTTATGAAGCAAAGATTCCACTCATAGCCGTCGAAATCCCGCATGCCGGGGCCACTTTTTACGGTGCTGACAACTACCGCGTGGGCCTCTCCGCCGGACGGACTCTGGGTCGATGGGCGAAACAGAACTGGCAGGGACGCGTCGAGGAGGTCTTGTTGATGGAGTTGGGTGTGGCCGGTTCGCTACCTCAACTGAGGCTCACCGGGGCGATTGAAGGAATCCAGGAAGTGCTTCCCGGACTGCCCGGCGATGTCTTTCAGCGCGTAGAGTGTGGTGGCGCGTTCGGACGAGCTTTGGACATGGCTCGAAAGCGGCTGCGCCACACGCCCGAGCGGCGGACACTGATTACCGGCGTCAACGATCCTAGCGTGCTCGGGGCCATCCGGGCATTCGAGGAGGCGGGCCGCGCCGCATCCTGCGCGGGGCTGGGCCTGGGCGCAATCCCCGAAGCCCGCGCAGAATTGCGGGCCTTCCATTCACGGCTGGTCGGGACCATCGCGTTCTTCCCGGAACAATATGGCACGGACCTGATCCGTCTGGCGCTCGACATCCTCCATCACAAGCCAGTCGCACCGGCAGTTTACGCCCGGCATCACCTGGTTACGAAGGACAACGTTCAACAGCTTTACCCCAACGACCAGCCCGGCCAGGAACTGCGCGTGGAGGTGGATGTCACGGACGAGCGGCTGTGCTGAGCGTGTGTGCTCAGGCGGAGATTTAAGGCTTGAAAGTGGGCCAGACGCCGGCGGCCAGACCAGGCTGCGATACCCATTGAAACCGTTCGAGACCGGCCGCGGTCTGCGCCGAGAGTGGTACGCCGGCCCGTATGCCCAGGCTCGAATAGTCGCCCGGGCCGCGCACTTCCAGGCGGCTGGTGCGGTAGGCGGGATTCGGCTCCCAACCGATGGCGCCCGTCCGGTCGATCAGTGGATACCAGGCCAGACCACGACGCTGGCGAACCTCCGCATATTCGAACCCGTACTCGCGGTCGCACAGCGCTCCGAAGGTCATCGCCGAAGCGGGATCGGCGCTGACGGTGGCATGTGCCCAACCGGGCGGGACGACGACGATCTCGCCGGGTTGGGCAAGGACCGCGTAACAGCGCCCCGGATCGTCCGCCGCGAATTCCTGCATGTAGATGTAGGCCGCGCCGCTCCATATTTCGTAGAGTTCGGGCGGCCGCCAGCCGCTATGCAGCGAGACGCGGTGGACGTGGCCCTGGCTGCGCACCGGCTCGTCGCCCAGGCGGCCGGCCGCATAGGTTACGACGCCAAACAGCAACATGCGCCGTTCGAGTTCCTCGCGCATCTCGCTTCGCCCGACATCCATGACGATGGCATAGACGGGATCGGGTCCGTCGCACAACGGGTTGCGCAGGCTGGGGCGGATGGCGTCGAGCGAGCGCAGTTCCGGTTGCGGGCCAAACGTTCCCGCCTCATAACGGAACCCCAAGGGCCGTTCCATGGCGATCACACCGAGTCCTGGATCGAAGCTCATGCCTGAGTCCTCACCGACGCGCGCACCGTCGCGCAAAAGCCCGCGCGCTCGGCCGGACGGACGGTGTACAGGCCCACGGCGGCCGGGACGATGAACGTCTCGGCATAGTGCACAGTGAAGGGCTCGAAGGCGTCCTGCGGGCTTTCGACAATCGCCTCCCGGCCCTCCACGAGATTCAGGACATGCACGCCGTGCGTGGCGTCATGCGAGACTGCCGAGCTGAACCAGTGCCGGCGCGTCTCGATGAACTCGCGCTCGTGCAGTCCGGTGCGCTCTTCCATCCAGCCGGCTCCTCCCGTGAGGGGCTGGATTCGGTTCACCAGATTCCGCCGCACCCATTCCGTGTCGCGATCCCATTGGATATTGGCCGCGCCGTGTTCGAGATGGATAGGCCTGGGACGGCCGTCGAGGCCGAGGCGGCCCCAGTCCCACAATTTGAAAGTGAAGATGTAGGGCGTCGCGCTGATCTCGAGCACCATCGCGTTTGCGCCCGAGCAATGGATTGTGCCGCCCGGAATCAGAAAATGATCGTGTTTGCTCGCGGGCCAGCGGTTGACGTATTGTGGGGCGTCGAACGGCGCGCCACCGTTCTGAGCGGCGTGCAGGTCGCCGAGCATCGCCGCGCGATCGACGCCCTCCTTCACACCCAGATAGACGCAGGCGTCTTCTCCCACATCGAGCATGTAGTAGCTCTCGTCCTGCGTGTAGGCCAGACCGAACTTGTCGTAAATGTACTCGGTGAGCGGATGGACCTGCAGCGACAGGTTGCCGCCCTGCATCGTGTCGAGAAAGTCGAAGCGGATGGGGAACTCCGCGCCAAAGCGCGCGTGCACGGGATCGCCTAGCAGTTCGCGCGGCTGCTGGAAGACAAGGTCGATCGCCGGCGCCTCGACCCTGACGCCGCCGAAATCGAATAGCAGGCTGTTCTCCTCCGGCACGCAGTCGAAGCACCAGGCATAATTCGGCGGGCCGTCGGGCAGATCGCAAACCTCCCTCATCCACTGCCCACCCCACGGCCCCGGATCGAAGAAAGGAACGACGCGAAACGGCCGGGTAGTAGTATGGCGCAATGCCTCCCGAAACGCATGCCCCGTGACAAGCTTGGGTTTGCGTTCGTCGTTCGTATCGAGCAGGTAGTCGATGCGGCCGAACAATTCCCGCTTGATCCGGTCGGCGACACGCCAGTCGAGGAAGTACGCCCGCTTGTACTTAAGCGACGTGCGTTCACTCTGGTTGCACGCCGCGAGGTTTCCGACCCTGCCGGCGCGCATACGCATCTGGATTTCCCAGCGCGCCATGTCGGCGTAGATCAGCAGATCGGGCGCAGGCGCGATCAAGCCAGTACCTGCGCCGAGAATCAGCACGAGACCCTGCGCACCAGCGAGCGCCGTGCGAGCCTGCTCGACGAGCTGGCAGTTGGCGAAGTCGTCGAGGGTGACGCCGGTCATGCGGCCGAAGACGGGATCGTCGGTCAGGTCGCGCGCCACCGTCGCGTCGATCTCCGCACTGGGCTTCCAGCAATCGTTGGTTCGTAAGACAAGGGCCGGCCGCAGAGCTTGCGATAGAACTTCGAGAACCTCGCTTTCGAAGACGCCGGGGTAGCATTCCACGGCGATGACGCGTGCGCCTTGAGCGACCTGAGCACGGATTTGTTCGAGGATAGCCGGCCAGCCTTGCCAGGCGCACTCGCCGTCAACCGGCACGCGGATCGCGGGGTATTTGTCGTAATTGGATTTTCTATTCAAGCGAAGCATCCTCAAGCAGGGGCAGCGCGCCGAGCAGCGCCGCGGTGTCGCCCAGCGACGCAGCACGAACCTGGACCTGACCCCAAGGCGTCCACGCGCGCCTTCGCACGTACTCCGAGATAGCGGGTAGAATCCGGCCGGCCGCGCTCATCACGCCGCCACCGATCACCACCACTTCGGGATCATAGGCGTGAATCAGAGAAACGACGCCCGCACTCCACACTTCCACACACCGCACAAAGATGTCGGATGCACACAGGTCGCCTGCTTGGGCAAAGTGGGCCAGTTCCTCAAAGCCGATCTTAGAAAGTTGGGAGAGAGGGCTTGACCCGTAAGCAGGATGCTCGCGGCACATGGCAGGGAGGGCCCACGTGGAGGCCTCGGCCTCGATGCAGCCTTTCGCCCCGCATGTGCACTCGCGTCCGCCGTAACGGGCAAGCAGATGTCCGCCGAGACAGCCGGCCTGATAATGGCGTCCCCGCACGAGCCGCCCGCCTATCATCGCCGCGCCTCCCACGCCGGTGCCGAGCGTCACCATCACGATGTCGTCGAAGCCCGCCGCCGCGCCCGCCTGCCGCTCTCCGAGCAGAGCGAGCCGTGCGTCGTTTTCAATGCGCAGCGGCAGGTCGAATTCAGATCGCGCCCACGCCTCCAGATCGATCGATGGCGCGTCGTCGTACTTGGCGTTCGTAGAGGTGACTCGCCGCCGCACTGGATCCACGAGTCCGCAGAAGCTGAAGGCCACGCCCGCGCAATCCTCAAGCGGCAAGCCGGCTCGCTGAACTGCCCGGCGCAACGCTTCCGCGATGGCTGGCAAAGCCGCGCCGAGCCCGTGTGTATGCGAGAGTTCGATACGCTCGCACGCGAGCACGGCTTCCCGGCTCACAACGGCACATGCCGCGTGACTGCCTCCCAGATCAATGGCCAGCGCAATCAAGGCGTGCTCACCAGCTCGGGTTGGCCGCTGATGCAGCGCAGACGCGCTGAGAAGCCGTCGCGCAAAATTGAGTCATAGTCGTGACCGGCATCGCTCGGCCAGCAGGCGAAGAACGAGAACACGCTGGCGCCCGTATTCGCCACGCGATGCGCCATGTTCGAGGGAACGTAGTGAACGCTGCCCGGGCGCATCGGCTCGAAGCGCGTGTGGCGCTCTTCGTCCATCAGGATCAGAGCGCCCTCGCCCGAGCATGCAACGTAGTACTCACCGTGATCCCGCTTGGCATGAAAATGGCCCTTCGTCATGAAGTACTCGTCGCCCACCAGGCCCGGCTGAATGAACGTAGTGCCCCAGAAAAGCCCGCCTTCCGTGCCGGCGGCAACAGGCAGGTGAGACTGCACCCGGTAGACCAGCGTAACGGGAGCCAGCGCCCGGCGCGCGGCTTCGTCGCCGAAGACGCCGGGCAGGTCGGCAATGGTTCGAGAGACTTCTTCAACGTCCGCGCCGGAGAGTGCCCCGGTCGAGAAATCCATCGTGAGGGATTGCGGCAGAATCATACCTGCAAAGCGCCTCCAAGCGCTTCAACGGTTCGTGTGGCAGCCGCCGGGGCTGTCTATTTTGCACTCGGCGTTGCTTCCACAATGGTGACATGACGACGGCTGATAGTCGCGCCTCCGAAAGCCGCATCTTCCGGCAGGGCGGAGGCTTTCAACGTGCACTTGCCCGCCGCCGAGGGGACGGCGAAATCGACATACAGCGTCTGCTGGCCAAGAGCGCTCACCAAGAACTTCACGTCCTTGCGGGCGAGTTCCCCGCCCTGCTCCGCTTCGAGCGTGACCGACAGCGTACCTGAAGCGGGCCGCGCCTCGTCGTTCACCAGCATCACCTGCAGCGAGCGCGTGCTGCGGGCGGTCAAAGTGGGCTGCCAGAAACTGAGATAGACGCCCAAAGGCTTGAACGCCTCGCTCATGAAATCACGGAAGTACGGATCCAGTTCCAGCTTCTCCACGTCGCGGAAATGATCGGCGGTGTAACCCAGCGGATCGCTGCTCATCAGGTACACAAAATGGAGCACACCCGCATATTGACGGTAGGCGCGCCAGTACTCGGTAATGCCGCCCAGCAGGTAAGCATCGAGCGCGAGCCTCTGTTCCGCGGTCGCGTTAGGACCGAGCAGCCGCGGGTAGAGCGTCTTGGTCAATTCGGTTGGGCTGCCATCACGGTTCAACCATAGCCAGCCGTATTCGTTGAGGATCATCGCGTGGCCGCTGGGCGCTCCGGGCGCTTTGCCTCCCGGATGCTCAAAGGTCGTCATGCTGAACTCCGGTCCGCCCGCCTGGGCCATGTCGTAAAACTCGTAGGGGTGATCTTCCACCGGATCGTCCGGCCCGGCTGGCGCATTGTAGCTGTTCTCCCAGGCCCGGTTCGAAAGATCGAGCCCGCGCACGGCCGGGATGATCTGCTCGCCGAACATCGGGTCCCACGTTTCGTTGTTCGCGTCCCAGATGGCGACGCTCGGATGGTTCCAGTTGTCGCGCATCCACTCTTTGTATTCGGAGATCATCTCGCCGGCGTTGAAATGTACCTGGTCCTCGTCCCCGTGCCAGCCATGGCCGGTCCAGACGAAGTATTCATTCTGGATGAGCAGTCCCGCCTCGTCGGCGATGTCGAGCCATTGGTCGGGAACCGGTCCGATGCAGAAGCGAAACGCATTCCAGTGCATCTGTTTCGGAATGTCGACGAGCAGTTTTCTGACCCACGCCTCATTCCACGGCAGAGTCCCCGACTTCGGGTCTTCAAAGAAGCGGTGCAAGGTGACGTTCGAGCCGCGCAGGAAGTAGACGCGTCCATTCAGATACGCGCGCCTGGTCGGCGTGTCGAAGCCGATTTCGCGCATGCCGAAACGCGTGCTGGCGCTGTCGCCGCCGGTGCTGGTTTCCACGACGTAAAGTTGCGGGTCCTCGGGCCACCAGAGTTTGGCGCCGGGGATTTTCACGGTATGCGTAAACGTTTTCTCTTCGCCGGGCCCCAACTCCACCCGCGCTCTCGCTTCGCCCACGATCGCGGAGCCCTTCCAGGCGTGAACGCGATGCACGAGCGGGAACTTCACGGCGGCCGTTCCGGCATTGTGCAGCGTCACCTGCACCACAATGCTGCTGTCGGCGAGCTTAGGCGCCACCTGAACGGTTTCGATAGCGGGGTTGTCGCTCAGCGCCAGCGAAACGCTGTCGTAGATGCCGGGGGTCCAGCGGTTCTTCTCGAAATCGGTACCCGCACTGACCGTCTCCGGCAGCACGCCAGGATGTGCTCCGATGCGCACGACGAGTTCGTTCGTGCCTTTCCATTTGATGGACGAGGTCACATCGAAGATCGCGGCCGAGAAGCAGGGCAGATGCTCGCCGACGTTCACGCCGTTCAACCACACGGCTGCGCCGAACTGGGCTTTATTGATGCGCAGCGTCGCCACAGCGCGTTTCGCGCCCACGTCGAAACCGCGGCGGTACCAAAAGTAGTCCCGGGCCTGACGCGAGACGCCGGCGTTCCGCACCAGAGCGCTCTTCGGCAGCATGCTCTTCGAAACGCGGTTCTGGATCACCTCCCGGCTATCGAACTCATCGACATCCGGGAAGGCCGGCTTTGAGGAATGCACCAGGCCGGGAACGGGCGTCGTGTGGTCGAACGTCGAGGGAAGCGGCGATGGCGCTTTGGAGTCCGTAATCTGCCACTCGCCGTTCAGCGAGATGACGGTGCGCTCCGCGGCGCAAAGTGGTAAAAACGCGAGAAGAAGAACGCCGAAATATCGCATGATGTTTCCGCGGGCTCCGATCCCGCGTGCAGCCAGCATATTACCCGGCGTACGGCTCCGCAATTCAACGCGTCCTCCCAGGAGAAGTGGGGCGGTCCTCCAGGACCGCGCGGGCTCTCCAGAGCCCGCTCCGGCAGAGGCTTGCGGGGCCTGGAGGCCCCACGCGGTCCTGGAGGACCGCCCCACTCACGCGGCTGACATACTGTTAGCGATGCGCACGCCAAGTCGCCACTCCTGCAAGCCTGCTCTCGTGCTGGCCGGACTCCTGCTCACTCCATTCCTCCAGGCGCAGGATCGCTGGACGCTCGATCCCTCCGGCGGCATCCTGTGGACCGTGCAGCCGGGCGCCGCACACCACGACCACATTGAGATGAGCGGCCGAAGGGTTTCCTACATCCTGAATTACGGCGTGGAGGCAGACGGGCATCTCACTCTGCGGCGGCAGATCGTTTTCCCGCTGCTGCGCACGATTCCCAACGACACCCACGCGAGCCTGATCTACACGTTCGGCGAAGACGCCATGCCGCGGTTGCTGATCGAAGGCCGCGAGGCTTCGGGCGAGAGCACTCTGAGCATTCACCATCAAGGCATCATGACAGTGCGGAGCGCGTACTCACGCCCGCGCAAGATCCTGCTGACGCGCACGCTGTTTCCTTCGACTACCGGCCAGTTCGTGCTCGAACGGCTCACGCTAAAGAACGAGTCGGCCCAATCTGTGAAGGTGGAACTCGAGCGCACCGAAAAGACCGCGCGTACCAATCCGGAACGCGGCGTCTACGGCGAGTATGTGATCGAGTCTCGAACGCTGGATGCTGGCGAGCGGAGCTTGAAACCGGGCGAGAGCACGACGTTCACGGTCGCTTTCACCGGCCGGAAAGCCAGCGATCCCGAGCCCCGAATCGATCCAGCGGCCGAGGAGAACGCGCGCCGCCAACTTGTCGCCAGCTACCTGTCGCAGCTCGTTCTCGAAACGCCCGATCCGGTCCTGAACACGGCCTTCGGCTTCGCGAAGATCCGCACGACCGAGAGCATCTACGAGACCAAAGGCGGATTGATGCACGGTCCCGGCGGAGGCAGCTACTATGCCGCGATCTGGGCGAACGACCAGGCCGAGTACGCCGATCCGTTCTTCCCGTTTCTGGGCGACCCGGCCGGGAACGAATCGGCGATCAACTCCTTCCGGCTGTTTGCAAGGTACATGAACCCCGATTACAAGCCGATCCCGAGTTCCATCATCGCCGAAGGCGCCAGCTACTGGAACGGAGCCGGCGACCGTGGCGACATGGCGATGATTGCTTACGGCGCTGCGCGCTTTGCCCTGGCTTACGGGGATCGCAAGACGGCGGAAGAACTGTGGCCCTTGATTGAATGGTCGCTGGAGTACTGCAACCGGAAGGTGAATGAAGATGGCGTGGTCGCCTCCGACAGCGATGAACTGGAGGGACGCTTCCCAGCCGGCAAGGCCAACCTGAACACGTCCTCGCTGTACTACGACGCACTCAACTCGGCCGCCATGCTCGGCCGCGATTTGGACCGGGACAAGGCGCTGCTTGCCAGCTACGAAGAGCGGGCGCGCCTGATCCGCGCAGCCATCGGAAACTATTTCGGAGCGAACGTGGAGGGCTTTGAGACGTATCGCTACTACGACGGCAACACGGTGCTGAGAGCGTGGATCTGCACGCCGCTCGCGATGGGCATTTTCGATCGCAGCAAGGGCACGATCGAGGCGCTCTTCTCTCCGCGCCTGTGGACGCAGGACGGCCTGGCGTCGCAGGCGGGCGACAAGACGTTCTGGGACCGCGCGACGCTTTACGCGCTGCGCGGAGTGCTCGCGGCGGGTGAGACGCAGCGCGCGATGTCCTTCCTGTCCAACTACTCCAAACGCCGCCTGCTGGGCGAGCACGTGCCCTATCCCGTGGAAGCCTGGCCGGAGGGCGGGCAGCGCCACCTGGCGGCGGAGAGCGCCTTATATTGCCGCGTTTACACAGAGGGACTATTCGGGATCCGCCCATCGGGCTTGCGCGCCTTCACGCTAACGCCGCGTTTGCCTGCCGGATGGCTCGGGATGCAGTTGAAAAACGTGCGGGCCTTTGGGCACAGTTTCGACATCCGCGTGAAGCGGGAGGGCGAAAAGCAGCGGGTGGATGTCGTATCCGGGGGCCGTATGATCTTCTCGCGTCTGCTATCCGGCGGGGAGGCCGCCAGCGTTGAGTTTACCGAGTAGGCGCGCCTGCTTGCGAGGCGCAGATGCCAGCAATACGCCAAACGGGCTGCATCTGACCGCTGAGTTGAACTCCTGGCGAGAGATTGATGGCAAGTATTTCTCATTGGCGGCGCCGCCTGGTCCGATAAGTACAGAGTGATCTCGCTGAAGAAGTACCTGGACCGCGACGACAGTGGCCGGCAGGCCGGAGCGTTGGAGGTGTGTGGCAACCTGCTGGGCGTGATGGGCGAATGTGGATCCCAAGCGTGCCCGCACCTGGGCGAGGAGCTGCAATCGCAAGTATTCCGGCTTCAGGAACGCCTGAAGAGCGACCCTGGACCGGGAACTCTGCAACAAACGAACGGCGAAGCGCAAACAGCGCTGCGGTCTTGGGGAGAGCGCGCGTCGAATTACTACAAGAGGAAGGCCACCGAGGTCCGGGAACTGATGCTCGTCGTGGCGCAGGCCGCCGAATCGGTCGGCGAGCGCGACATGCGCTACACCAGCAAATTCAGTTCTTTCACCGAGCGCCTGCAAGCCATCGCGAACCTGGAAGATATCACCAATCTGCGCAGCTCTCTCACTGCGAATGTGGGCGAACTGAAGAAGTGCATCGCGCAGATGACAAAGGACAGCAACGAGTCGGTGAACCGCTTGAACGCCGAATTAGCGACCTACCGCAGCCGATTGGAGGAGACAGAGCGCCTCGCCTCCATCGACGCTCTGACGGGCCTGGCCAACCGGCGAAGGATCGAACTCGCCCTCGATCAGCTCGTGCTGCGGGCACGCCCATTCAGCCTGCTGCTGTTCGACGTAAACGACTTCAAGGCGATCAACGACCAGTTCGGCCACGTGGCCGGCGACGACCTGTTGCGGCAGTTCGCCGTAGAGTTGAAGCTCGCGCTCCGCTCCAGCGATCTCGCCGGGCGATGGGGCGGGGACGAATTCATCGTCGTCCTGGACTGCGGTGAAGAACTGGCGGAGGTGCAAAGAAACCGCATCCGCGATTGGGCGCTCGGTGAGTACACGCTTCGTAGCGGAGCGGACTCTTACCGTGTATCCGTCAGCGCCGCAATCGGCATGGCGGGATGGTTGCGCGGCGAAGACATTACGGAAACGCTGAAGCGAGCCGACGCCGCGATGTATCGCGACAAGCAAGAGTTGAAGAGAGGCGCAGCTCCACCCGTCGAACGGCCGGCCTGCGCCGTGATAGCAGGCGCCAAGCCGCCGGCTCGACGCTAAGCGCCGAAATCCGCACCCCGAGTCCGATGCCCGCCGCGAGCCCTCAAGGCTCGACAATCAGAATTGGATCCGAGTCGATGGTCCCTTCGGGCGTCTCCACCGAGACGGCATAAGCGAAAGCGCCCAACGGAGCATCGTGTTCGATGGCCACGGGACTCTGATGGGTCCAATGCGGATCCGCGGTCGGGATCACGCCCAATTCCAGGTTCTCGTCCTTCAGCTCATGCTCCTGGTACGGCGCACCTTGCCCCGCCGCCATGACGTTCTGGCGTAACCGTCCGCGGAAAGTTCCCGTGTGCGCGATGGGGCCAAAAGAAACCGTGTGGCCCCGGCGAACATGCAATTCGCTTGGCGCGCAAACGACTTTCTTGCCGACAACGCTCAATGTGACTGTGTGGTCTGCCATTCCTTCTCCTTGAACTTCGGATCGGTCCTCAGTTCCTTCAATTCCGGCCGGCGATTGGCCTCTGTGAGGTAGGTGCCGGTCTTCGCAAGAGAATCATACGCCGCAAGAGCGTCTTTACGGTGCCCCGTCAATTCGTATACGAGAATCGAACGGAAGAGAACCGCTCCGCTCTCGGGTGTTTCCTTCAAGGCCGCCGCAATCTCCCTCAGTGCGGCCTGCTGATCGCCCTGGTCCGCGTACAGCCAGGCCAGATCGGCTCGCGCCTCCGAGTCGTGGGGATTGACGGCGAGTTGCTTTTGGGCGACGTCAATCGCGTCCGCGGACGCCTTCGCGGCTTTCGGCCGCAGTTCGGGCACGACGCGGTAGAGATGGGCGAGACTGCCTAGCAGCATCGCGCTCCTCTGCCCCATTTGCACGGCGTGCTCCATCATCGGCACGGCTTCCGCATAACGCTCCTGGGTAAAATAGAGACTTGCCAGATTGTTGTATGCGATCGGATTGGGCCGGATCTCCAGCGAATGCCGGAGCGCGCGTTCGGCTTGCGAAAAGCGGCCCTGTTGGACCAGTACGGCCGACAGATTGTTCAGAGCCTTATAGTTGTCGGGCGCCAGTTCGCTCGCGCGCTTAAAGCTTCGCATCGCTTCGTCATAGCGGCCCTGCTTGTAGAAAAACGAGCCGAGGTGCTGATGCGCGCCAGGGTAGCTGGGCTGTATTTCTACCGCCTTCTGATAGGCCGCCTCAGCCTCGCGCAGAGCCTGCTTGCTCTCATAGGTGCGCGCCAGATGAAGCCACGCCTCCAGGTTCCGCGGCTCTTGGGTAAGGATGGAGCGCAGAATCGAGATAGCCTCGTCGTAGCGGCCTTCCACACGGGCGATATTGCCCAGCACAACCTGGGCATGAATGAGACCTTTGCGCAGTTTGAGCGCCTGCTCGCAGCTTGCCCGGGCCTTGCTGATCCACTCGGGATCCTTGGTGAACTCGTACTTGTCCAGGTACGCCTCGCCCAATCCCGCGTATGCTTTGGCGAAGGCGGGATCCCGGCGCAGCGCTTCTTTGAAGACCGAAATGGCCAGGTCCGCCTGATTGATGTCGCTCAACAGATAGCCGCGCCCCTGAACGTAATAATCCTCCGCGCCCGGTTCCCGGCTGTTGCCGGAAGCGGCGTCGGCACGCGCCTCGACGGGAAGTCCGACCTGGAGAAGCTGCGCGACCAGCCCGACCAGGTCGTCCTGGAGCGCGAAGGAATCCGTGGCAGCCTCGGTCATCTGGCCGGAGCGGAGCATCCGCTGGTTGTGCGCATCGCTGACGATCGCGGTTACGCGGATGCGATCGCCCGTCGATTCGACGCTCCCGCTGATGACCAGATCGACGCCAAACATCTGTCGCGCGTCCTTGGCCGATTGCGCTTTGGCCTGCAGCACGTCGGCAGGCGGGACCACCCAGAACGCCTCTCGAAACGGTTGCAGCGCGGAGAGTTGAGAAGAAAGCGACATCACCAGCCCGACGCCGAATGCGCGAGTCCGGTCTTCGCTGCCGACGGGCGTAAACGGGAGCACGGCGATACCGCGCACCTGTTGCCCGGCCGGCCTGGAGTAGTGCGTCCACCCCAGCCAGGCCAAAACCCCCACGACCAGGAACGCCGCGATCCCACCCCATGCCCAGGCAAGGCGGAAGCGGCTGTTGCCCGTCTGAATCCGGCTCCAATCGGCTCTACTCGATGGCGCCCCCAGAGCCTCGTCGAAAATCGTGGTCTCCCCAACCCCCGACCCAAGGGTTGACAGGCTGGTTGGCAGTTCCTCGGCGGCGGCCTTGAGATCCCGGACGACTTCCCCGCAATCGGCATAGCGATTGGCGGCCTCGCGGGCCAGACAGCGGTTGACGATTTCCTCGACCGGGCGGGGCACTCCCGGGCAAAGCACGGACAGCGGCTGCGGAGTGTCGCGGAGCAGGTTCAAGGCCACCTCCTGACGGCTGGCGCCAGGGAATGGGCGATACCCGGAAAGCATCTCGTAAAGGAGCACGCCGAACGAGAACACGTCCGATCTTGCATCGACGTCGCCGCCCATTGCCTGCTCTGGCGACATGTATCCGACCGTGCCCAGAACGGCGCCGGGCGTGGTCAGAGAGTCGTCCTCGACCGAATCCCCGCCTGTAACCGCGCTGCCGCGCGCAGTGTCCCCGAACGGTTTCGCCAATCCGAAATCCAGCACCTTCACCAACCCGTCGCCCGTGATCATCACGTTGCCGGGCTTCAGATCGCGGTGCATGATTCCGGCAGCGTGCGCGTTCGCGAGCGCGTCGCAGATCGGGATGGCGTATCTTAGCGCTTCGGTGCAACCGAGTCTGCGCTCTCGTAGGATTTCGCGCAGGCTCTTACCACGCACCAATTCCATGGCGATGAAGTGACACCCGGCGTCGGAATTGATGTCGTATATGGTGACGATGTTGGGATGGTTTAACGCCGAGGCGCATTGCGCCTCGCGAGTGAAGCGCTGCGTCTGCTGCGGCCCGTCAGCCTGGAGCGAGGGGAGCAGCTTGAGCGCCACTTCCCGGTTCAGATGCGTGTCCAGCGCCCGCCAGACAGCGCCCATCCCCCCTGCCCCAATCGGGCCGAGCAGCTTGTAGTGAAGCAGGAAATCGCCTTCAGCAAGAGGCGCCGAAGCCATCGTTACTCCGTGCGGCCGGGTCTCTGTCGACCAAGGGCTGCAATGTTATCAGGTCCACAAGTATACCGAGCCGCGTAATCCGAGGGGTGGGCTTCTGGTACCGTTATTCGTCAGACGCCCGCCGGCGCCTCGCTCGCGCTACCCGCCACCGCAGGCTTCCGGCCGCGCAAGGCCGCCTGGAGTTGCTCCATGTAAAGGAAGATCACGGGCGTGATGTAGAGCGTCAGAAACTGCGAAACAACCAGCCCGCCAACCACCGCCAGGCCAAGCGGCTGCCGCGCGTCCGCGCCTTCGCCGTAGCCCATGGCGATGGGCAGCGTTCCGAACAGCGCGGCCACCGTGGTCATCATGATCGGGCGGAATCGCAGCAGACAGCCCTGGTAGATGGCGTGGTACGGATCCTTGCCCTCGACGCGCTGCGCCTCCAATGCGAAGTCGATCATCATGATCGCGTTCTTCTTCACCACGCCGAACAGCATGATGATGCCGACAAAAGCGTAGAGGTCCAATTGCTTATGGAAGATCAGCAGCGTCAGAAGCGCGCCGAAGACCGCCGCGGGCAAGCCGGAAAGGATCGTAATGGGATGGATGAAGCTCTCATACAGGATTCCCAACACGATGTAGATCACCAGGATGGCAACGATCAGCAGGATCGACAGGCCCTGAAAAGACTGTTGAAACTGTTTCACGGTGCCTTGGAAGCTGGTGCTGACCGTGGGCGGCATGCGCAATTCGGCAATCCCGTTTTCCACGCTCTGCGCGGCGTCGCCCAACGAGGATCCGGTGGTGAGGTTGAACGAGATCGTGACCGCCGGCAACTGGCCGAAGTGATTTACGTTCAGCGGACCTGCCGTGCGGCGCATGGTCACAACCGCGTCAAGCGGGACCAACTTGCCGCTCGACGAGCGCACATAAAGCTTCGACAACGCATCGGGCGTGCGCTGATACCGCGGCTCCACTTCAAGCAGGACGATGTACTGATTGGCCGGACTGTAGATGGTCGACACCTGCCGCTGGCCGTAAAACGTGTAGAGCGCATTCTGAATCTGTTCGGGCGTGACACCAACCGCAAAGGCGCGATCGCGGTCGATGTCCACGTACAATTGCGGGCTCGACAACTCCATGTCGGAGTTCACGTCCTGAAAGCCGGGCAGCGTTCGCATCTTCTCCATGAGCTGCGGCGCCCAGGCGTAGATTTCCTTCAGGCTGGCGCTCTGTACCGTGAGCTGATACACGCTTGTGCTGAACGTTCCGCTCACCGTGATGGGCGGCGGATTCTGCATGAACGCAAGGATGCCGGGCACTCCAAATAGCCTGGGCCGCATCTGATCGATGAACTCGTCGACAGAGACGTTGCGTTCGGCGCGAGGCTTCATATTGATAAAGAAGAAGGCCTGGTTGCCGCCACCCGCAAACGCGGCGATATCTTTCACCGGCGGCTGGTGTGCCAGAATGTCCACAATCGCCTGGTGGTGAGCGGCCATCGATTCGAAGGAGATGTCCTGGCCGCCTTTGGTGATGCCAAACAGGAAGCCGGAATCCTGGCTCGGGATAAACCCGGTGGGCATATGGAAGAAAAGATACGCGGACCCAAAGACCATCCCAATGGCGAGCATCAGCGTCGCGAAACGGTATTTCAAGCTGATCTTCAGGGTAGTCTCATAGCCCCGCGCCATCGAATTGAAGCCGCCCTCGAGCGTTCGGTAAAACCAGGTGTGGCGCGCTGCGTGATCCGTTTTCAGGAACCTGCTCCCGAGCATCGGCGTGAGCGTCAGCGACACAAATCCAGAAATGAGAATCGCGACAACGATAGTCACTGAGAACTCGTGCAGCAGGCGTCCCACGATGCCGCCCATGAACAACACGGGGATAAAGACGGCCACCAGCGACAGGGTCATGGTGATGATGGTGAATCCGATTTCGCGCGAGGCGAGCAGAGCCGCTTCCATGCGCGAATGACCCATTTCCATGTAACGGACGATGTTCTCAAGCATCACGATGGCATCGTCCACGACGAAGCCGACCGAGAGCGTCAAAGCCATCAGCGACAGGTTGTTCAGGCTGTAGCCCAGCAGGTACATCGCCGCGAACGTGCCGACGATCGAGAACGGTACCGCGATGCCGGGAATCAACGTGGCCGAGAGATTGCGCAGGAATAGGAAGATGACCAGCACAACGAGGGCGATGGTCAACATCAGGGTGAACTGCACATCCCGGATGGAACCGCGGATGCTGTCCGAACCGTCGAAGGCGATCTCCAGTTTGACCGACGGCGGAATCTCCTTGCGGAAGGTCGGCAGAAGCTGCTTGATGTTGTCCACCACCTGCACGGTGTTTGTGCCCGGTTGCCGCTGAATCGCCAGCATGACGCCGGCGACGCCGTTGAACTTGCTGAAGACCTTGTTGTTCTCGACGCTGTCCAGCACGCGCCCCAGTTGGTCGAGACGGACCGGTGAGCCGTTCCGGTAGGCGACGGTCACGGGCCGGTAAGCCGCTGCGTTTTCGAGCTGGCCATTGGACTGCAGCGTAAACGCCTGCTTCGCGCCATCCAGGCGTCCCACCGGCAGGTTGACGTTGTTCGACTGGATCGCCTGCTGCACTTCGTCCACGCCGATGCCGCGCGAAGCGAGCAGGTCGGGATCGAGTTGTACGCGCACGGCGTATTTCTGCGCGCCATAAACCACCACGCGCGCCACGCCGCTCACCATCGAGATACGCTGCGCCAGCAGCGTCTCGGCATACTCGTCCACCGTGTAGGTCGGCAGAGTCGAGGAACTGAGAGCAAGGTACAAAACCGGCTGCTCCGCCGGGTTCACCTTCTCGTAAGAAGGCGGGCGCGGCATATTCGATGGCAGAGTTCCGCCGGCCTTTGAGATAGCAGCCTGGATGTCCTGTGCCGCCGCGTCAATGTTGCGATCGAGCGTGAACTGGACAGTCACGGTCGTCGCGCTCTGCGAGCTGCTCGAACTCATCTGCTGGATTCCCGCCAGTGTGGAAAACTCGCGTTCCAGCGGCGTCGCCACCGACGACGCCATGGTCTCCGGGCTCGCTCCCGGCAGGGATGCGCTCACTTGAATCGTCGGGTAATCGACGCTCGGCAGCGCGGCCACTGGCAATGCGCGGTAAGCCACCGCGCCGAACAGCAGAATGGCGAAGACGACGAGCGTCGTCATGATCGGCCGTTCGATGAAGATGCGGGAGATGTTCATGACCTGCCCGTTTCAGTCTTCACGCCAGGCAGGGCCATGACCTTTGCGCCGGGCGCCAGCAGTAGCTGCCCGTCGGTAACCACTGTCTCTCCTGCCTTCAGTCCGCTCTCGACAACGATCTTGCCGTCCACGAGCTGACCGGTGGTGACGAGACGCGCCTCGACACTCTGGTCGGCTTTGACGACGTAGATGAAGGAACCCTTTTGCCCTGCCTGGACTGCCTCGGAAGGAACGACAACGGCATCGGCCTTGGTGTCGAGCGCCAAGGTCACATCGACGAACTGCCCCGGCCACAGCACGCTACCGGCATTGGTGAATGTCGCTTTCAGCCGGATGGTTCCCGTCGTGGTATCCACCGTGTTATCCACCACGCTCAGCGTCCCGGTCGCCGGCTTGTCGGGGGCGTCCTTGGTGATAGCTCGGACGGTCAGTTTGCCAGCCGCGCTGAGTCTTCGTATCGCAGCCAGCTTCTGCTCGGGCACGCTGAAGCTCACGAACACCGGTTCAATCTGGTTGATGACCACCAGGCTGGTGTCGCCGTTTGACTTTACGTAATTGCCGGCATGCACCAGCAGGTTTCCCGTCCTTCCGGAGATCGGCGCGAGGATCTCGCAAAAGCTCAAGTCCAGTTTCGACTTCTCCACCGCCGCCTGATCCGATTCAAGCGAAGCCCGCGCACTCTGAATCGCGGCCTGATCGGCGCGGACGGATTGGGCGTACACGTCCGCATTGGTGCGGCTGACTTCATATTGAGAACGGGCGACGATCCCCTCTTTCACGAGCTGCTGGTTGCGGTGCGCGTCGGTATCCGCGTACTTTTGCTGCGCCTGATCGCGAGAGAGATTCGCCTCGGCCTGAGCGAGGAGCGCACGATCGCGCGCTACCGCGGCTTCGGCCTGCAGCAGAGCGTCGTGGAACGGGCGGGGGTCGATCTGAAACAGCAGGTCGCCCTTCCTGACGTTCTGCCCTTCCGCGAAGTTGGCGCGCACCAGTTCACCGGCCACCTGCGGTCTCACCTGCACGGTCGCGGACGGCTCGACGTTGCCGATAGCCTGCAGCACCTGCTGCACCGCTTGCGTCCCGGCAGTCGCCAGGGTGACCGGCACGGGCGGTGGTCCCATGGGAGGCGGAGCTTTTTGCGACGCGCAGCCCGTCAGGAGTGCGCACGCGACAACAATAGCGCCAATCTGTTTGGACAAGACGAGTACCTCACTCAAACACGGAATCAAGAATACGTTCAAAAGGGATCGAAAGGAGCAGAGCCTCGGACTGGGCTGGCAGTTCCCCAGACTCTCTCCAGGACGCCGGCTTCCGAACGAATTATTCGAACCAGATCTCGGCCTGAGAGGCTCCCGAAACGGCGCCGCTCCAGGGTTCGCCAAGCCGGGATAAAAAAAGGGCGAACATAGCTATGCTAGCGGCCCTTCCTCCGGTTCGCAAGACGTCTATGATGCGGACATTATCTACAGTTTACGGATGTCAACCACTTTCGCGGCGGACTAAACTGGCAGTCATGCAGTGGAAAGCGTTCTTGGCGGTTCTGGCTGGTCTGTCGCTTGCGGCTCAGGCGCCGCCGCCATCGATCCCACCTTCGATCAATGTCCGCGACCTGAAAGCCGACCTTACGTTCCTGACTTCGAAGCCGCTGGCCGGACGGCTATCCTTGCAACCCGGCTCGGAAGTGGCCATCGAGTGGATCGCGAGCGAATACGCCAAGGCGGGCCTGAAGACGGCCGGCATCGCCTCCTACGTTCAGAAGGTTCCGCTGATTGAGTTCTTCCCCGACCGTGATGCGAGTTCACTGACCATCGACATGAAGGGTGCGCGGAGCGAAGTCACGTTCCCCGAAGCGATCGTCACTTTCCCCGATGATCGCGACCTTGCGGGCGATGTCGTCTTCGCGGGCTACGGCATCACGGCGCCGGAATTGAACTATGACGACTATCGCGGTATCGACGTACGCGGGAAGATCGTCCTGGTCTTCGATCACGAGCCGCAAGAGAACGATCCGGCATCCATTTTCAACGGCATGGGCAACACGCGCTACGCCACCTCGCGCGTAAAGCTTCTGAACGCGCAGGCGCACAGCGCCATCGGCGTATTGCAGGTGGCCGAGCCCAACCGCAAGCATCCCTCCAATCAGGAGCGTCAGGCTCGCATCGGCGGCAGTGCCCAGCGTGCGCGCCGCATGCCGTCACAGGCCATCGAAGGCGACGAGGTAAAGATCCCTCTCGTCGTGGTTTCCGACAAGATCGCCGCGGGTCTCATAGCCTCCGCCGGCAAGCAAGCGACTGAGGTGCAGAGCGCGATCGACTTGACGCTCACGCCCGCGTCTGTGTCGCTGCCCGGCGTGCGGGTGGCTATCCACAACCGCAACCGCGAGCGGCGCAGAGGCGTGTCTGGCAACCTCATTGGAATCGTGGAAGGCAGCGATCCGCAACTGAAAAGCGAGGTGGTGGTGATCAGCGGACACTACGACCACGACGGTCAGTGGCCCGAAGGCTATTTTCCGGGCGCGGACGATAATGGCTCCGGCACGGTCGGCGTCGTGGCCTTGGCACGCGCCTTCGCAAGCAACCCGGTCAAACCGAAGCGCAGTCTGCTGTTCGCCATCTTCGCCGCCGAGGAGCGCGGCCTGCTCGGGTCCTATTACTACGTGCAGCATCCGCTCGTCCCGCTTTCGAAGACGCGCGCCGTCATCAACTTCGACATGATCGGCCGCGACGAAACGCCCAGCGAGCAGACCAAGGGGATGATTGAAATCGAGCCGGACACGACGAATCAGCTCAACCTGGTAGGGCTGAAATACAGTCCGGATTACAAGAGCGTGGTGGAGCGCGAGAACGGCAAAGTCGGCCTGAAGCTCAGCTACAAGTGGGATGAGGAAGCGGCGCTGAATGTCTATTTCCGCAGCGATCAATTCCCGTTCGCGCTGAAGGACATTCCAGCCATGTGGTGGTTCACCGGCTTCCATCCCGACTACCACCAGATGACGGATACAGCGGACAAGATCAACTTCGAGAAGATGGCGAAGATCCTGCGTCTGGCGTATCTCACGGGCTGGGACTTCGCCGACTCCGAGAGGCCGTTGCGCTTCATCGCGAATCCGGCCGCGCCCAAGTAAAGCCCCGAGGCTTCGGGTGGCGCGGGGCTCAAGACGGCCTGGAAACGAGTATTGTTTGCTGCTTCCGGTAGAATGGTAGACTAAAGATGGATTTCTACCATGGGACTCAACATCAAGAATGCAGACGTGGAGCGTCTGGCCAGCGAGGTAGCTGGCTTGGCGCATGAAACCAAGACCGAAGCCATCCGGAAGGCGTTGTTGGAGCGCAAGGTGCGACTGCAGGTCTGCGGCGCGGGTCGTCCGGCGGACCGCGTGGGGCTGCAGGAGTACCTGCTGCGGCATGTATGGCCCTTGGTTCCTCCGGCTGAGCTGGGCCGTGTCCTCACTCGGGTGGAAGAAGACCAGATCCTGGGCTACGGGCCCGAAGGGTACTGAGCCATGGTCTTGGATAGCTCAGCGATAGTCGCCGTGCTCTTGAAAGAACCGGGGCACGACCGGCTGCTGGAGACAATCGAGCGCGCCGAACTGATCGTAGTCGGAGCCCCAACGCTGCTTGAGGCCACGATGGTCCTGACCGCACGGCTGGGCCAGGACGCCCGACCGCTGCTCTCTGCTTTCCTGCGCCGACTGAACGCGGAAGTCATCGCTTTTAACGAGGAGCATCTGGATGCCGCCACGGCCGCGTTTCTTCGCTTTGGACGCAGGCGCCATCCCGCCGGCTTGAATTTCGGCGATTGCATGTCATACGCGGTCGCGTCGGTCGCCAACCTGCCATTGCTTTTCATCGGTGACGATTTTTCGCGAACCGACATCGCGCGAGCATAGCTTGCCGCGAGCTGGGATATACGCCAATCTGGACGGCGCCCTCATCGGCCAGCGCTTCACGACGAAGCCGCCCAGCCGCCCAGGATGGGATGATTGGGAGTGATGGAAACATCGTTGCTTCAATCGGCGCGCAGAGTCCTGCTGGCCGAAGCCCAGGCTCTGGAGGAGGCTTCCTCCCGGCTGAATGGCGAGTTCGACCGGGCCATTGATCTGCTGGATGCGCAGCAGAGCAAGGTCCTGGTGACCGGCATCGGCAAGTCGGGCATTGTGGCGCAGAAAATCGCCGCCACCTTTTGCAGTCTCGGCCAGCCTGCCGTTTTTCTGCACCCCGTCGAGGCGCTTCACGGAGACCTCGGGCTCTATTCGCCCGGCGACCCGACTGTTGTGCTTTCGCGCAGCGGCAACACCGGGGAATTGCTCCGGCTCGTCGCGCAATTGCGCACGCTCAAGTCCCCGGTGATTGGGATTCTGGGAGCTGCCGACTCGGCGCTTGGCGCTTTAATGGACGTCGTTCTCGACGCCTCGGTTCGCGCCGAGGCAGACGCGCACAACCTCGCCCCCACTGCCAGCGCGGTGGTCGCGCTCGGACTCGGCGACGCACTGGCGATCGGCCTGATGGAGCGGCGCGGTTTCACCGCGGAGGACTTCGCGCGCTTCCATCCATCGGGCCAGCTCGGGCGCAATCTTCGGCTGAGCGTGAGCCAGGTGATGCATCCATTGGAGCGCGTGGCCACGGCCGCCGCAGACGATCCCTTACGCAAGGTCGTGATCGAGATGACGCAACGCTCCCTGGGCGCCGCCTGCGTGCTCGATTCCGAAGGACGCCTGATCGGCATCGTCACCGACGGAGACGTGCGCCGGGCCTTACAGAGCCACGACGATATCCGCGGCGTGCTTGCCCGTGACGTCATGACCGCCCGGCCCGCCATGGTCGCGCCCGGCGCAAGCGTGCATGAAGCTTTGCGCATCATGGAGGACCGACCTTCGCAAATCGCAGTCCTGCCCGTTGTCGACGAAGAGTCGGGCCAATGCGTCGGCCTGGTGCGGCTGCACGACCTGTACCAGCAGAATCCGGCGCCAAGACGCTGAACGGCCAGCGTTCGCGCAACTCAAGTTAGTGGCGGAACAGCGGGCGCTGGAGCGCCGCCCCACAACAACCTACCGCTTCACGCGCAGCAACGCGAGTTGGGAGTTCACCAGCCGCTCGCCCTTCTTCGGTTGCACTCGCGAATAGGAGCCGTCAGCGTTCATCCGCCGCGCCTTCACATTGTCTTCCAGGTAGACCGCCAGTAGACGGTCGCGGATCTGGCGCACCATCGCCGGCTTGGTGATCGGGAAGAGCACTTCCACGCGCCGGTTGATGTTGCGCGGCATCATGTCAGCCGAGCCGAGGTAGATCGCTTCTTCGCCGCCGTTGAGGAAATAGAAGATGCGGCTGTGCTCCAGAAACCGGCCGACAATGCTGGTGACGCGGATGTTCTCGCTGACTCCTTTCAAGCCCGGCCGCAGACAGCAAATGCCGCGCGCCAACAGATCCACCTGAACGCCGGCGCACGAAGCCCGGTAGAGCAGCTTGATGATGCGCTGATCTACCAGCGAGTTCACCTTGATGATGATCTTCGCTTCGCGCCCAGCCTTAGCATGTTCGGTCTCGCGTGCAATCATCTCTTCGATGCGCTTCCGCAGATTCGTCGGCGCCACGAGCAATTTGCGGTAATCCGACTTCGCTGAGTAGCCCGTGAGCGCGTTAAACAAATGCGTGGCGTCTTCGCCGATCTCCGAGTTTGCCGTAAAGAAACCGAGGTCCGTGTACAGATGCGCCGTCACCGCGTTGTAGTTGCCTGTCGAGAGGTGGATGTAACGCCGCATCAGGTTGCCCTCGCGGCGAATGACCAGAGCTACTTTCGCGTGCACCTTCAGGCCCACCAGCCCGTAGACCACGTGCACGCCTTCGCGCTCCAGCGCACGCGCCCACTCGATGTTGCTCTCTTCGTCGAAGCGGGCTTTCAGTTCCACCACCACCGCGACCTGCTTGCCTTCTTCGTTCGCTTCGAGCAGGGCCTCAACCACCGGCGAGTTGCGGCCCACGCGATACAGCGTCATCTTGATGGCCAGCACGTCCGGGTCGTGCGCGGCGGCGTGCAGAAAATCCACCACCGGCTGAAAGCTGTCGTACGGGTGATGCACCAGAATATCGCCGCGACGAATGGCCGTGAAAATGTCCTCGCCCTCCTGTATCTGCGGCAAGGGTAGCGGCGAAAAAGGGCGATCCTTAAGATCCGGGCGCTCGAGCGGCAGCAGCGCGCGCAGACGGCTCAACGCCAGCGGGCCGTCCACCCGGTACAGTTCGCTGTCGTCGGTCTCGAAATTCGTACGCAACACATCGAGCAGCGAATCCGGCATACCTTCGTCGACCACCAGCCGCACGACCGAGCCAAACCTCCGCTGCCACACGCCCTCTTCCACCGTCTCCAGCAGGTCGTCGGCTTCAATCTCCTGAATCGCCATTTCGGCGTCGCGGGTGACGTGGAAAAGGTGGCTCTCCACCACTTCCATCCCAGGAAAAAGATCCGCCAGGTGGGCGCGAATCAACTGCTCGATCCAGATGTAGGTGACCGCCTTGCTGCCGCGGCGCCGGTTAGGCTTTTGCAGCGGAACTAACTGTGGCAGGGACGGCGGCACTTTGATCCGCGCGAATCGCTCCTCGCCTTCGGCATCGCGAATCAGCACGCTCAAGTTCAAACTCAAATTCGAGATGTGCGGAAACGGCCGGCCCGGATCCACCGCCAGCGGCGTCAGCACCGGGAATAGCGACTCTTCGAAGTACCGGCTCGCCGATTCCTTTTGCTCGTCGGTAAGCTCATCGTACCCGCGAATGCAAATGCCTTCCTGTTCGAGTTCGACGTAAAGCCCGCGCAGGCACTCGTGCGATTCCCGCAGCAACTGCTCATAGACGGCGCGGATCGCTTCGAGTTGCTGCGCCGGCGGCATCTTGTCCGGCCCCGTGTCCAACACGCCCGATTCGAGCTGGTTCAAAAGGCCAGCCACGCGGACCATGAAAAATTCGTCGAGGTTGGACCCGAGAATGGACAGGAATTTGACGCGTTCGAGCAGAGGATTGGACGCGTCTTGCGCCTCTTCGAGCACGCGCCGCTGGAATTCCAGCAGACTCAATTCGCGGTTCACGTACAGCGCCGGGTCGTCGAACGAGACGGACGGGGCGGTTTTCTTCCTGGTGGTTCGCGGCATGCAGCAAGAAACAGGTTAGCGAATCTGTGCGCCTAGCGGGCTTCCGCAGTCACAGGTTTCGCTGAAACGTTGCCGCCGTCCACTTCGATGATCAGCGGGCGAGAGCCCGCGTTCGTCTTGCGGTAAGTCGCGGTAATCTCCCGCCTCTCGCCAGGCATCAGCGCGAAGTAGTTGTCCTCCCACAGCACCGGGAGGACCTCTCTCGCGTGACCTTCGGGACCGGCCGCCGGACGGATCGCTTTCAGATGTACTGGAAACGCCAGGCTCTTGCCCAGGTTCTCCACAACCACGCGCGTCACCCCGTCGTCGCCCTGCGCTTCGGACGTCGCGGAGACCCGCAACTCGACGGCCGGCAACGAGGCCAACCCGGTCAGATCGGCATGCGAAGTCACGGGCGTGTTGTACCAGGTGGACTGGCTCCAGTCCATCACGTCGGGCTTCGTCGAGAGCCAGTAGAAGTTCGTGCTCAGCGTCTTGCCCGCCGCGTCGGAGAGGCTCAGCCGCACGAAATACGTCGTGCTCAGCCCTTCGATTTCGGGCGCGGTGAAGGCTTTCACAACGCCATCCGACGGCACGTCCAGCGCGGTCTCCTTCGAGAACTTCTCGGTGAGATCGAGATTGTAGATCTTCGCCGACGCCTTCAGGCCCTGGAAGTCCTTGTAAAACGAGTTGACCACGGCCACCGAGCGGTCGTCGTAGGAGTACTGGATGTGGATCGGCTCGCAGCCCTTTTTCGCGCCGAAATACGACCCGCCGGGACGCATGTAGGAATCGAAAAGGTGCCAGATCATCGACGGCCAGGCGTTGTTCAGCATCCACTGGATCACGCCCGTGGAGGTGTACTTGTTTCGTCCGAAGGCTTCAAACATCGCGCGCTCGCCTTCATAGGCCAGCAACTGCGATTTCATCGCGTACTCTTCGACGCTCTTCGACTCGCCGTAGCGCGCGTTCAGCGCGCCGGTGAAGTGGTCGAGATTTGAGAAGACTCCGCCGCCGGCGTGATAGTCCCAAGCGGAGTTGATGGGCCACAGACGGTCGGCCGGCAGCATCTCCCGCAGGCTCTCTACAGGAGGCACGGCCGCTCCGGGGCTCACCTCGGTATCGAAGCCGTAGGCGCCGCCAAGTTTCGTGTCGAGCAGCCAGTAAGACGGCGGCACGTAGTCGTACGGCCCAAGCATTTTCACACCCGTCTCGCCCGTTACCGTGGTCGTCTTCGTGGTCGCGGAAGACTGGTAGGGGTTCGGCCAGTTCAGTTCTTTCAGGATGCCAATGTACATCGTCTCGACGTCGGGCGGCGGCGGGTTGTCGCTGCCGTTCATCCAGTCGAAAACTGCCGGGTGGCTTCGCAGCCGGCGAATCTGGTCGCGGAGCGATTCCGCCGCGATCAGGCGGTCTTCGTCGTCCCACTTGCCCCATTGCTCCCAGTGGTCACAACAGCACCAGCCGGCCATCACCAGGATCCCTTTCTCGTCGGCCAGGCGAAAGAAGTTGTCGTCTTCGATCTTCCCTTCCAGCCGCACGGAGTTCAGGTTCATGTCCCGCACGTAGTTGAGGATTGCCTCCTGCTTGTCCGGCGACGTGCGCAGAAACATATCGAAGGTATAGCCGCCGCCGCGAATCAGAATCGTCTTTCCGTTGATCTTGAACAGCGTGTGCTTTTGAGCGTCGAGATCACCGCTCACTTCACGAACACCGAAGCGCGTCTCCACTTGATCGGAAGTCGCGTTGCCCGTTTCGAAGCGCAGCTTCAAACCGTAGAGGTTCTGCGGGCCCACTTGCGCCGGCCACCAGAGACGCGGGTTCGAAAGATTCAACTGCGCGAACTGCTCCGGTGTGAACGTCACAACCTTCACCTGCTCGCGATCCAGAGAGACTTCCTGCGAGAACTTGACGTCTTCGATCTCGCCGCTCAACACGCCCTTGACCGCGTGGTTGGTCGTATTCCTCAACTCCGCCGTCACCGTGAGATGCGCCTTGTCGGCAGCCGGCAAATCCAGCTTCGTGATCACCTGCGGGAAGCGGATCGAGACCGGCCCGCTGGCCGTCAGGTAGACGTCGCGCCAGATGCCCATGGCCTTGTCGGGCGGAGCTGGATTCCAGTCGACGAACGTGATCGCGAGGTCTTCCGGCGTGGGTGGATAGACTTCAACGGCGAGGCCGTTGGACGCGCCCGGATTGGCAATGCCCGTCACGTCGAACTCGAACAGACGCCACGCTCCGGCCACGCGTTGTGAGTCCGCAACCAGCTTGCCGTTCAGCCAGACGTTGGCGCGAAAGTTGATTCCGTCGAAGTGCAGATGAATGCGCCGGTCCTTGTACTCGGCCGGTACCGTGAACTGCGTCCGGTACCACCACGACGAGCGGAACGGGCTGCCCGGAGGCATCGGAATACTCGAGAAGTTATGGCCGATGGGATACTTGACGCCGTCCACCGCACGCAGATTCATGCCGACAAACGGATCGGCGTACACCTGATTCGCCACGAGCGCCGCCATCACGGTGGACGGCATCTTGGCCGGATACCAGTGCTTCGGCTGGAACGTGGCCGACGAGAGGGCCTCGCCCTTTTCCGCAACCTCGGTCGAAGGCTGGATGAACCAACCGCTCGTCAGCACCAATTTCGCAGGCGGCGCCGCATCCCCCGGCGCGGACGCGAGAGCGGTGAAGCCGGCAACGACGAACAGGGTCGCTACGGAAACGAACTTACGCATGGAAGACTCCTGCCAACAGTTCAGCATGGAATGGGAACGCGATCCAAGCGGGGTGAGCCGGATGGCGCGGTCGCGGCGGCGAAATATAACGCGTTATATTTTCTAAGAAATAAAGCGTTTATAATCAATAGATTACGATTTCGAAAATATTCACCGTTATATTTCGCGCCCTCACATCGCCGCTATGCGGGCGGCGGTCAACGCCTCTCGGAGCCGATGCGCTCGGAGGTTTGGCTACCTGCTGCAGCGGCCGAAAATCGGAAATTCTCGCAGGTTGTCACCCCGCGCGGGCTCTTCCCGATCGCTGAGGCAAGAGAAATCGTAAGTCGTAAGATTCTACGGTTTTGAATCTTGGTGTGGAGTCGGTTTCCGGTAAGCCGGTTTCCCAGCCAGGATGCGACCAGACCCGCCCTGCGACCCGCAGAATCTTTCGGCGCTAAATAAACTCAAGGGGAGGGAAGGCTGTCCTTTCCCTAAACATATTCCAAAGCAGTTCGACCTTTGAACGGAAAGTGGGTTCGCAGCTTGGATGTTCCTACTATCCCCATTTTCCCGGTCCCTACCGAAGACTCAAAAGGTCCGCTCTTCATCCCGACACGCTCTGGGGCTCTCGGCCCCTTCTGTTGCTTGTCCCCTTCCCCGCACGGAAATGGTGATGCCAGAAATGCCGGAGTAATCGAGGAACCCGCAGTCTTCTATGCCTCCCCTTTGAAACGTTACCTCGAGGTGCGATGGAGTCAGCCAATTCAGCCCCACGCTCGGCGGACGGTGTAGGTCGCTCGAATGGCTGGCGCCTCCCCAAGCTTGCGCCGGAGGCCGCGAATCTTCGGCCCGCCTCAGGTACACGCCGGTATCAACAGAGGCCGTTCCAGGCCCAAAGTTTTGATATGTGGTGGCACTCGCTAGCCAGTGCCCGTCTGGAGATCGAGCCGCTGTGGACCAAATCGTTCTGCCATTGCGACAACCGGATGCGAAGAGAAAGACTACAAGAACGCCGAGGGTAACCGCGACACCGATGGCAGAGCGTTCATTTCTGCCACACTTAACGACCAGTCCACGAGCTTGTCGTTTTATGGATAGCCACGGCACCAACCACGCGGTCCCGTTTCTTTGCGTGTTGTATCCAGCGCTTGTATTCGGGATGTCGAGAGCACGTGCGAACGTATCATTCCCCCTCAAGGCGCTGTGCATGCCGGGATCGTATCACGAGACCACGCTTGAGTTACAGGACAAGTGGTACTCGGTCTGCCCCCGTTGCCAGTTCCCCGAAAGTGCGCTTTCATGACATTGGCTCATGAATGCCACGGCATCGGCTGCCACTACCTGAGCGGTAGCCGCCGGATACGAATTCTTTCGCGGTCGGCCGAGACTGCCGCGCCTTCTGCGAGGGCAGTCTCGCATTGCAGGTATACCGACCTGATCAGATCCGCTTGACCTGTCGCATCCAGGCCCTCAACACGCAGCAATACCACAGAAGGACTTCCTGTCCCGCTGAGGCAAGGTGCGCGTGGAAGTCGTGATCCAGAGTCACGCACACGCGCGAATCGCTCCTTGCGAATTCCAGAATCTCCGCATCCTCGGCCTGCGCCATCCCGATCGCGGAAACATGAACGGCATCAAACCCGTGCTCGCAGAGGATCGTCGCCGCATGAGGCGCGAGGCCTTGATCCAGCAGAATTCGCTTCATGCCACCTGGTCGATGTCGAGCCGCTCGTCATCAACCGTGGCTGCGGCATAGCGCAGCACCTGCTGGAAGTCTTCCGGCTCAAGAAACGGATATTCGACGAGGATGGCCGCCCGGTCGGGATAAGTCGCAAGGAGTTCGAGCACGCGGCGGACGGTAATCCGCATCCCGCGGATGCACGGCTTGCCGCCGCATTTCCCCGGCTCGATCGTAATCCGGTCAAACAGATCTACCGTGGCCATGTGCTCAGTTTAGTTCCAATTTCCAGGGCTAACCCCGCCGTCTCGTGGGCGGTCAGCTTCCAGCGAACTGCGCCGTGGTAGGGCGGACCCCCAGGTCCGCGCGGGTCCCCCTGGACCCGCTTGCTCGAGGCACTGAGGCGACCTCACCGAAGCGAGGCAGCCAAGAGGCCGACGAGGGCGTCGGCCGCGGACCTGGGGGTCCGCCCCACCACGGCTCACGCCGCTGCGGCGGCATGGAGTCGCGCACGCCAGTCACGCGACTCCGCCCAGTATTTGGCCGTGCTTCGAATCGGCGATCAGGACACGGTCAGCAGATCCGCGGCGAGATGCGCTTTGCGTCCTTCCCTGTAAGCGATGTTCGCGAGGTGCGGGCCGGCGACCGCGCGCTGCGCGACTTCGACCGTGCAGTTCGGCTGGTTCCGCGTCTTGACGCAAGCGAGGAAATTGTCGATGTGCGACTCGACGGGGATCCCGCCCTTGTAAGTCATCACCGGTTCCTTCTTCTCGTTGGCGGGCTCGCCGAAGACCTCGAAGCCTTCCTCATTGATGATCATGGTTCCGGCGTCTCCGAGGAACGTGATGGACCAGCCGTTCTCGTAGGAACTGCAATAGTCCAACGACCAGGTCGCGAGAAACTTCTCGAACTCAAAGGACGCCATGAAGACGTCCGGGCCTTCCTGGCCGATGGATTTCGCGATGTAGCCCTGACAGACGGCGGCGGTGGGCGGCGGAGACTTCATGAGCCGCAGAACCGTATCCATCAGGTGGGCGCCCTGGTCGGTCATGTTGCCGCCGGCGTAATCCCAGAAGTGCCGCCAATTGCGATAGCGCCGCGGTTCCACCGGCCGCTTCGGCGCGGTGCCCAGGAAGCGGTCCCAATCGATCTTGCCCGGCAGCGCCGAGTTGTCGAGCTCCCGCGCAATGTTCCAATTCCACTGGGCCTTCACCAGCGCGACGCGCCCCAACATGCCTTCTTCGATGGCCTCTTCCGCCTTGTGGATCATCAGCGAGCTGCGCCGCTGGTGCCCGACCTGGACGATCTGTTTGATGCCGGCGACCCGCTTGCGCATCTGGCCGGCCTCTTCCAGCGTCCGCGAAAGAGGCTTCTCCGCGTACACGTCCTTCTTCGCGTCGAGTGAGGCGAAGAGCATCGGCATGTGGTGATGGTCGGGCCCGGCGAGCACCACGAAGTCTACGCCGGGCTGCGCCAGCAGCTCTTGGTAATCGACGTAGCCTTTCGCGCCGGGCGAATCGCTCAACGCCGCCTGCAGGTTCGGCTCATAGACGTCGCACATCGCCACGGGCTGGCAGCCCGTCTTCATGAATTTCTTGTTCAAGTAACGGCCGCGGCCGCCCGTCGCGATGACGCCGTAGGCCGGGCGGTCGTTGGCTCCGAAGGCGCTCCGCGGCACGAAGAGCGGCGCAACCGCTAACGTGGCGGCCGGTACGGCGACGCCCTTCAGGAAATCTCTGCGGTTTGAATCCTGCACGTGAACCTCCTGGCAGCGGCAAAGCCTTCTCAAACCGGCATCAGTTCATTTCCCGGGATGCGCAAGCCCGTCTGGACGCAAGCGCGAGGCCATTCGACTGCCACGACAATTATGTTGCTCCGGAATACTAAAAGACAATAGGCTACCTATATGGGATTGCTGCCGGACAACCCGATTCCCGGTCCAGCGCGGGGCAAGAGGCAAGGCGCAAGCTCCGGGCGCGAGATCGCTTCCACAGCCAGTCCATCCACGATTCGGGACATCAACCGTTCCATCCTGCTGAACCTGATCCGCTTGCATCAGCCCGTGTCCCGCGCGCGGCTGGCGGTGATGACCGGCATGTTCCGCAGTTCCATTTCCGACATCGTCAAGGAGCTGGTCGACGCGGGCCTGTTG